>JGI24021J15306_10006898_pt1 | contig 13775 bp, 6 predicted proteins | sample Ectturendosymbi1_FD_15306 | JGI IMG/M metagenome (IMG submission 15306) | reverse complement strand
ATAGATTCACCTATCATGTCCTGCAACAGAAAAGACATTCGTTAAAAAATGGGTTTTTTATCGAACAAAATATGGGTACGCATCTTTTTGGGTCACCCTGTGTTTCGCAAAATGTAAAAGTGTAATTTAAAAAAAATACTACAAAACTATTTCAGTTTAGTTCTATTCTCTTTGATTGCATGAAAAAGAGCTATATGACGGATTACCTGCGTCTCACTGTTATCTATGACGAAACAGTCGGTTTGCAAGCTAGAAGTTTTACAACCCCAGCCAAGTACGACGGTGCCCGAACTCAATTAGAGGTGGAAGTGCGGAAAATCTTGGCTTTTGGTCAAGTCCGCGCAAACGAAAATAGGTTGTGTCAAATGTGCGCATAAATGCAACTTCCGTTGAAAATAAATGCAACTTTCTCACTTTTTTACTGCAACAGAAACTTGCCCTAATTATTAGCTGTAACCTATACTCTTCGATAATATGCGTTCTGTTGACATTATGGCCATGCCAAAAGATGGAAAAAGTCGAAGGCACTCAGTTGCGTTTTTCAAAGATCAGCTCCAGTGCTTAACCCTGCAAACTTTCTGTCTGTCATCAGGAAATATGAAGTTGTTTCAACAGTCTCACTTTTGCTATTTGAAACCGTTGTTCTCTGCAGCTTGCGTATTTTCTTGGCGTTTACCAATTTGCGATGCTCTGTCACTTTTTGGACGAAAATATGAGGACGCTTAAGTAATAACTTATTCTGCATGGCTGGTGGTTGCTGCTATTAACCGAAACGTATATCAAGCTCAACTTGAAATACTTCCAGTTTTTGTCACTTGAGCCACAGTCCCCTACTCACAAGCGTAAAAACACCTGCTACGCAGTCAACCTGGAGCTGGAACTACCCAGATGATAAACTGATACATTGGTTTGTTTTGTTTTTTTTATCAAAAGTTTATGCCGTTTCAACAATATAGTAGTGGCACAGTTACCGGTAGGCAATCCCTACATTGCCAAAAGATTTGAGAAGATGTTTGTAAGAAACCTCGCTTTTTGTTTACTTAACGCAGAGGTTCCCAACCTGGGGTATATGTACCCCTAGGGTACATGTGCCTATCTGAAGGGGTACATTTAAGGTTAACAATAGAAGAGAAATGTATATTTGCGTATCTTTTATTTCCACATATTTATGCATATATCAGTGAATATTGCTTTCAAAAGCCGTTATATGCTTATTGTTNAATATAGCTGTGATTAATCATGATAAAATATTTTGTCATAAGAAATTTTAGGGGTACATGTTCATCTGTCGAAATGCTGGAGAGGTACATTCTTAACTTTCGAAACGCTGAAGGGGTACATGCTCATCTGTCGGAATGCCGAAAGGTCACGTTGTCAGAGAAAGGTTGGGAACCCCTGTCTTAACGCAAAAGGCTTGGCGTGTCACTGAGTAAAGTTATTGAACTCCACGTCAATCGGCAAGTCATAATCTTCCATCGAGAAATTTACCACAAATGATGTGCTGTGCAAATGTTTCATCGCTTCTCACGGCACGACCACTCTCAGAGCAAGTTACAGAGGAAAAATGGAGGCACGTAAGGAACTCCTAAGAATCACAGCAGTTGAGAGTGTGTCACTCCGCTTCGTTCTAAGTACGTGCCACGTGGTGCAAATGGCACATCTGGTCTGTCAAAAGGGTCTGTCATGGAAGAGCGGCTTTAGATATACATCACTTTTCAGAATAAAATCAGGTTTTCTACTGGTTTGGTGACCGAAGATCCAATCAAACTTGGCTTGTAGCCAAGATGAAACTTGGTTAGTATTCTAACACAAAGCAGGTGTTGAGACAGTGGTACCAGTCGCATCGTCCAAACTCACAAGAAACGGCCAAGTTATCTCAGCAAACTGCATGTACCGGTTTGCACTCGTCCGTCACAGCGCATTTATTACATTACAATCGCTTTTTGATCCTGCGGTAAAGCCGGTGATTGCATAGGTGGAAATGCAACTTGTCAAACAGTCAGCAAACGTGAGCCACATAGCAACGAGAAACATGGTCATCCAAATGTACTACTACATATACTTATGAAATTAATGCGGACAGTCTCCTTCACAACTGCGTCTGTAGAGCGCTCGCTGTCGGGATTGAGATTGTTAAAAACATGCTTCTCATATCGCTGCATTCGCCACTGCCAATATGAGAAGTTCGTTGTAAAAATTCCCGTCACAAAAACTTTCCTTCAACGGAAATGAACGCGAGTTACTCGGCGTGACAGTGGAGTAGGCCTAAATCTTTTATGGTCGTAAGCTAATCTAGCAAACGTAAACAACATGTAAAATTTAGGCCTACTGCAAAACAAAACAATTGCGACTTGAGGCTAGATTCTTACACCATGAAGCGTAATATCACAAAACAGTCCTGCGTGTGTTTGGTAGTGTGCGAACATGTGGTAGCGTTTCTTGAGTCTTGCACAGGCGGATTCCTAAAGATGTGCAATCGACGAACACATCAACGCAGTGATCATTGCGTGGGCGCCATTTCGACAAGGCAGGGACGCGACTATTTTGTATTAACGCTATGCAACGTTATGAGGGTAATGCTGTTGCATTTGCCAAACCATTCGCACCGCACGGACAAAAAAGTAGAAATCTGCACTGCCAGCGTTCCATATTTTATCGTCGGTAATGCTTAATACCTACGGCACAAGGGGCCTGTCAAAACAGCGAAACAGTGACCCCCTGCATGCGCCCTTGCGTGGGGCTAACTTGTGGGAATACGGCGCGGAATTCGTTTCTTAGTGGCTTACACATAAAACAGGCCGAAATATGCCGAAACCCATAAACAATCAAACATCAGAAAGCAGCGTGCCGTTCCGATTTTTATCAGAAGTTCCAACTGTGGATTTTTTAAAATATTTTATATGCAAACATGGTGATGTTACCGGTGCGGTGCAAATATCCTTTTTTGCCTATTTGAACTTAAGAACTAAGCGCTACTTTGGAAGTATGCTCTTGGATCACGCAATATTTTGTGTTTATCTTTTTAAAACTTCTAACAAAAGTCCTATTGTGCCATTTATTAAGCAGATCTGTTTGTTCTGTTTTTTTCCACATATGCAAGATAGAAAACTTGCTATTTATCATGTCCTTGCCATGATAAACGAAATTTGGTAGTTATTAAAGAAAAACATTTTTATAAGAATACGGAAAAATATTCTTAAGGATGAGGATACCAAAAGGTACAATTTATAATGAATAAGAATAAAAGATTCTATGTAAAAAAGAAAAGAAGATGCCAATGAAAAACATACACGGTAAACACCACAGTGTCTGATTCATTGCTGTGGAACAACTCCTTTATGATACAGACCGTTGCGAGCTTTTATTACAAAATTATGCAACGATGGGTTTGTTCATCGCTAGCGGCAATTGTCTGTAAAATCGAACATTGACTGCAGATTGAATATTTCACCTACAACATATATGCTACATGCCATCTGGCACCATCTCATTATCGCTGGTTACGTTTACCCAGCTGCTCGACAACGTGCCACTGCCGACCGCAATTTAATAATAAAAAGCGCTTGAGGAAACATTTAATGTCTTGTGTTTTGAGGATTCGTAAAAAACGATTACTGCACCTATCAGTTGTATAAACTGCTGTGCCGTCGCTGTTGAAGTTAAGGCAAACCTGTCCAGTAGTTTAGGTGGATTTCACTTCTCTGCAACTTTTGTAGACTTATGTTTACTTTAAGGTAACAGCAGAACATTTAAACTCACGGTGCGTGAAATATTTACCAAAAGTACTTCTGTTTAACGCCAAACACCCGCAATCTTGCTAAGCTACGTACCAGTTTCTTGCTGCCGCAGCATATACGGGACTGACCACGTGAACGTGAAGTCTACGAAACGTGCTTGGTTAATTGCGTCAGCATCCTGATTCCGCAGCGAGTAATGTCTTTACTCAACGGTCCGACTTGCTCTGCAAACAAGCTATGAAATATCGGTTCGGTCATCATGCTCCCCTCCCACCAAATTGCCAGTCAACAAGTTTGTCGTCGCTCTTAATCAGATTTGAATTGACGATCAGGTGATATTCAAAAGTCATTCTTGCACAACAGTAAAATGCTATGTGATTAAACACTTGTACTGTTCAGCAATTTGTGCCTGTCGAGGTTGTGCATGACACGATGCGATCTAGCAATGAAAAAACTTCTTGACACAAAGCAATTGAACCGCAACATTTTCGATTAATCGCAACGCGCTCAAACTGATAGCCAGCGAGACACGTTTGCAGGTGCTTGTCGTGCTACAGATGTTACTGCGGATTAACATAAATTCGCGACCGGTTCAAAAACAAGCATATTTTCTCCGTCCGTCTCCGATCTAAGCCCCACCAAATATCTCGTTCGTTTTATTTTACTGCTGACTGGCCAGCATTGATGGAGCATGACCTTCGAAAGTTTAAATAGAGGTTTCAGCCCACCTTTTAAACCGCACTTGTTTGGACAAGTGGAATTCTGACGAACGAAATCGTGCCCTAAAATCGTTCAGAGCGAGCCGGGCTGTTGATACTCGAACGGTCTGCAGGTAGAAAGCTTTGTCGCCGTGGTTTAAATTATTGTTTCTGCTTTCAGTTGCCGTATTCTTTGGCTGGATAAACTAGCTCGATTGATAACATACCTGTGTGCTCGCTGCTAGAGCCGATGCGGTCTCAATTGCTTCTGTCCTGTCGTCCCAAACGTTGTTGCGCTTCGGTGTCAATAACTTCTTCTCTTGTTAAGTCCCACAGAAAAGACATGCTCGAGGTGCTGTTTTGTTAACCTATCAATGTTACTAGACGGCCATGAAAACCTGCGAACAGTGAAGAAAATTAATACCCTCGCCAAAAGCATGTTTTTCAAACTTTGAAAAATTACCGCCAACGAACACGCTCTTCCAAGTACCAATTTCGCAATATTTACGGGGTCGTTTCAACATGACCCTGTAATTACGCATGAAGGTCCTCATCGATCATATGAAAGCGCACTTAACAGAGTGTAATGTCCATAGAGCTGCCACTGCACCTAAAAAGTAGATTAATGATTTGTTTGCACTTGCAGCCATGCCCCAATTCTTATCACATTAAGCGAGTTGGCGCATTTACTCTGGTGGGACGGAAAGCTCACCCTGTGCCGGTATTGACGTTACATCGCGTTGGATATGTTTGCTTTAGTCCACTGGTGGCAGCGCGGCTAGTTGAAAGGCAGTTGCTGTGGATATACATATCGCATGGTCAACATCGATGCACTTCAGACGGGGTGCTTATCGTGTGCAAACTGCTGTAACGCGTCGGACGACAAGTTGGCGATATCGTTGCAAGCGTTTTGTAATTTGCTGTCTTCTTTCGTACTTCGAAGAGCCATGAAAAAAGGCTCTTTGGCATAGGCAATGTTTTTCCCACGGCGCAAGGACCTTTACTAGCGACAATCAGCTGGCAGATGTCGGAAGAATAGCTTCTTGCTCAGTGCGACTTTGCACTGAGCACGTACTTTTCCGAAACTGCGTAATATCGTCGAAAGTGGCCCTTAACTGCGCTGTAAATACCCTGTGAACGTTTTCTACAGGCTCTTGAATTACAGGGCGACAACGTTCAGAGAAGCAGGACCTGAAACTCTTAATAATAGAACCTACCTTATCTGCCTGGTTCAGTAAAACCTCAAACAGTTCAATTCTTTACATAGCCGAGCGCCCTGCCGCTCATGTTCGCATTATTTTTTATTTCTTACGTATTAATTTGTGGCTGTACGTTCACGGGCCTTCAAAAGTACAGGCATTTTGTATTTTGCATTTAGAACGACTATTTTTGTGTCGAACGATGCTCAGAATGCCGTACAGAAGTTTTCATGGAGTTTTTCCTGCCCGCCTGATGTACTTGTAAGGGCTGCATCAATATAGGGTCCTTGGTTTAACATCGAATCAACCATAGGATGGGATGCGAAGCACATGTGTCTAGCCCCATCCATGTTGCGTAGTGCATACGAATGAACCCTAGCTAGTTTTCATCGTTACTGAATTGCTGTTTAATTTAGTTGAAACGAAAACTACCATCTGTCTGTTTGGCCCTCTTCCTGCGCCGGAAAAGCAGGAACAACTCTTACAACAAAGAGAGCAACGAGCTGCACTCAATCGGTGTGAGACAGGCCAACCAATTGCATTTTTAACCTCGACAAGGCGTATAAGTTGCGGTACGTTGTCAGTAAAGTAAAAAGCGTATCCATGAGTAAGTTCAGCATGTTGTACGGGGAGCAGCGTCTAGAGGTTTAGTCGGTTTCGTATGGTGACATTTCTTTCAAGAAACAGATAAAATCAATCTCATCGCGACTGGTAAGCGTTTCTCGATAACGCATGTCAAACTTTGGTGAAAAAGCCTGACAATGTCGGTTTCTGGCACTGCTGTATGTGCTGAACGTAGGCTGTTGACGATCGCTCGACAACAATGGACACGGGTTAACCGCTTAGCGGCGGCCATCTGAAAGGCAAACTAATAAAACCCACGAACTGTTGGCCGCAGACGATCCTCTTCAACCCATTTCGGGCGTTCCGCAATCCGGCTACGTTTACTGTACAAACAAATTGCTTTACGAGATAATTGTCGGCATTCTAAGGCTGAGTCTAACCCTTTTTCATAAGCCCAAGCGCGCCAGTCAAGAGACCAAGGCAGTGAAACCATGATAATTCTATCAGTGGTTATTATCCCAAAGCAGCAAATATGAAGACTACTTACCCAAGCCCGTGCTCAACCGCCTGAGCAGCTGCTCTGGCAGACGTGATGCGATATTGTGCACGGACACTGTGGATGTGTGCGATTAGTTGCGGTCTGCCGCTGCCTAACTCGATTTTGACAACGTCATGAACGTTAACGGCAATCAAGACTGATAAATCCACAATGTGTACGCAGGGCATTAGAAATGTCTGGAAGAAAACTTTTAAGTGTGCTGTGCACTGGCTTGCTTGTAAAATGTTCTTTTCGCGCTGCTTTCGTTGTTGCTTTGACTATTATTATAAATTTAATCGCTGCCTTGAACAACTTTTTTGCACTGAATCTTTTAATTAAATTTAGAGTCCAACAGAAAGCATCTTACTCTGCTCGGGGACTTTACTGCCCTCAGCGTTGCATAACTGCTGTTTTCGCTTATTCCGTTCTTGGGTTCCGTAGTGAAGCAATTACGCGTTGTACTCACACAATGCTTCCTTGTTCGTTTGCATCTGTCCAGCTATAAAACGCGCAATGCCCATCCTGCCGCAGTGCTCACGGAAATCATTTTGCCTTTAACATTAACATTTGTGCATCGCCAAGTGTGCTAACGTTACAGACGAAATGCTATTTTCTGCATCAGCAATTCATTCTTACCACATCTCCAATCTTTTGCATTAATCCTACGTGTTGGAATTGATATCTATGTTTTTTAAATGCTGGCACTCCATTTGGACTGTCTACTTGGATAATACTTTGCAAAACTCGCCCTTGTTCGTTTATGGCACCGTTCTTGACCCACGGTCATCGTGTAAAAGCAAGTATTGCGCACGAGCTGGGAGTTAGCTATTCACTTTTCTTTATCACCCTTGTTGTTTTTTCAAGAGTGGTGAAATAGACCAAGAGAGCTTATCCACAAGCATTTTTGCCTCAATATGCATTGGCAAAGCTGCGTTGAGTCAAACATTGCTTCGAATTGGATATGTCTCCGGTTGCAGAATGAATAAATACTAAAATTGGCGGACGATGTTAGAGTGGCTGTGGGTCCCTACCAGCAAATACACCTTTGACATTTTGTACATGCTATAGTCCAGGCCGAAACAATTGACGCCAAACCCCACCTTGTTGTTTAACTCCAGTCTGCACTTTTCCATCGAGATATTAAAAAGTTCACCCGTGATTATTTCATAAAAGCGACGTAAGACGCAGTGCCTCAAATTATGTGAGCTCGTCGCGAACTTGATCCAACACTGTCATTGGCGAGGAACCCAGTATGCTGGTATCAGATCAGCTTGCCACCATTTAGTTAGTGCGTTTTCCTGCAACGCACTCCAGGTTTTGTGTAGTGCATTCCTATGTCTTCGTACCATGTGCGACGGCATGCAGCTTGAGCCTCTTTTGTCCCATTTGCGCGGTATTACGCTCGTGAATTTCGATTGTTGGGTCCGCAATCACCCCATAATTCCGAGATATCTGTTTTCGGCTCCACCGAGACTTGTCAGTGCTCATTGTGACATCACAGATGAATTGCTGCAAGAGCTTTGTCGTTGATAGCACCCGTTTGCACTGCGACGATGATGTTTTGCTTTGAGGCTCAGGTAGCACCAGTCCGTTGTAAATTAACTTTGTCATGTCAACGCCATGAAGGTTTTACCTTTAACTTTCATGACGCCTTAGGTTCTGCCTTGAACTACTTGGCACTGTTTAAGTACGACCGAATCACTGAATGCAACAAAACTATTGAGATGCGCTAGTGAACTGTGCGTGCCGACTGATGCTTTCTACGGAAGCTATACAAAACCCTGTGTTACCGTTTCTCCTTCCTGTTGTCGGATTTCGCTCCACTTTCCACAACCATTCTGCTGTTATTCGCATACACCTCTTGACTTCGTATTTAATGCAAGTTTTCGCTCTGCACCTTGCTTTTTGATTGGCATTTCACAATGCAAGCCTTGTACAAACTTTCATTTTGAGGTAGACTACAAATACAGGCTGAACCGAGCTATCCCTGGCCAAGCTGCAGGCTTCGCGGCTTTTCGCTTCTGACTGCGGGCGCACTGGTTCAGGCCACTGCGCCACCGATATACCGATCTCAGTCGAATAGAACTTGTCGCTTTCGCTTCTGCAGAGCCATCTCTCGACCTGCTCAAAACTTTTTCATTTTCGCGGCGGCGGTTGGGAAGAGCAGCTAGGTAATTGCTTTCTCAAAAACTTTGTTTATGCACGCAGCATAGACAAAACGCATTTTCCTTGTATAAAGCCGAGCTCGGTTGAACCAAAAATCTTTTATTACACTGGGCGTGGTCATCAATATTTCATTCGGAAGGTCCTTGAAGCGAAATTAGCGTTGGTGTTTCGTCATGCCGGTTTAAACATTTTCCATTTGGCGTCAGTTGATCTTTATTCGTCATGCATTCGCACGTGTCATGTTCCATGGCCGCAGTCTTTCGTCACGAGATAAACTTGCGTGTTGAGATAGGCTCTACTTGAATTGTAAGCAACACAAAATACAATGTAGAAAATTGGCTCGATTGCAAATAGTTGAGAGACAAGTTTGAAACTTTCAGTGGGTTTGCTGCCAGCCAGGTTTGCGTGATTATCTACGAGTTGAGAATAGCCGATGCGTTCAGAAGTACAACGCACAATCGTTGACTCACCAGCATGCAACTCCTAGTTTTGTAAAAATCGCCTTAAAAAGAACATCACCCTGCGACAGACACTCGTCGGATTTACACCATGTGAACGTGCGTGTCACGTGAAATACTGGTCTTTGATAATACCATTATAGGACTCAATCTAATAAATGTATTTGCTGGAAAGAACAATCTTGAGGGAGAAATTACACTCCGTCGACTGCGAAGTTGTTGCGAAATTTGCTATTGAAACAGTTACATTTGACTCGCGCTCTTGACAAAGCACAGTGGACGTTGTTTACCGGGCTTTGTAAGAACAATCACGTTATGAACATTTTCGTCGCTGCGAGCCACGACGCTTTCCTTCCCTGAAGTCAGGTGCCGTGGCTTTACTGCACGAACGTAATGGCACTTACTTTGCAAGTTTTTCAAAATCTGCGGCGCGCTCGCATTTTGTGCTGATGTCCAGGAAAAGAAGGGACGTTCGTCTGGGATCGTTTAGTAGTCACGTTCATCCTGCTTCAACCCTGTACAAACTCGTTCATCCGTCAAGCATCAACTCAAGGACCGGTTGTGCTTCTTTCATTTACTAAGAGCCCTGTTTGAAATAAGGTGATCGGTCTTTCTACTCTGCTCCCACGGGATTTGAGATGGCGCTTTTAAACGTGTCGTGGGTTTGCCATCATCGAAATGCGAATGCAAGTCACTCAGCAAGTTCGTTATATGCTCTTGTTTCGCCCCTGCATTCGGAACCTGCTTTGAACAGTTGGCTCGAGGAGCTCTGCATACTATCCTGGTGGTAATGGGGTTAAATATATTCGTTTGACTGGCACTTGGCCAATACCTAATTGTGTGCACCGTCAGAATTTTACATCGATTGTTGCAAAAGCTTTGGCGATTCTGCTGATATGCTAATTCAAAGAAAAGTACGTGAAGCAAAAACTTAGGGCAGTAAAGACCGTAAGATTTCTAAGGAATTTTGGAGTATGCTGCGCTAGACATGGTTAAGCTTGAAGAGAGACGTTCTGTTTGACTGTTCAATAAACGTAGCTCGAATCGGGTCTTGTTTTCCTACTCGGCTGGCTAGAGCTTGACTGGTTCACAAATAAAAATGATTGTTATAATTGAGCGTTTGTCCCTGAACTGCTACATATACAACGCAAGTGTTGGATCGAGAGTGACAAGCCGTGCTTTTTGTTTGTCTCCGCGCACACTCTTTCAAAAAAGTCACGTCAACGACAATTGCCCAGAAATCCTCCATCAGTCAGCATCGAGCCTCATTTAAAAATACGAAGTGAGAGCATTCCGAACACAAGTGTGATTCCTCTTAAGCACAGGCGCAGTTTCCCAGAGGATGCATCGCATATTTAGGATAATGCACTAACTAACGGTTCTGTGAGAAGGCCACGTTGAAAGACGTAATATTACTGAGTGGATAAAGAGCGTTGTACCGAACAAAGGTTATTTTAAAGCTTGTAACGCTTGCACATTTGATAGGCTTTTTGAACGCAGCGCCCTGCGCGAACGCCGAAAGCTTCACAAAAGTCTGTTCAGTGAACGTAATGCTGCGACCTGTTTAATTTTGATCGCGCGTATCCGATTAATTTTAAACAACGCCAAACTGCCTAAATGATCTCTTATGAAGCGGGCAAAGAGTAGATTTTTAAAATGCCTAAATAAATGCACTGTTTGTTGATTCCGTGTTCATGTTCGCCGACGATAAAAGGTTTAAAAACGCACGCAATTGAATTTGAACCTATTTTGACAACAGACCGCGCAAAGCGGCAGCTTTTCATTGCGCAGTGCCAACTTGATTATCTGTCCATTTGCGGCTTTTAGTGAGCAGTGCTTTTAGGGCAGTCGATTGAGCAGAAGTGATAAGTCGGCATACGTCAGGAAAAGTAAAAATACGCTGCTTGTGGCGCTCGGTATCAGGCATGGATTTAGGTACAGCAAAATCGAGTTATATCGGCCCAGTGTAACTACTGTATGCAGCACGGTACTGCAGCCTTGCATCGTATGTTTGGTGGACAGGGGCGAAAGGCGCAGTCGCTCCACACAAATTGTTGACGGCAATTATTGAACTGTTGAACAAAAATTGTATGAGCATGTAAAGCCATTCGTTCGTTCGAGTGCACAATTGCCGACCCCCCTCCAAATATATTTCTATGGTTACCAATAATTCGAGCCAAATATGGAACTAATTACTTGGATGCAAATGCACTCTTTGCTTTTTTAAAATGGTGGCTGCAAACCGCAAGATAACTTTTCTGACGAACACGCTGTTTTTCACTTACTTGCTTCGAGAATGATAGCAATGAAATCGTTTCAAACCGTGCCGTTTGAAACCAGGGAATAAATAGACACTTGGAGACACAACAGGTTGCCCTAGCCAGTGGTTCCCAAAGTGGGGGTAAATGACCCCCTGGGGGTAATATGCGATTCTTCAGGGGGTAACGCGGAACCAAAACAACAATGTTGTTCTGTATTAGGAGCGATCACTGCACAATATTGATGGTAATAAGTAGGGCAACCAAAAGTCAAAATTTGCCTGCCTTTCTTAAAGCATATGAAACGTCCACAAACCAAATTTCACGCTCATACCATGATCAACTCCTAAGTTATTAGGTCAAAGAAAAGTCAAAATTTATCATTAGGTTAAAATTTATCGTAAGGTCAAACTTATCTTGCAGAACATTTTTTCTCTTCATCGATATGTTATTGAAAACACAACAACAGATATTGCTATATTTTTGTACGTTTAGTTGCTATCTGTAATAATAGTGGGTTTATTTCGACTTCTGGCGTAATAACGTTGTTTTGCCCACTACTGAACAATTGAATGATTTGTAAGACATGCGTGATAAGGCAAGAAACGTGGTCTCGAAGTACTTGGTTTGATAACTACTCAATCCATTATATGCATACAGTGTTTCAACTTCATGATGTTCTCAGGCTTGACTCTACTGTAGTTAGTAATGTACTTATCAATATATAATCTCTAAAGTTAAAAATTTTTAAAATGTCGTCGAAGTATAGTGCAAGAATATGCTTCTGAGTTAACTACAACACCTAAGACTGAATTGTTTTGCAGTTGCAAAGGCAGAACATTTATAGATCAAACTAAAGTCAAAAAGGGTAAATTATAAAGTCAAAATTTTAAGTTTTTAGGTCAAAAAATTGGTTGCCCTAGTAATAAGACATAATCGTTGCCTTGGTTTGGGTAATGGCTCGAACAAGTTTGGGAACCACTGTTCTAGCCAATCGTAGCGGATCTACTGTAGTTCTGCTTTTGACCGTGTACGGCAGCAATCGGCAAACTTTCGTTTTGAAAGCCCAATTTCAAACTTGCGTTGCATTCAGTCACTTGTTACAAAACAATGCTATGTAATGTCCTAAAGCCTATACTGACAAAAACATTGCTTTATAACGTCAAACAAACAATGTTTCACAGTTGATATAGTAGCCTATGTTCTAGCCCATGCATCCGGCGCAAAAATATAGTCAGGGCTACCATCGATCTACAACCAAAAAGTAAGGACGGCTGAGGAAATATTTATTTTATTACTTAACATGAAACAATTGTTTCTATTTGCATGACTAACGTCAGAACATATATTTGCATAGTTATCTCCTGGAATCGTTTGCTTCAGCCTTCAGAAATCTCTTATTCTTGACTTCCTTCTTGGTATCGTCAAAGATCACGTTTTTTTTCTTGCTTAATTTCTTGAATCAATTAAATGTTGAACCTTGGCTACAAAATCAGCTTTCCTAAGAATCCTAACCAGAGTTGACAGGTCACAGTGCTAACAAAGCCTGATAGTGCGTTACGTTTCTTTGCTGCACGATTTACTACTTATATAACGTCACAAAACCTTCATTACAAAATGTTTACTATGCGATAGAAATGATCGGTGTATCTATCAGATATTGCGTATTTAAAAATATTACACCACCGAAAATAAGAAAAAATAAGGACGCAAGTCCCAAATAAAGACAGTAATATTTTCTAAGACGTAGTACATCAAAATAAGGACAAACCTTAGAAATAAGGGCGGTAGGTAGCCCTGAATATAGCTCTTACATACCACGCGGCCCATACAGAAAGCGTTGCGCGACCCAATAAAGTGCGCTTAACGGCCCACAATTGGGCCGAGACCCACAGTTTGCCGACCACTAGTGTACGGTGTGGTCGACGACGAACGGACTATTTCTTTTCACTGACCGTATCTTGTTGAACTAACCTGCAACTGTATTTTTGTAGGAGGAATGATGGGTATGTCCCGGATGGTTCCTCGAAACATGCCTCCCGGTCACATGAACCCGTATGGGTCGCATGACCAATTTCCGCAGGTACGGCTCGTGCGATCGAAGTTATCCGATGATAGGGTTCACAGCTTTCTGACGTTGTTTCTATTCAGGGTTTT
>JGI24021J15306_10006897_pt1 | contig 13778 bp, 10 predicted proteins | sample Ectturendosymbi1_FD_15306 | JGI IMG/M metagenome (IMG submission 15306) | reverse complement strand
GTAAGTACATCGTATCGTTATATTCGTTGCGATGAAATTGTGTTACTACCAATTACTCTTGATTGCAGACAAGGGGTACGAGAAACTTTTATGAAAGGTCAGGGGGTACAAGTGCGTTTAAAGGTTAAGAACCACTGAACTAAACGCCTAGCTGAAACTCATGGGGAAACGCATGCTTGTCTCTCTCTCGTAAGCCGCAATTATAAGAACACATCTTTCGAAATAATGATGTTCTTCGTGCTGATGTCATCCTTGGCCAACAGTTTCTTAAGAGGCACAGAGAAGTTGTTTTTCAAATGGGTGGTGCAGAAAAGACAATTGCAATTCCTAACGTCTCCGAGAGAGTACTTGGTGTAGCTGCTGCAAACGTTCTACCCCACGTTTGTTCGAATTCATACTCCCTGAATGTAAACCTGTAGCTATCAAGATCGCGCCAGTACAGTAAAGACGATCTAGAATTTATTCAAGCCGAAGAAGGGAAACTACTTGCTCAGGATATCACTGAACCTTCAAGGTCACCCTGGAGGGCGCAAGTACTGGTCGTGCGCGGGGTCATTAAGAAAGCAAGAATGGTGATTGACTATCCTCGGAGCGTCAATAGATTTACGCAACTTGATGCGCACCCGCTCCCTAAGATTGACGAGGTTGTCAATAATGACGTGCAGGATAAGTTTTACAGTTATGTAGATCTGCGCACTGCCTACTACCAGGTCCCCATCAGAGAAGACGAGCGTCCTTATCCAGCCTTTGAGGCAACGGGAAGTTGTACCAGTACAAGAGACTCCCTTTTGGCGTTACGAATGAGGTATTTGAGTTCCAACGGGTCATCGATTGTTTCTTTCGCAGAAATAAGCTGAAGAAAGTCTACGCGTATCTTGATGATCTCACTGTTACGGGCTCAACAATGGAAGAGCATGATCAAAATCTTCAACCCTACTGGAAGCTGCGCGGTGACAATTTCACTCTCAATAATGAAAAATCTAGATTTAGAATGGAAAGCGTAAATTTGTTGGGCTACCAAATATTTCATGGTGAAATTCGTCCCGACCCCTAGCGTCTTCAACCCCTTTTGAATTTGCCACCTCCCGAGTCTCTGCGAGAACTCAAGCGCGTCACAGGTATGTTAGCTTACTATGCCAGGTGGATGGATAGAAAAATTTTCGAAAAGAGCAGGACCGCTCCTACGCGCCCGGCATTTTCCTCTTACAGTAGATGCCCTCAAATCCTTCGAAGACATCAAATCTGGACTTGCGAAAGTCAGCCTCGGTGCTATTAAAGACAACGTTCCGTTTGAAGTAAAGAGTGATGCGTCGGATAACGCAATTGCGGCGATACTCTCTCAAAACGGACGGCCTGTTGCGTTTATGTCGCGAACGCTGAATCCTTGTGAGCGAAAGTACACCGCTATCGAAAAAGAGGCTACTGCAATCATTGAGGCTGTCAGAAAGTGGTCTCTCATTTCTTGAAAGTACAAACCTTCTTATTAAGAACTGATCAAAAATCCATTTCAAACATGTTTGACCAGAAAAATAGAGGAAAAATATAAAATTCCAAGATAATTATTTGGCCACTGGAAATGAGCCAGTTCACCTACGATATTTGCCATAAGCCCGGTGTAGAAAATACTGCACCAGATGCCTTCTCACGCGTTTGCTCATCACTTCATTCGTCAGCAGAACTTCGTTTTCTTCATGAATCACTGGGACACCCTGACTTTTCAAGGTTCTAGCATTTTGTTAAAAATCGAAATCTGCTTTTCTCTAGTGAAGAAGCAAAAGAAGTTTGTCAACGTTGTCGTACGTGTGCTGAGATCAAGCCACGTTTCTGCACACCTGCACCAGAAAGTCTTATGAAAGCTACGAGACCCTGGGAAAGATTAAGTATGGATTTCAAAGGACCAGTAAGGGGACCGAAATCACATCTTCTGGTCATCATAGACGAACACAGCCGCTATCCATTTGTTTTCCCTTGCAAGAATACCTCAGTGATTGAATGTTTATCGAATCTATTTTGTTTGTTCGGCTTTCCCGCTTACATGCACAGCGACAGAGGATCATCCCTCGTGAGTCGTGAACTAAAAGAGTTTTAACAAAACGTGGCGTGGGCAACTAGCCGGTCTACACCTTATCATCAGCAAGGAAATGGCCAATGCGAACGTGCAAACCAGGTCATTTGGCAAACGATTAAATTGCTTTTACACAGTCAATCCCTTCCAGAAGATTGATGGCAAGAAGTTCGGAATAAAGCTTTGCACGCCATACGCTCACTAATATGCGTGACGACCAACGACACCCCGCATGAGAGATTGTTCAGCTTTCCGCGCCGAGCTATGATAGGAACGTCAATGCCAACATGGCTCATGTCTCCCGGTCCAGTATTACTCAGACGCTTTGTGAGAACGAAAGGAAAACCCTTATGCGATGAGGTGGAATAATTGGACGCAAATCCTACATACGCTCATGTGAGATATCCCAACGGAAATGAAAGTACCGTTTCCACTTCCGGTCTCGCGCCTGCGCAACTAGAACAAGATCATAACAATGAGAACTCTACCCAGATTGTTCCTGCGTCAGATGTCGCCGTTTCTCCAACATCGCCGCCAAATGTTGATGCTGATCAGAGACTTGTTCAAAACAAAATCAAACCGAGGACGTGACAACTGCTCCTGAAGACAATGCACGAGCTGAAACGCCTCGACTACGACGTTCTTGCCGCGAAGGCCCCCCGAACGTTTGGGGGAATGGACAATATAACGTGCGACGAACTGACCCCGAATGCGCGTAAATTTTGAGGGGAATGTGATAATTTTGTAAGATGCATTTCAAGTGCTTGATTGTTCTTTTGCGCCATTCCTGATAATTGGCAAGATGCGCTTGATTGCTTGTGTTCCCTCGCGCTGTTTCCAATTGGTGATTGTGGCCTGTGGCGCGCGACGTGGTGACTGGTGACGTGCTTTCGATTTTCGTCATTCTACACAGTGTTCTCATGCTGAATGTGTCGGCAGTTTTCAAGTTAGTTGAAGGCTGGGAATAACACGTGCTCGGCATACGTCAATGCAGTATCATTATATCGCAAAGTCATCACACATCGTGAAGGAAAAAGAAGATTGATCGCACCACTGGCAATTTTGATCTCTTGTAAATATGGAACCAAGGCTCAGCCAGCCCTCTGAGGAAATAAGTGTTTTGTATAGTTAGGAAGTGATAAGTTCCTGCAGGTGTGGTAGCTGACAGACAGCGGAACCCAGAGAGTTGCTTTCTACTCTTTCCGACACTTTTCTGCTGCAAATCCTTCAGTGGAGAGATTTTCAGCAAACAATTAGTTTGCCTCAAATTTTATGAAAATTTGTATCTCAGTTTTCGCAACATTTCCAACTGGGAATATTGAAATTTCTAACTTAAAGTTCGATAAAAAAACTTTGGGGCGGTGAAACGGCATTAAGATGAAAAGTATTTCTTGCTGTATGTTTCCCATTGCAGAATAGGAACAAGCTGTTTGTTTATCACGATGTCATAAAATAAAAAAGAACAAAAAAAGCCCTTTTTCCAACATTCCGCGGGGTCTCACACAATGGGTGTGATAAATAATTTAAAATTTGAAACAAGTGTTGGAATATGCCAAAAGTCCAAAGCTAAAGCGAATTTATAGAAAAGGATTTTAAAATGTTCCCACATGTGAACGTTCAGTTGATGAGGGTACAGCATGCATTACTGCAGGAAATGTCGAAAGAAGTCACACCCTGCCATAAGCCTAACAAACCAATCAGCCGATTTATAACAAGCAACACCTTTCGCGCATCATTAACCAAGAGAACGTGCGTTTCCTATTTCTTGGCATTCAGAAATACAAACATAATTCATCTTGCAGCTATTGCAATGAAGTCTCGCGACCTTTTAAAACACTTTTGGCTTCAACTCTATGCCTCTGTGATTATATCTCACAAAAAATGAAGCAGTTCGCAACTCAAGATTATAAAGTCGTTTAGCAGCAACGCTGATGGAGGAAGAACGATGAACTTATTTGATTTGTACAAATACAAAGTTACAAATTTGAAAAGCACCTTTAATGCTAAACAGTTTTCTGGCAATACAAGCACCAACACCATAAACCACTCACATGAAAAATGCCATGTTGCAGATAATATAAGTCGTAAAGATGTTAAAATCACTTCGTTCGCGAATACACCGAAAATGCACCATGCCCTAAGTTACACGGGAAAGGGTTTAATGGGGAGATAATCGTTTGTCCTACGTTCCCAAGCTTCTCTGATATCCCCTTTCACGTATACCAGTAATTAGTTTTAATTTTTTTGGGTTGAGTTCAGTGATACGTCGAATTCGCGGATTTGTGTCCAGCGTAGACCGAGCTTAGACTTAAATTTTGTTTAAAAACACGGATACATAACTTTACTGTATTGACCTATCTAGAATAAATTTCTTATGAACCCTTTGTTCTCACAGCGAACGGCCAATGCTAATGATCACGGTAGTAACGAGGTTAGATGGCGCCCGGGGCAAGAAGCAAATTTGGCGTCCACATGTTCGAACCTGAGATCTTTCGGAACTAAATGTACTGTATTGAACAAAGTATACTTGTGACATTGTTGGGACTTTTCGGCGCCCCCGAAACGATTCGGCGCCCGGGGAATTGCGTTCCCCTTTCCCCCCGTCGTTACGCCCCTGGCTATGATGTTGATATTTAGCATGTTTTTATGTGACACCACCAAATAGCTGCAGTATTGCAGCATTTCCGCTGTCCATGTGAATTCTTCACCAACTTAATTCATCGGTATTACGATGTGTGCTAAAATCCGTGTATCTAATGAAAATTCGCGCACGTGTAGAAAAGAGCCTGGGCGTAGTGCAGTGTAGGTGCAGATCAACATTTCTTGATTGGCTGCTTTTTACTTTTAGGCGGATGTGATGCTGTAGCAAATATGAAGCCATGCAAGCNGAGCAAGCAGCAGAGTTTGCACGCTAGTAATCGCATCGCTGANGTTAAGACTTCTTTTCTATTTACCCCGACTTGGCATAATGTGAATACTTGATCCAATCCTTTGCTGAAATTCAGAGTTCATTGCAACTAATTCAAATGGTTTGTGTAGCCACAACCATCAAGTCTTCTAACCACGGTTGATACTTATATTGCTAAAAATCGCAACTTGGGTGTGGAAATCGTTCCACCGCGTAATATGTAATAAACTTTGTGTTAGACTGTGACAAAGACTAGAAGGGAAGGGTAAATTTTTGTGGAGGAACACTTCTTCCGATGCTTTCTCTACAGCTGGAAACCCGTGGTTTGCGAAAAACATTCAGAGTGAAGGAGGATTACAGTTGGAGAATTCACGTTATTACAGTTGAGTGATCTGATGTGTCAGCGGAGGTTTTGTTTCCTTATCGGTTGACCTGGTGACAAGTTTATTTAGCTGCATGACAATGCTGGATAGGTAGAAACTATTGCTGATCTTATCTAGCATTGATGCTTTCGCCAAATTTTATTGTAAACAGAAAAAGTATTATCAATTCCCCAAAATCCGTAGCAAGTTGTTTCCAAAATTGACAACTCTTTGTCCACAAAACCAGCACATGTTTTTTTGCTTTGTTCTACAGCTTCACATTTCAATTGTTGAATCAATCTCAAGTGAGTCACAGGTTGCATGAACAATGCTAGGGCAGTACAGTACCTTAACTGCATTTGTACCGACCAGAAAAATTCTGCAGTCAGCATCCACTTTGTGCGTTGTATAAAATTGCACATTTTTCTGCAAGTTCATCTTAGTTATGAGAGATTCGTGGAATCGTAATTCGAAGAACAACTATTGGGCTGAAAGACTTGGCGACTCTAAGCAAAATCAGAAGGCACCGACTCAGGGGCGTAACGAGGTTTGATGGCGCCGGTGGCAAGAAGCAAGTTTGGCGCCCCCATTTTTGAACCTGAGGTCTTTCGAAACCAAATGCACTGTATTGAAGAAAGTATTTGTGACATTGTTGAGACTTTTCGGCNCCCCCATAGTGATTCGGCGCCCGGGTAATTGTGCCCCCCTTGCTCCCCTTTCGTTACGCCCCTGCACCGAATACGTAACGAAAAGGTTATAGATTTTAATAAATGTTCACTTAGTGCAAGACAAACATTTTGACGACCTGAAAGTTGTACGGTCTTGTTAAAAAATAAACAGAAGTTTTTAGTCCAAGCTGGCCGAATTTTTCATCAAACCTAACGGAACATCGATTTTTTCTGCATGTTATTTCTTGTCGCTTTATTGTCGTGTTTTTTCCTTTTGTCTTTTAAAGCAAGTAACGCTTTAGTTACTTGGGAAAAATACACTGTTGTCAATTAATCTAGTCTTGCATTCTTGCTTCACAACACAGAAGTGANCCAGATACACAGCTACACAAGAAACACTACTCATTATCTTTGATGCTCACTTCCTTGACTGATTTCCGTTCGTGATGTCTCATTCAACTGATGCCAGCAAAAAGCTTCCATTGCAACAAACAACAATGATTAAACGCTTTTGCCATTGCTTGTTATCACAAAAGAAACGTTTATAAACTCGTGAGTAAACCGTATAATTGTGTTAGGTATGTGTTGTTTTTTCACAGCGGTGACCAGCTGCAAGCGTGGTGACAACACCAGTCCGCTAAACCTACCAGTGTATTTGTGACATCTGGAATAAGTGAGCATGCACGGAAACTAACGGCAAGTTAGCTTTCCGCCACAACCCAGCGAACAGACTCGTGGTGTGCGTTGGTGCGTGACGCGCAGCGATCAGCTGATGTTGTTTACTGCCAGGGAAAATCACAACACGCGGTTCGCCGCCAAGCCTCATGGTTGGCCTTGCAGCAGCTTTGTCTTGCGACGCTCTCATCGACCGCTGGTTTTCTGTGAGGAAGTCGAACAATTGCTGCAATAGGTTCAACGCTCGAAAAAGTACACCATATTTTGCAACATTTGTATGTAGAGGTTTACTACCCTGTAGGAATCTACCGAGGCTTTGTAGTGAGCTCACTGGCAGACGGACGTGTCTTCCAAACACAGGCAGAAAATCATACAAACTGAACACCTATACTATGGACATTGGACAGGATGCAATCTTTTCCTGCCAGTGTTTTCAAACCAAATGTGCTTGGAGCAGGCAGTTGTCTTAACAGATTAGCGCTTTATTTTCACGATTTGAATGCACCACTGAGTACGGCTGGGGCCGATTGGATCAGCTGTCTATAAAGCCTAGCCACTCTCAGCTCGAGTAGCTTGGTTTGAGGTTGCTGTCCGTTGCGTAAAAGCTTGGTTTGAACGTTTGCAACACTGCACGGGAATAAACAACGCACCTTGCGATTCTACCTTGCAACCCGATCGATACCAGCTCCATCTCTTAATCGTCGGTCAGGAAATCGGTGTATGTGCCGCGGAGTAGATAACCGGTATCTGTGCTTGTGGTTGAAAGTTTGTTGAGTTCATCAATCCTTTTTGAAAATAAAGCTCAGGCTGCCGCAACTTTTTAGAACCTGCAAACTGCCGCGTCGCATATCTCCTCACAGGTTTCTGATTATCTGCCAAAGTTAATAGCTAGGTGGTCGAGCGTAAGTTGATGCTTACTTTTTGTGTTTAGCTTGCTCATCAACAAATCTGATAAACGAACTGACGTTCACTAGATTATTGTCAGTGCAGTTAGATGGTAAACTTAAAGAAAAAATATTTCGAGTGTTTGAGGAAGGCCAGAGCCTAAAGAGGTGACACCAACTTGGCCCAAAGAGATGACACCAACTAACCCAACAGGGTTTATGCCTTCATCCGCATCAAGTCAGCCAAAGACAAGTTAAGCATATACAGTAATGAATTTGGTTAATACGTGGACCTCGGGCCAGCCAATTTTGTATGTAATAAGCGGTGTTTGTAATAACCGGTTTTCCTGAAAGTGCAACTAAACCCCTATGAAATAAGATGCAATGATTGTCAGTATTGTGCTATTTTTATTCAAAACAAAATGTTTTATACAGCGCTGTGTTTAATCAACGCAGATAAACATACGCAACGAGGCTTGTGTAGGTAGGAATGTCTTCCGGATATGTTCATCTACGTCCTGTTATTCATAATAGGCACTTATTTCTACAGCGAAAAGAACAATTTGTCTGCAAAGAATCGAATGTGTGTCTTAAACGGTAGTTGGATGTATCAGCGGGGGTTTTCATAATAGAGAATGAATAGGAGGAAAAATTTGTCTTAAGCAATCTGGTTGTAATATGCGGTTGGTTGTAATAACCAAAGATGTGCTGTCATTGCGTAAGAGGCGAAGCCGGCGATCACTAAGGCTAGGGGCAGCACAACAAAGAGGATTGTAAACAAACTCCCAGCGGATGGCCCCCTTAACGAGACCCTCAACACCCCCTGGCCCCCTGACCTATAACAAACATGTATTTCGTTTTAACGTGTTTATTTTTATTCGCCACGACAGATGGCTAAGCAAAAAAATCGAAGCCGAACAAAACATTCATAGCCGCCGGTGAAGGCCTCTGCTTGTGGCCCCCCAACGAAGGCCTCGTGGCTCCCCTTATGGGCCACCTGCTCTCAGTTGAGAAACTAGGAAATACGATGTTTTGCGTCTCAGGCGGTATCCGCTTATGTAGCAGTTCCTGCAGATCACCAGCTTTGTACTGCTTTGTACACTGCCTGGGTTGTCGCGTCGTAACTCTTCCACGCGCTTCACAAGCTTTGCTGAAAGCCAATGTGTAATGCAGTGCAGTCGTGAAATGTTAGTCGTAAACGCACCATTTGTTTTTGCGTTACATTTTAAGGTGGAAAAGTGTGTATTTATTGATAGGCAAATCGTGAGCTACAATCTTAAGACACTGAAAATCTTTCCCTATGAAAATATTGAGCATGCTGGGTCGGGTTTGCAACTTTTACATTTCATGTCAGATCTAAAGAGTGATCACCAAAAAAACATTTGTGCTCAAAAGTATGGTATGCACAGTCGTTAGTTGGCAACTGCGAAATTGTTCTTAAGTTTGTGATGTTTACATGCGCTGTCGTACGATGATCTATGTAAGAAAGAAAACCCAAAGCTTCTATTACGCTCATTGGTGGAAATATGCAGTTAGTGATTCGAGGTAGCTAATTGCGTTAACTGCGTGAGCATAGCGCAGTGCTGTTGAATGGCTGATGTCAAATAACAATTATTTTCGACTATTTTCGAAAAGTTTTCTGTTTCAGCAAAATGTGTCTTTGTGTGGGTCTATTGCAGTGAACAGAAAGACGTCTTTGCAACTAGAGATTTTCAGCTTGGTTGGATGTTGGTAAGTGTTTTAACCAAAACGCACGTTTCATGAGTTTGGAGAGTCAAAGAAACCCTACGAGCATTTGTCTTTGCTCACTAACAAAATCCAAATATCGCGGACTGCAGTTCACATTGCATAACAACAACTACGGTGGCAGCGTCAACAGACGACGAGTTCAAGTCCTGTACCGAGTTACACCGTTGTTGAAAGTTGAAAGCACAACTTTTTGCGAAGCAGGAAAATAAACTGGAACTTCATGACAATGATGGTTACAGGTACAAGACTGTTGCTGGCAAATGCAGACACATTGCATTGCCCTCAATTTGCGAATGCCGGTAAGGAGATAGCAAAGGTCACAATGTAGTACTCAAAGAACAGGTTCCGAAAAGCTTCTTCGCTGCATCTTTTCCAGTTTCGTTTTCTGTTTTGGAATATAGCGCGATGAAATCCAATTTTTGCGAGGAAGTTCGCGCATGACCACAGTGACAAATATTCAGATACATTTTTGAAATGGCAAAACCGTAACGCCGAAATCTTAAACAAAAGCATGGTTTTATTTTTCGAAAACAACTCTTCATCAAGAAAAATCAGTGAACGAAGGCTAGAATGTCAGATTGGAAGCATGCCGGTAGGGACAGCATACACAAAAATCGAGAGGCATATACAAAAATCGAAGCCTATCTCCAGAATTCGGAAAACGCAGATCTTTTCAATTCGAGAAAACACAGGAGTCTTTCCGTGTTCGTTTCAACGTGCGCGGAGCCAATTTGATCTAAATCAATAGTTCTTAAACCTTTCCTTTACCACGCCTCCCTTACGTACTTGCAGGCCCGTCGCCAGGGTGTAGCAGCAGGGGGGCAATAAACCAGAAGGAAGGGCCAAAAACCAGAAGGGGGGCCACATTTTAAAAATACTGTATTGAATGTATTGAGCAACCGGTGGGCCAAACGTGAAATGGAGGGGCACCGATTTCAAATGGGGGGACCGGGCACCGCTGGCCCCCCAGCTGGCGACGACCCTGAGTACTTGTCCTTTGTTTCTTGCCCCTGGCTATAAATAAGTTGTCAAAGCATATGTATTGTTTGGTAAATTTATTGATCACATTTTCAATGTTGTACAGTCGTTAAGGTCTCGCGCCCCCTGGAAATTTATTGACGCCCCCCCGGTTAAGAACCACTGGCCTAGATGATGACTTTTCTTTGCAACGCGAAAGTTGTGAGGTGACTTAGAAGCTCAACTGTTTTAATTTTTCAACACTCAGGGTGAAGCGATTGAGACAGCGCCGCGTTTATACGAATTTCCGCTCGCCTGTTACGCAACTGCTTGTTTTGCTTGCGATGCCTGCGAAGGCAGAATTGCGACCATTGACCTGTGCGCAGCGGTATTGTGAGTTAACATACCTGTTGCAACCCTTTTGTCAGCAGTTCCCCACTGGCACAACTGTGAAAATTGATTGCGTGGGCGGTTTCCAGACATTTCCTAAGCTATTGTCTGTGCGCATGTACGTCCTTCCGACGGAATCCTTCGAAAGTTGACCTGGTGCACAAGAACGTGGATGGTGAAAACGAGTACCTGATAGGGAAATGAGAACCTCAACATCAAAGAACACGAAATGAAAAAGAACAAAACTGCAAAACACCTCCACTACGTACGTAGTGTTCGACTGATGTGAAATTTGGATAGCAATATGTTGGAACTGGGGAAATTTCGGTGAATTTGTAATTATTTGAACACATTGTGAAAAGCTGTAATTTACCATTCGAAACACTTCCTGAAAAAGCTGTTCTAAAACTACTTAGAAGTACCAATCGATCGCTTCTTACTGGGCTAAGCCCACCATTCGACTTAGGTGTACTGCTGCTGAGCCTTCGTATTTCGGTTGCTTAAACCCCTTTTCCAAGCTCATGCGCGAATTGCGTAACCAGGGATGGGTATTGCACCGTAAGTTCGCACGTTCTGAGTTTGCACTTTGTTGGCAGCTGACGTAATCATACATTTTACCTTCAGACTTGTTGAAGAAACGACGCTGCTGCGCGTGGGAAGTGAGGTTAAACAAATGTCGTAAACTCGTAAATGCAGCTGTTGTAAAATGTGCCACACGAAATTGCAGCGGCAATTTGTGCAATTGCTTTGTCAACTAGCTCATATGTGGGCATTGGCATTGTTAAGCTCCGGCCGGCATGAACGCCAACAACGTAAATGTATGCGTGTGGACGTTCGTACGGTCAAAATGTCGCTGTGGAATCGTTCGTACTGAGACTGACAGAAAGAAGCATTTCAAGCTAGTATAAGACCAACCCAAGATGTCTGAAAAGAATGTGTGTTTAGTATGAGATAAAGTATAGGTGAAATTTTAGGCTGGATTTATCGTGGCTTTAGAAAAAACGGAGGCCATGCATTCATGCATTAACTGAACATATTTGGGTACAGTCACTTATGCCGAGTAAAAATTGTTTTCTCAGGTTTTATTTAGAATTCTATGCTAAATATGTTGGTTTGGTTTGCTGATATAAAGGACGTTGAATGCTTTAAGCTGCTTGCTGGAAAAACATTTTACCGCACAAAATATAAGCATGTTTTTGAGACGACAGCTTCCATTAAGAATAGGGTGAAACTTATCACACAATTATTGCAAGCAGTGCAAACGAAGCAGTGAGTGAATTAAAAAAAAAACAATAAAAAGTATCAGTGTTTGTGACGATAAAATTGCGTTTTATTAATGGGGTAATGTTTCCCTGAGAGTGCCTTAGCACGCGTTTAAATAGAATTGGTAAATAGCTTAACATTCCTCATTGCTGTGCAGTCAACACCAATACTCATAAATGAAATGGATTATTTTTAGACCCTAACGTGTCACATCAAAAATAAATTTTAAGGAAAAGTGCATGGCGACCCGTTTGCGCCATTTAAGAATTTTGTTATTTTTTAAAAAACACTCCAAAAGTTTGTTTTTTTTCGTAAACGAAAGAAAAAATTTATTTGAAAAAAAAGTTATTTGTAAAATAATTTTGACAATTTTTTAAAAGTTGCAAAAGTTTTTCTCAGAAAAGAATTTTTTCCAGGAACAAAAATTTCGAGATGACATTTTTTCTTTACTGCGCCAAACTGCGTCAACAAAGCGTTCCCCATTGAAAATCACAAATAAACCATGTTGTAAATTCAGATGTTGCATCTTTGTTTTTTACGCAAGTTTCTATTTTGTTTATATAGTAAACCCTGTTTCTTTTACAGTATATATCTCCGCATTCTATCAACAAAGTCTAATCCTTTTTATACTGATCTTCGTTAAAGTCGATTTTAAATTGTGGATGTTGCTATGGCGAGCGGAAACTACGAAATCAATGCCATGAATCGATACTTTTCGTAAGGCGGATTTGCATTTTCCACCTTGTAGTAAGATCAGTCTTAGTACAGTGAATGGTTGTCATAGGTGTCACGTGGAATACTAACCAAAAGCATCAGGAAAAGTTAAGTTATCACGCACGTTTGCAATAACCTTGTTGCAAAGCGTATTTTCCAGTTCTGTAAGGTTCTTAACGTGCATCAGAAGGATGTTCGTTTCTACAATTGGATAGTCCATATATGTGCCAATTGTAGCGTTCGGTTACTCTGACATGAGTAACAGAAGGATTGCATCCCATTCTCCAGTACTTCATATGTTAGGCTAAGATTAGTAGATTACTGTATTATAAAAAACATTAGACATCATTGAAAAGCACAAAACCACATACTGTAAAAGGCAAAATGTTAATGATGACTTATCAAATAAAAATTCCCCGTGAAAAACGAATACGCAACATATGAATTTTCAACAAGATTTATTCGCAAATTTCGGCGGGGAACACTTCGTTGACGCAATTGGGCGCAGTAAAATTAAAAAAATAATTTTTCTTTTGAAAAACATCTTTTTGAGAAAGATATTTTTTAGTTTCAAATCTTTTGTGAAAAAAATTTTGCAGTGATTTAAATAAATATATAACAAAATTTGATATGTTGCAAACGGCTACCACACAGGTAAAGCGTTGTGGAAGCCGCATGCAATGTGAAAGGCAACATGATTACAAACGCCGGATGAGTTATGTTCCCGACGCATAGGTCGAATAGTGATGCGATAAAAAATCAAAACGAGTGTTTATCTCATTCTAATTTTACAAATCAGGTCTAAGAGAAGATTGCGGCTATTAGTCTCTATCGGGTACAACCTTCATTGGTTTTATTTAGTTTTATTTTTCATTTTTATCAATTTAATTCAAACAGCTACGAGCTGGATAGTCTTAGCTCCCACTTCGCCCCTGAACATACCTTCTTGGTTGTATATGTGCTCTTAATAGGAGGAAAAACCTAGCAGGTGCCGGGATGATACATTGCATCAGACGCAGAGCATAAGTGTAGACAGGGTGGGGAATAGTCTCCCACAAATTTTTAGCATATCTAGTCATTTTATGCATTGAAAAGCCGCGTCCCGTGCAAAAATACTGCTGCTCGCCGAAAGTCAAACATTCT
>JGI24021J15306_10006889_pt1 | contig 13784 bp, 8 predicted proteins | sample Ectturendosymbi1_FD_15306 | JGI IMG/M metagenome (IMG submission 15306) | reverse complement strand
CAACCCAAACACGCTTTGCACATTCGCAGACTCAGACACGCCGGCGCCAGAAGCCTACAAACAAACCACCGCCCATGAAGATATCTATACGCGGTCACTTGAAAGCAATCACGTCGTTGGCCTTCATTGACGGTCAGGGTCTGATAGCATCTGGAAGTGTAGATGGCAGCGTTCGATTGTGGACGTGCAGCGGACGTTACGTGGGAACATTCGGACAGGATCGCCCGTGGTCAATCGAACTGCCGGTCAAAGTAAAGAACTATGCATTACCATAGTTTTTACGCCGCCAGAGGAGAAACGTCAGTATAAAAACCTGTGTTCTAAGCCAAGTTTGTTGGAGACTATAATACAACACATAAAGAAAGACGTTGGCAACTACTACCTGCTGATGCGACAATACTACACAACTTGTTCCTATTATAACCACATCAAAATTTTAGTGAACCACTTCAAAACAGCACATAAGTTTCCAACGCATCGAAGAAAAACGCTCTTCCCACACGTGTGTGGGAAAACCATGACAAACGGGCCGAAAGGATTTCGAGCTAAAACTCTCCAATTACCATCTATACGAGTCGATACTTTTTTTCGGTACGTATTCAGCAAAATACGTTTACAAAACTTTCTCACAAGCTTTTTTTTCAAAATCGAAATTTTTGATAACTCAGCTAACTTGTTTTTTAAAGTCAGATTATTGACATCACAGGGAACCATGGCGAGACATGTGTAGCAACTCACTCAAGCGTATGGAAATGCTGTTAGTGCTTTCGTGTGATTCTATGTAAATAAGGCACCACAAACGATGCGTTGTTAAAGGTAAAACCCTTTTTCCCAATGAATTCACCAGCATTTGCTGACTGATCTGATTTCGCCTCGCAGGGTACTCTCAAAACATCTATGCTTATCTGACCTGTGCGCCTTCATCAGCATTATATTCTTCAGAGCAAACGGCCAAAAGCTGAACTCTGAAATGAAGTTCGTGATTCACCCAGTGAAAGTGCGCTACAAGTCTCTCAAAAGCTGCTGATCGATCTCCAGGCTCTTCATGAAGAACGGGCATTAAAACTATGGGACATCGCAACCATATTTCATCATTGCAGTACTATCGTTGTCTCTTGAAAATAATTCACTTTATGATAAAGCTAACAATGTACCAGAGTATGCGCTTGAACTCAGGATGTTTTCCACAACCCTTAACCAAGGTCAATCAACGCCACACACGTATCTGTATGCGATTCCAAATAATGTCAAAACACAGGACACAGACATTTTTCTAAAAAAAGTTCGTCAAATCTAATATTATCAAACATTAAACTCAGGAATCGCTACCCTGTTTGGAAGTGCACAAAATTGCAGCTTGGAAAAATTAAAGCTCGTTTGCAGATTTTAAAGTTTAAAAAGTAACACTTTTCTATTTAAAGAAGATTTTAGGACGGAGGATGGGTAGTGTTACTTAAAATCTATTTCCTATTTTTTTTAATTTGCTGATTTATTCAACTTCGTCGCTTTAGTGGAGACTAGCTACTTTTTAAAAACAGCTTTATTTAGGCTTTTCTTTGCATCAAAATTTGATAAACTAGGCCGTTTAAATTTATTTCACAGAACCTAACATGACGTTTTATACGATACCTGCAGGACGATCAACTGCCGTGTCAGATTCCGCAGGACGTTCGACGCATCGCTTCGACTACTACCCTTCGTACCGTTAAAGGTCAGTACCATCCGCAATGGCAACAAGTGCGGAAAGCAGTGAACATGCTTGCGGCTGGCAAGCTGATGATACGGCCTCAGACGAAAGGAACGGACAGTCCGTTCCTGGAGACTTTCAGGAGTCAGCGCTCGATTCAGGACACGCTGGATGCAGTGAGTCTAACATTGTTGGAGGTGAGCAATGCACTGATATAATTTGAAATATGATCCAGAAATTTAAAACAAAAATATAACTTTTGTTTGGGCATAGGCGGCACCAACAAGCGCAACAGCGGAGAAGAACGCGAAGTCACATAATTCCATCACCTAGTTTTCATTAATTGTAATCTAACGGCATTTGACTTTAACCGGCGAAGTGGTACAGTTAGCTGAGCACGCGTCACTAAAGCTGCATGCGAAGATCAACCGTTTATGCAACAAGCCAAGCATTCCACGTAGCTCATGGAAGTGGTCAGACAACAAATAAAGATAGTCACATAATCTCCCACAAGTGAGAGCCAAAACATATTGCATACTGGTGTATCCTATGAAGAAACATGCAACAGATTCTCAAGCATTGTTTAAACGTTCGTGTCTCAGCTCAGACTTGAACTTATCAATTCAATGACCTCGCAATAAATTATTTCTTTTCATACCCGCTTTTCATCTAGCGATGGTCGCGGGGGCAGCACCCCTAAAGAGGACTCGAAACCTCAGGCCAACAGCAGTCAGTTCTGCACCCCTTTTGACACGAACGTCCAACACTGAACGGAACAAGTTAGCTGAAACTATACAGAAATCAATAAGTGCCCATTGACCCAAAGAATCTCAGAACCAGGTGCACTTGTGCACATTTCTCTGTTAGACGAAAGTGTTCATGTTGCACAGTGCGTTGTTACAGCACAGATGCAGAAGGATACTCTCGTTGTCATTTATGTCAGCATCACCATGTCGGCCAACCACACCCTTGCATACTCCGACATCGTTCCCAATGTGTGCATTCATGTCTCCCAGAGAGATCGTGGATTCGTTAGTTTTGACCTTTCGTAGAGTATCTTGTTGCTCTACCCATCAACTAAACATGTTTTTGAAATTTGTGGGGGGACAATTGCCCGGTTGCGGCCTGAACTCTAGCATGGGTAAACTTTTCTGGATCAACGCCGGAGTAGAAGAAGAATTTCCACCCATCATCCAGCTCCACAGCGTTAGAGCCGCAACGGTTAGTCGAAGAGATGCTAAAAATGTCCAGGAAATATCGTTTGGCTTCCTCGACCAGTTCGTGTTCTTTCTCTGTGAGCGAAGTGATGTTCCAATTTCCAATCACTAGCGTATGGCGAGATTGGCGTTTTTGAGTGGTTTTCAAGTCTCTCAGAGTAGAAGCATTGCGCTGTCCCCATTCGCCTCCTCAGATGCGTAGCGGGCGCAACGTGGGGCTTCTGGTTGCGGCGAGGGGTGACTGTCGCGAATTTTTCGCGAAACTCCTTGGCCTAAAGCACGAGCGCTGTACGAAGTGTCCAAAATTCAATGACCTCCGAGGATAACTTCTCACTGACTTTCAATGAGTGTATAATCACTTCGCATTGTATATCCTTAAAGGCGTCAGACTATGTGTGCAGAAACCACGAAAACACAGCTTGGCCATCCTGAACATGTTAAACGCCATTCGTTGATCTCAGGCAACCCCCCGAAGCACAGAAAACTGGTTCCCTTTTGTAGTCTTTGTGTTTGACAACAAAAAGCAATTGCAATTGAAACTGCACGCATTTTTAATTCGTTTGCTTTATTATCACTCTCCTTGTTTGGCGGCAGCGGGGTGTGGTAATTTGTGAGTGTGGTTCTGTTACAGCTTGTCGATTGCCAGTCCACGCGTCCAAACGTAAAGGGAATGATGCTATAGTAGCGAGCCATTGGCACAATTGTGCGTGAAAACGTCCCCAACACTCATCTATCTTTACCAATACCGATGCTAGGCGGCAACAATTAGCGTTTTACAAATCACATCAGTTAACTAATAATGTTGCTGCAAAAACAAAGCGAACTGAGTTGCTAGAGGCGATAACTGTTTCAGGAAGCTTCAGAAGGGCAATCAGCTAAAGCGCAACAGCAGCGGCGAGGCGGCATCACAATCTGGATAGGCGACGAACCTCGATCTATTTCCTCGAGACGAAAGACTGAAGATGAGGTACAGTTTGCAAGAAAACAGATTTCAAAAACAGTCCTAGACTAAACACCAAAAACTTCAGCAACACCGGAGTTAGACATTATACGGTATTTTGTAAAACTGATGAATTCTGAGACCACCAAACAGCTAGAACGAGCGAAGACGTTACTTATTCATAGAGTAATTTGTGTCCAGCAGTTTGCATTCAGTCGGTCGTTAATGATCGTTGAGGGCCAACGCACAAGATTTGGGTTGTGAATAGGAGCAATCTTTGAGGGTTTGACATCGACAAAATGTAAACAACGCAGCTGTTGAAAGGCAGTTTATTTTGCAGGGCTAGATTTATGAGAGCGCGGATGGTGGTAACAGGCGGTGCACGAAACGCCACTTGATGCACGAAAGGGAACAGATAATAATGTGTGGGCAAATCTACATAAAGGCAGGCTGGGCGAATAACGATATTAGCATAAGCCGCAGCTATTGTATACAGAACGTGGCAAACTGAATCAGCAGCATACACGTGGCAATGAATTTGATAACCAATACCACTATACTGCTCCCTAATGCCGCATGGATTCGTTTGCTGCGTTCAGTTTGGTAAAAACACAAACGTTTATAACGAGTTGCTTTACCGTGTGTTTGCACTTGGTGACACTCTATAACTTTTGTAATACACTGTAGCAATAATGACCCTGACAGAATTCGTTGAATTTCACCACTTAATTTGTTCATAATACTTTTAGATGTATGATGAAACTGACAATTTGACACAGCAAACTCAGCAAAACAGATTTTTGTTCCACAGAAAAGCAGGGCAACACGAAAAACTGTTATACCACAATCGCGGAATCATCTAGCGATAAAGTCTTCTGAGTAAAAAGTATTTTTTATTCGTTCTGATGAGAAATAAAGACTCGTTGAACGCCTAATTTAGCACTGAAACGCACAGTGGTAAAGAAAATGATTCTCTCCAGTACTTCACCGCAAAACTCTTTAATTAAATAGTAGAATATGCGTTTACAACAAATTGACCAGAAATTGAACAAAATGCTTGTGCAATTGTGAAACTGACATGAGCACTTTGGTGCCGCAAAAACAACGTTTTTTCAATTGAAATAAGAATTTTTGTTCCTTGAAAACCACGCGCTAACATAGAGATATGAAAACGAACGTCTTAGTGTCAGATCACTACCCATTTGTAGTCTTGCGCAGTCGCAACGCAACATAAAACGCAATTGTTGATTCACTTCAGCAGTTTTATCCTGATTGTTACCTGGATGCAGAATGCAGTTGTAGAGTTTTCATTACATTATTAAAGTGTTCCAACATAAATGGATGATATGGAGCCATGGGCGGGTGGGCCTTGGGACAGATGATCCTCAGCAATAGATAATGCTGGTTGGACTTTACCTCGAGACAGGGTTTAGATTAGGGATCTCAAACACGCTCCCACAAGCTAATTATTATCTTTGGCCGAGAGTCATCCAACTTTCTTTTCGTGAAATATTGTTTTGTAACTGTTGAGTTCATATTGCTTGCAAGTCTGTTGCATTTCTCATGCATGCATAGCGCCGATTAAAGGCTGTTGCGCATTGAGATGCACTATATACCCGGTGTGTAGCTTTAAGGCAGTGAAGGCCTACCCAATTGTCGACCAAGCGGCAGTCTTCGTCAGTCCAAATTGGTTCTTTGTCTGTCATGAGTTTGAGACCTTTGCTTCTTATTTAGGTTAAGTCACGTTCAATTTAAGATTAGTCACGTTCAAGAATAAGGCGTCCCATACGTTAAATGTCTTTAAAAGGATCAATCTTCACGGTTACAAATGAACAAAACTATACGTTGCTCCAGGTTGGACATTTAAAACCACAACCACGAGTCGTTCCCGGAAGTAATAGTTTCCTTTGTTGAGGTGACAAACAGGATCGACCCTGAAGTAGTATTAACATTGAGTGTTCTACGCAGATAGAGGAGACTTACACGCGAATAAAAGCTAAGGGAATTCGCAGTAATATTCTCGGGAAAATCAACTACAAACCCAAAGTTCGTCACCGTCAATCGACAATAAACACGGAAATCAGGTATAGTATTGTCGCTACGCCGAAAAACAACTGCGCTAATCATTCAGTCCTAGTTTGTTCTGCTGCCGTATTGCTGAAATGTACACGATCGTCGCTAGCATTAGATTACATTTTACAAATAGTGGCAAACACATATGGAATAATTTGCTTTCTTTCAACAAAACCCATTGTGTTTCCGTGAGTTCTCCCACTTAGGTGCAATCAATATATTTCCTAAATACAGTTTATAGTAGAACATATTACCTGGAACTTAAAAATATTGTTGCTCGTTAGCTTTTCAACCCTGGATACAACAGCCAAACGTTATGACAGTGGCTCGTTTTTAACGAATAATATATTCAAACTACAGCTGAGCAAAAAACTTTAAGTGGCTTTCGTTTCGAATGGATTGCGCTTAGTTTCCCAGCAATTCAAACTTTCTGTTTAAAAACACTGATAGTGTTTATACATACGAACGATTTGTGAAGTATCCATCCCATAAAGTACTTGCAAAATTATCAAATTACAGTACATTTCCGTTTCGGTTATAAAGTCTATTTTCAACTGCAAATTACGACAGATTACATCGCTACAACCAAACCATGCAAACATCTGAAATTCAACGATAAAAACCCAGGTAGATCGAAAACCTGCAGTTTTGCATGACATGAACAAATAACAAACAAAATCATTATGGCAGAATTGTGTTCTTGTTCACGTCGAAGGTTTCTAACGAACACTTGCAAAACTAGTCCAACTAAACTCTTTATACCCACTGTACTCAACGCCGTTCCTTTAATACTGCAGGTGGTGCAACAACTCTGCAGTGATCTACAGATCCCTACCATACGTCAAGATAATACCACCAGCACCACCAAAAGTTCCCGATCACATCAAGAAGTTAAGGGAGAGAGTGTCGCAACGTCGAGCTGCTCAAATGAGTGCCGCCGCACTACGTCATGCAACTCCAACAAGCAGGGCTAAACTACGTGAGAGTGACATGAAAGGCTCTGACATCACAAGCACGTCGGGTACGAGAAAATCACGTGGGGAAGTAATCGCTCTTCCGAGAATAACGCCTGAGCGCTCACGTGATGAACACCGCAACGAAGCGTTGCCACAAAGACAGCAAATTTTGAAATCGAAAAGACAGACATCGGCGATTCCAAGCTTACCTTCAATTGCTTAAAACAATACAATGACAACGATCGTAGTTCTGATTTCGTAAAAACAGCCAGAGTTTCATTTGGCAATTTATGAGTGCTGCACGCATGCTTTCATTTTCAGATGTTTAAGCAGTCTGATGCCATCAACCAAAATATGAAAGAATAATGTCTCGAGGGTAAACTTACCTCGAATCAATCTGCTCACCTTACAATCACTCGAAGTGCTCCAAGCGGCGTGATGAGGATCGCAGGTGCAATGGTGTAGGCGATGAAATTGATCACTTCACCAACCGCCACTGAAACACGTGAAGCAAAACCTTATGTTCGTTGCCAAATATTGTCTACGTTTGTTCTTTAGGTTAGGTTTTCACTGTCCTTAAATACAACATGAATGCCTGCGCGTTTAACTAAAAAGAACACAAACATGCAAACGCAGTAGAAAAACAAAAACATTGTTTTTATCAAAAATATCACACAAATTTACACAAACACACAGCCGTAGCAGAAAACAAATTTTGCTAAGTCCTACAGCAGGTTTTTTTTAAGGAAAATGTTAGGAACCCGGTTTGGATTTTTAGGGACCCGATTTATCTGATTCTAGGGACCCGATTTTCTCTGATTTTAGGGACCCGATTTGAAACTCTAGGGACCCGAATCGGGTCCCTAAAACGCCTTAAAAAGCCCTGCCTACAGTTTACACATAGGTGCAAAAACCAAACTTGGCATATAATCGGAGGAAAAGATCGGTAAAATGGACAAAGGTTTTGTAAAAAATTAGATAAAAGTCCATTTTACTTTTTAATAAAATGTACTCTGAACATTTTCAAACTTTTTAATAGTGTAATTCAAAATAAATTTCTTTAAAATGTAAGAAATTGTGTGTAGACGACCTTTTTTGATCGTTCGGATATTTACATCAAACATGCCTTAAATGCAAAACGTCAAACAAAACTGTTTAGTTAACTTTTGACCTGAATACTGTAAGGCAAAAAGTTCTGCAAAATTACTTTGCCCCATCAAATAATTTTGACGTACCACGTCTATGCACAAGCGGGATGTAACGTACAGCATACTAATCAATGGGAAACTTAATCTCTAGATTACTTCGAATTCAGGTCAACGGCACGCATTCCACCGATGCTATTCTGTGGCATAAGAACTGTTAATTATTTCAAATGTGTCGTAAAATGCATAAATACGACCCGGCGGTTGAGTTCGACAGGCAAATAGAGAAATTCTGAGACACTCACTTGCCAGCATGCCAAGCCACCAAGTACATTGCGTCAGGTAACCGAAACCACTGTGAGGAGTGCCTGCAGAAAATACAGCATTCGACATTTTATGTCCATCTGCATGAATGAGCAAACAGCACACGTTTCCACGCTGAGGCCAAAGGCAAATACCGGAAAAAATCACAGGGGTTAAGACAACAGACACTAAAAAAGTAAGAATAAATTTAATCGATTTGACGAAGAAAAATCACAGACCAATGAACTCCTTCCGTGACCCAGCTCACGGGAAGAAAAATCATCAAGCACACCGAATGAAAACCGTCTAAACGGTGTTTCACAGGGAGACTAGGTTTGCCTGTCTTCACGCGCGTATACAACCGCGCTGGAGATCATATTGTATGCGCCACGGCATGGGCATACACACCATTAGCTCTAAGAAACTTAATGGGAGTGCAGTGGCGTAGCCAGTCCAGAAATTTTTGGGGGCAAAATGTTAGATTTTAGGCGAATAACACTATTTTGTTTGGATAAACGCTTCTCAAAGCACAAAATAACTATATTTTCTAAAAATTTGGGGTGACATGGCCCCTTTGGCCCCCCTGGCGACGCCTATGCGGGAGTGGACGTGTGTTCACTTTGGAGAAACGACACCCCGCAAAACATTGCAAAGCAAACCATACACACCAGCATGTGAAAGCTGCCTGTTCACTTAAAGTGACAAAATGCTCTTTTGCTGTGAATTGACAAATTAACTCGCAAACTTTTGACAAAAATATAACTTGAAAAAAAGATGATTTCCTTCCGATGTGAATTAAAAGGAAATAATTGTATTTCTTTGCAAGTTATACTTCTGTCAAAGGCGCTGAAGTGCAGATTGCAGATGTACCACATGACGTCCACGATGAAATGGCCGTTTAGCTTGCTTGTTGGTTCAAGGAAATATCATGATTGAATTTTATTTGCAGTTACCAAGTATTCTGAAACGCGCAATACAATCAGTGTTTCCTGCATAGCAAAACGCTCTACCGAATAATATGTATGTTAAACAAAGACTTAAAACATTATGGATTCTTTTGAAGTGCACTTATTATGCCACAGCGTGCAAAATCAGGTTATTCTTACCGTTGAAAGCTTACAAATATAAAAACTAAGTACTTCAGTACCCTGGTTCCAAACTTAAAGACAATTGAGCTTTTTACCCTACAAGACTTCAAAGCAACACTGTTTCTTAACAACAATGGAATCTTACCCGCTTGGTGTTTGGATGTACTTCTTAGCAAACCTTTTTTCTGCAGGATGAAACTACCTCCCACCAAAAGGGCAGAAACTACTGATAACAGCAAACCAATAAATGGATGACTTGCTTTAGGATTAGAAGAAATATCTTCAGCACTTAATGCTTCAGCCATGATCTTACTCAATTATGCAAGAAGTACGAGAACCAAAAAATTTGGAAAAGAAGGCCTCAGTAAAAAAATATCCTACGTGAACACAAACAGTAAAGTTGCAGTCGCACACACGTTTCTAAAGAAAAGCTAACTTAAGACTAGGACCCAAATCTTCTGAAACTGAAGACAAGTTCATATACATTACAAACAAACTGCTTCAACAAACATGAACATGCACAAGTCTTTTTGTTTGTATCATGTAAACTTTGGCATGACATCAATAAAAAAGACAACGTTTAACTTGAAAACTGCTTCCTGTTGGTAGTTCATTTTCTGACCATGTGTTATTTAACTGATGACATCAAAAGCTTAAGAGCAATGGTGCAGATTTAAGTCACAAAACTGGAAAAATGAAAAACAGGCTGAAGCTAAAACATCACTAGACAAAAATCTTGACATGGTGAATGAACCACTTGCACAAAATATTTAGACAAAATCTGTTTTTGTGAATCTAGAGCAGTGGTTCTTAACCTTTTCTTTACCGTGCCTTCCTCAAGTATATACTTGTCCTTTGTTTCAAGCTCCTCTGGCTATAAAAGTTGCAAAAGCAAATGTATTGTTTGGTAAATTTATTGAACAAACTTCAAATGTTGTACAGCACTTAAGGGCTAGCACCCCCCGGGAAAGTTATTGATGCTCCTTGATTAAGAACCACTGTCTAGAGCAATTTGTTTTGTAGGGGGCGTGGAGGTCAAATAATAAGGTCTAGGTCCAAATATTGTTAATTTTTAACACATAACATTAATTGCTGACACATAAAAAAATCCTCTAATGTGTATACCTATACTGTGCACTGAACCATACTGATGCCCAGGTGTTATAATCAAACCTCTATTTTTTATCAGAGATTAGTCACTAGGCAGTACCTTACTGTCAATAGTGAGTAGAAATAATAAACCTATAACTCAGCGGTTTTTAACCTTTTTTGTACCATGACCCAAATATAGCAACCCACTATAACCCAACAACACCCATCAAACACCCGAATGAAGCAAATGTGATACAACTGCATACAAAAAATATCTACTTGTAACCCGTCCAAAAATGGGTCACAACCTCTCTGGGGGTCGCAACCCCCAAGTTGAAAACCACTGCTCTAACTTGACATGGTGGGGCAAATTTGTCAAGAGAAGCTAGCAATACCAGTGGAAGTCAACTTTATATGATGTAACTTTTTTCAATCTTGAAGGCATAGCAGGTGAAAAAATGTTATTTCATCTTATATTATTTAGCTACTTTGTGGCCCGCCAGCCAATGGCACCTGAACATGTGGCTTCTAGAGAAATGTTTGCCCTATTGTATGATGAGACTCAGTGCCAACTTGGCTGGCCATGAAATGCATAGCCATAAAACAAGGCAATCAGCAAAACCAAATAGCTCAATTCCACTACCATGTTGAAAATAAGGTCAAAACAATTTTATGAACAATTTTTTTTACGTGCTAAGTTATTTTTTATTTTATTGACTGGGGGTTGTTGGCTTTGCTTAAGCCTAGATACTGTCAAAGGGACAATTGTTGGATCAATAAATGTTCAATTGAATAGATAGATCAATACATGTTTCCAAATATACATTTTTTTCCTTACAGAAAATGCAAACAGTAATAGCAAGGGGAACCATTTTTTGACCTAAAACCTGAAAATTTTGATTTTATGATTTATATACAGATTTTGACTTTATTTTGACCTATAAATTTCTGCGTTTGCAACTGCAAAATAATTCAACCTTTGGTGTTGTGGTCAACTCAGAAACATATTCATGCACCATACTTCAAAATTTAAAAAAAAACTTGGTTGTTTAACTTCATGATGATATATTGATTAGCACATTAATAGAGTGAAACCTGAGAACATCATGAAATTAAAACACTACATGCATGAAGGATTGAGCATTTGTCAAACCAACAGGCCACTTTTCTTGCCTTACCACGCATAGCCAACATAGTATTCAATCGTCCAATGGTTAGCAAAACAACATTATTATGACAGAAATCGAAACAAACTCACTATTATTATCACAGAATTGCAACCAAACTTGCAAACGCATGACAATATCTGTTGTTGTAGTTTCAATAAAATATTGATAAAGAGAAAAAACTGTACTGCAAGGTAACTTTGACCTACTGATAAATTTTGACCTAATGATAAATTTTGACTTTTTTGACCTAATAACTTGGGAGTCGCTCAAGGTATGAGTATGAAATTTGATTTGTGGACGTTTGATACTTTAATAAAGGTAGAAAAATGTTGACTTCATTGACTTTTGGTTGCCCTAGTAATAGCACAAGTTCAGAGGGGACAACGAAACTTACAGAAAGAACAAGGATTCGGAAGCCAATAACTATACATTGATACAGGGGCAAGTAGTGTACTGGTCAGTACACTAAAACCAACTAAAAAAGTACAGATAAAATTAGATCAAATTTGCACACAGGTCAATATGCTAGCAGTATTTCCTCTGACCACAGCCAGGGACAGGCGCTGGTGGAGTCACTGTCACTCCCTGGGGTCACCAGACATATTAACAAGTTTCTTTGCGAGGCCACTCAAGATAGGGGTGACGGACTTGCCATACACATCAGTGGTCCCAACTGCTACTGGTTGAAAGTGGTAAGTGCTTTAGAGGTCATGGTATTTTTGCCATTTCGCAACCTCAGCCTTTGTTGCTGCAAAGCCTGCCTGTCTGGCACTGTCTTTCTAGTGGCCCCAAGCGAAAGTGTCCACAACTGTTGCATCCGATAGCCAAGTGATCCAACAAAATTTGAATTTGTTATCTAACCCTTATCAAAATTCATGAAATTTCATAAGGGGAAAAGATCTACAGTCTTCTGAGCTCAACAATTTTGAAATTTTAGAAATTAGATCTGTATTTCCGAAATTAGGAGCATTTGAAACTTTGATGCTTTTGAAGATTGGGCAAAAAAATTTGGAATTTTGCTGTTGAAACTTCAACTGATTATTATTCCTAGATCTCTGAACATTTTCGTTTAGTATGTTACAACGAAGTGCAAGGTTCCATGCTGAACCAAACAAGACAAAGTTTTTATTGGTGACCTTTGAACCCTAATTAATTGTTATTATAGGGCAACATGTTTTTCATTTGCACTTAAGCATGACAATATTTCAAATACCTGTAACTCAAACAGCACAACTTCTATTGACTTCATTTTAATTTTATGAAGAACTGGTGTTATGGAGATACTATTGTATCTGGGTAACCCATGTTTATTTTTGAACTTAAGGCAAAAAATTACATCTTGATATACTAGTATATACCCATTTAATTAATTGGTATTATACATTTTTGATATATTTTTAATTAATGTTGAGCAATACAGTTCTTAAGTGTGCTTAAACCCATCAACAAAAATTTTTGAAAAGATCGAAAACATGTTGAAACTTGTGAAAAAAATAGAAAAAAAGAACAAAATCCCATTCATTAACTCTTTGGCGTCCGCTAGGTTTCAGGGATTTTTGGAAAAAAATGACTCAACGTTTTTGGCTTTGCGCGGGAATTTCTCCAGTCCGGTATGCTCTACAAACCCGGTAAAAGTCTCAAAAGACACAGCAAGTCTTCTAGTCTGCACTCGAAAAAAAATTTTTTGATTGGGGATGTGGGTTTTTTGTGAGTTACATCATAAATGGAGGACTTTTAGGCCACCTTGGCCTACTTTGCCTGGCCCTGGGCGCCAACTGTTAGGTGGTAGTCTTTCGCCGAAATTTTTACTAGAAACTAGGCTACAATCCGAGTCTTTTGATACTTTGGATGACCTGCTGGGGTTTCGGGTTCAAAAGTTATGATGTTAGTTAGTAAAAATTTTTGACTAATTGGCTAATTAGATAATTAATTAATTTGTTTATTTTCGATCATAACTTTTGAACCAGAAACTCTAGAAAGTCGATCAAAGGCTCAACAGACTCGGACTCGAGCCTAGTTTCCAATGGAAACTTCAGCGAAACACTTTGGCCTAGCAGTTGGGCCCTAGGCCAGGCAACATGAGCCAAAATGACCCTAAAACTACTTCACTTATA
>JGI24021J15306_10006886_pt1 | contig 13786 bp, 8 predicted proteins | sample Ectturendosymbi1_FD_15306 | JGI IMG/M metagenome (IMG submission 15306) | reverse complement strand
CAACAAAAAATAAGATTAGGATACTCTTAAAAACGCAAGCACGTAATGTAGCACGACAGAAAACCTTAGAAAACATAAAAACACAACAAAAATTATATAAACTCCGAGACACAATCACTGCCAACCCAAATACAGAAAACTTTAAAAACTGTAACTCATACAGAAAACACTTACATGATCAATTCCTGAAGGATGCCAGATGTAACCTCCTAAAACATAAAGCTGACCTGGAAGAATCCAAAATATCTCTTTAAACCACCTATACAAACAACTAATCCCACTTACCAAAAACACCAAAATACCTGACTTAGAAATACAACTGAACACAAAAACCAAGTCCCAACAAGAAATAGTAGATCTAGTCCAAACCTTTTATAAAAACCTCTACTCCTCTACAAGTATAGATGAAAGCATAGCCTCTAAAAGAATGTAACAAAATTAACCCGCCAACAAATTGCAGACCTTGAACAAACCATAACGTTGAAAGAACTTTACGATGCGATCACCACAATGAAAAAAGGAAAGACGCCAGGTGCTGACGGACTCTCCTTATAATTTTATCTAACCTCTTATCAAGATATCAAGCACCTGCTTCTCGATGCTTTAAATTACACATATTCACAGACTGACCACGACCCAACGCTATACAAAGGTATTATTACCCTATGTTTTAAAAACGGAAACCCAGCCGATATCAAAAACTATAGGCCAATATCACTGCTAAATGTTGATTATAAAATTTTGAATAAAATATTAAATGAAAGACTTAGAACTCCCTGAACCACCTAATCTCCCCATTGCAGCACGCCCAACCCGGTAAATCCAGTCACACCGCCTCAATTACTCTTAGAGATATTTATTATACGGCACAACACAACACAGCAGACTCTTATTTCATTAGTTTAGACTTCCAAAAAGCCTTTGACACAATTGAATACAAGTGGTTAAATTCAGTTCTACAATCCCAAAATTTTCCGCTCACCTTTTGTAAATACATAGCACAAATACAACATCACGCCTCTTCCCAAATTCAAGTAAACCAGTTCATCACTAACCCTATTCCCATAAACAGAGGAGTCCGACAAGGTGACCCTTTAAGCCTAACCCTTTTTATACTAGCCCTAAACCCTCTCCTAACCCATATCCAAGAAAACAAATCCATTTCCCCTGTACCCAATCCCACAAAGTACCCACCCAAACTCACTGCATATGCCGATGACATAACCCTCTCCATAAGCAAACCCCTATCATTAAAAGAAGCTTTCAAAACAATTACACTCTTTCAAAAGGCCTCAGGACTACAACTAAACCCAACGAAATCAACTGGCGTCTCAACAAACAAAAAACTTTAATTATCAAATGATTTTAATATTCACTGGCACTCAGACTGTATTACCCCCCTAAATATCTCAATCGGTTCCGCCACAGCAACAACATCTCTTTGGAATAAAAATATTAAAACCTTACGAGACAAAGGCACCAACTTAAATCACTTATGCAACTTATGATCTAAAAGCAATCCTTACCAAAACAATCCTGTCCCCGTGTATTACCTACCTCGCCCATACGTACCCCCTCCCCCACACTAAAACTGAACAAATTAACAACATAAAAGGTACCTACATTGCCGGACCAAACAACCCCACGCTTCCTGTCTCAACGCTCTCACAAACCCGACAAAATGGAGGATACTCGGTGGCAGATATACCTCTAATAGCGCAATTAAATTACATAAAACCACTGACTTTCTACACAAGAACAAGGCTCCTCAAAGACAACCTACTTTACACCTTAACCAACTTGAATACAGTATTGGACTCCAACTTAGTAACCTTTTCCAATTCCCAAAACTTAACAATACCCCGCACGCTGCCAGACCTTCACCGTACTACAAATATATGATTAAAATTGTAGAACAGTATAAAATCACAAAAGAAGAAATAATACGCGGAAGAACAAAAGAAATACTCCATAGAATAAAAACACCCAAAACTCCCACGCCCAGTCAACTTGAAATCACATTACACATCACCAAACCAAATTACTCCTGGATACGCCACCCAATCTTCCCAAATTACTTAAAAACGTTTAACTTTAAAATTGTTAAAAACTTACTGCCTGTTGAAGCCAAATTCAAACAAAATATACCAGCTCTCAACCTGCAATGTCATCTATGCAATGAAAAATACGAAAACGATATCCACCTTTTCCACAAATGTAAGTACATACAACCCCTCCTACAATACGCTACAACCATCTACTCAAAGACAACCCAAAACCACACAGACTATTCCTTAACCCTCTCGCGTATCCAGTTCCATACCCCTCTTCCTCCTACCCACTATGACAACACCATAACCCCTTACTTAAATTCCCTCATATCCTTCACAATTTGGAAAACTAGAAATAAAACAAAGTTAAACCCCATCAAAAACATCCCCCAATACTTAATAACCTCTTTCAAATTTTCCATCAAAGCAAGACTACTGATATACGAAAAACGAGAAAACAAAACCTTTATAAACGCAATACAAACCATATATCAAGTCACACAATCACCCGGGACTCAGTGTTGAACCACCCCTTTATTTTCATAATTATTATGTTTGCTGATTTATGTTTTCTACGTTTCTGTTTATTTATGTTACATTATTCGTTATACTGCCTGCAGTTCAACCTTGCACACCTTATACTTTCCTACCTACTTATTAGTGCTCTGCAGTATACTTTGCACTATTGAAATTACTGCATTTGCATGCAACATGCCTGTCTCTGCATGCTGCATGCCTCACCTCATTGATTGATGTCCTTGAAACAAAGCCTCCTTTCATTTGCTTTATATTTGATTAACCCAAAATACATTTCATCATTTTCGGCCTGTTGCTTCACCATACTCCCACAACGCCGCCAAAGCTTCTCACGAGGAAACCGGCCATTTACTTTTCCATGGTCTACAAAACATGTGAATAAATCTTTGGCATGCTCCCAGGATTTCTCGAAAATTTTCTGGAGAGTGGAAATCTGTTCTGTAGCGCTACGGCCGTGACAAAACTGCACTGGGTATCATTCAGCTTTGGTTCAATTATTTTAGCGGCATCTTGGCAAACACTCTTCCTGGGAGGCTAAGGGATGCCGCGGTAGTTGGTTCATTCACTCCTGTCTCCCTTTTTGTGTATGGGGTGATGAATTTGCTACTCATTCGGTGACCTTCCAAAATGCCATGCCACTTGACGCACATGACTCAGCCAAACCATCCGGCTTTCTAAGTGAGTATAATTCACAATCAAACTTTTCGCAAGTAGCTTTAATCTCGGATTTAGCAGCGGAATCAGAGAGACCTTATTGATGCACCGTTCCACGGAAGCTTTCACCTGCGCAAAGTCAAAACATTCCGCCTGAAAAACTTTGCTTAGTTCCGTCAGGTGAGGTGCCAACTTTGGCAAAAGGAAAGCACCATAATGAAATTTTTTTTCACAAGTCGCAATAAAACAATGCCTATTTCATCATTTATATTTTCTAACAGCTGCTTCAGTGCGGCCCAAAGAGCCAATATGTCACTCCTTGCTCTTATTGTTCCCTCACTCGACAACTACCTTGTTTTGCATGCGCGCTGCAACTGCCGACTTTTTGTCTTCATTGTAGTCTGATGCATCGCCAGGCAAGCCGATAATTGCATTAAAGAGCTTTTGCAGTTTCGTACACCATACCGTACAAACCTGCGGCAGTATAGTAACAGGCCGAAGCGAGACGGTGCGTATGACAATGCACAAATACCAAACTTACAATATTCGCTTCCAACTTCTGCGCCAGAAAATTGTGTGGACCTAGCCGTCTGCTGCAATAGCCACGTGCAGGAAAACATGCTTTCCTCACATCGTTTTAGTTCAATACAAGGCAAAACCATATCTTGGCTTTCAGAATTTAGGGTGTCATTGCAAAATTTTAGGGTGTCATTTTGACACCCAAAAATGGCTTAAAAACACTGCTTAAAGATGTAAGTTTACGTTATTTGTGCAGGTCTGCAAAAATTTTGCAAAGAGGTGAAATTTTCCAGACATCCAACATGCGTAAAGGATGTTTTGCCAAGCACTCGGTTTTCTTTTACCGAGTCTCTGAGGTCATTCTACATCAGGGGTCACCAACGTGGTGCCCGCGGGCACCAGGTCGCCCGCACGGACCATGTGGGTCGCCCGCGGGCCTGTTCTAAAGATAACACAAACATAATCAGTGTCTTCATATTGATGAATATCTTTAATTTTTATTAATGATAACATAATTGAAGACAAATTGAGCAGATTTTTATTTCAGAAGTGAGTGTATATCAAACTGGTAGCCCTTGGCGTGGATCTTTGCCAAGAAGTAGCTCTCAGTTTCAAAAAGGTTGGTAACCCCTGTTCTACAATGTACCGTAAGTTTTTGCTTACATTCGGGTAACTGAATTCGAATAACAAAGCGATTGTGATATGGCAATTATATACACATTAAGTCGTCTTTAATAAAACGCCGCGAAATTGTATTTTACCCCGCGAAATTGAAAAAACAACCTTTTTTGCTAATAATTTCAAAATCCAGGTGGGCCAAGGCCCCCCCTGCCCCACCCTTTCAACACATATAGCTGTATGAAGAACCTGCCTCAGAGATGCACCTCTACTTCCCATGCGTTCGAAGCATAAACAACTTGATAAACATGCTTTTACGCAAGCTGCACAGCCAAATATGTTTGGTGATTCTTTTTGGAGTCTTCGCATTTAATACGGCGCTAAACGTTGATGGTTCAGGGCAAGTACACAGCAAATCCTAGTCTGTGTCAACTTACAAACTTAAATCTAAGATTGAGCATGCTCATGTTAAATTCCATTCAAGTTCAAGCGCAGAGAGAAACAAGAAATGAACAAATTTGTGAATCGTCGACCCACTATTTGCTGGATTCGTAATTGGTGACGTTTACGTTGCGTCACGTGTTTGGAATAAATTGGTTTTTCGTGTAATGGCGATTTCCAAAGCAACTACTTATATCCAATGAAATATCACTTTTTTGTTGTTGACAATGATAACGCATCCATTTACAGGATTTTTGGAAACAAGCTTAGAATTTTCGAAGGAAACTTTTTCCGCGAAAAAACAATAACGCACATCCAATTAACTATATCATAATTTTTTGCGTTGTTTTTTTCTCTAATGCAGGAATTTCCAAACTACGGCCTGCGAAGCCATTTCATCCGGTTGCAAAGACATTTTGTTATAAATAATTTACAAAAAATGGTTGATTTGGTAGAATGTAACATACCCGAAACAATCACGATACGGATGAAATTCGGCTCTCGAACTTTTGGGTAATAGCATATGCGGCCCTCGGACAAAAACGTTTAGAGACCCCTAATCATAATACGACTTTGGGAATTGGTTGTTTCACTAGATTTAGAAACATTTTGCTTAACAGAATCAGCGGAGCGGAAAAATGTGTTAAGGACAGAAACCACAGTGACCTACGACAAGAACTTGACGTTTATGCACGCAGAATCTTCGCACAGGGGCAGTACCGGATTAACAATAGTAGCAAATGCAGCAATTGCTACGGGCCTCACGCATTTGGGGGCCCCGCAATCCTTTGTATTCAATTTTTCTTTATTATATGCAAGGGTGGATATTAGAATTTAGGTGCCCGAGGGAAACTCCCAGAATAGAGCCCTATATTTTAACACATGCTATACAAAAACGTTATTCGCTGAAAGCAGGTTAAGTTTTTCATTTTTCTAGGAATTTGCTTCTGCATGAAGGTCCATTTCACATTGTTTGAAGTCATTTGATGTGAAATTGTTCTTTGTCTACACACTAAACTTGTTGAGGGTGCCCTTTGGCCACAATTGCAGATAAACTTTGTTTTATTTTGACAAATATATGACTTGCTTCTAAGCTTATTAGTGCCTCTAGACTCTAATACTGACTTCTTGGACTGAAAACATTCAATACATATAATCAGGGGTAGTTCGGTAGATTTTGCTTACCGTGTATTTGACATGCGTCGAATAACAACAATAGTATTTTAGTGAAACTCTCGAGCATCCACAATACTAAAAAATTTAGAGAAAGATTGCTGATTGACGTTACTCTCAAACCTGTTCATCTGGAGTGCTTCTCATATTTTAAGACATACCGACAGATCTTCCAGCGTTCCAAGAACAGCACTTGGACTATTCCTTTGGTACAAGAAGTTATTTCTTGTATTAGCTCTTGCACCGGCAGTGAGCCAGTTACAGCATACAACAATGGCTTTCGTGAAACTTTGGCACAACGAAAACAAGGTTGAGCATATGTGTTTGTGTATTTTCAAATCAAAAATGTTAACTTGGAGTAACAAGTACCTTCTTATTAAAAGATAATGCGTTTCGTAAAAAAACGTTCTCGAAGCATTTACGTAAATTCAAACGAATGCTGTAATTGAAATGGTTTTGTGATTGCTGAGTCATTTAGCCACGTTTGTAACGCGTACCGGAGTGAAATCTGATCTCTGAGTGTAGGTTTTCTCCCTGACAGTTTAGGCTACCTGTGTCGTGTCTACTCTGAAGAATGCTTATAAGCGAGCAGTCAGAGGCTGATGAATATAGGCTGTTATGGAAAGCTTGAAGTGGAAGTTGTTAAAGTACATCTAGCTTTTTTCGGCAGTTTTACGGCATACCAAGTTCTTACACAGATGAGCAAGTTTTATTAGTCTGCAGTGCTGCTTAATGTCAAAGTTTAATTTATTATTATTGCTTTTTTGAAGAGATTGTTGCACTATATTTTCAGGGTCCCCAATCTTTTTAGACTACCAGCCCGCTTCAGGGTGTCGAGAAGGCACACTAGGGCAGAAGAAATAAGATTTCCAAAGACGCGTTGTTTTAATTTGTTGTATATGAGTCAGACACGTAATTCATTGAAGACATGCACGGTAGATACTCTAGCTACGTAACGCAGTTTGCCAAAGAAACAGGTAGAAAACCCTGTTTTAGAGACTGGTTGAGACAAGCGCAAGGGACAAGGTCTCTTTAACGCTTGGCTGAACACCTGCACACATCTTAGTTCACTTCGTTTGCAACCAAGGATATCTTGAACTCCAAGTTTGGATTTTGGATTTGAGCTTCACGTAGTTTAACACTGTTAAATTGTCGTGTTTGTGACGACACTTAATTTTCCATAATCGTGTGTGTCTCTTACCTTCAGTAGTTTATGAGGTTTCTCCATGATGTACTGCAGTAATGATTACGTGTTAACCTCTGGTAAACCATGACATCTCGTTGTTGTATAGCGTTGCATCGTCAGTGTTACGATATTTTGATTCAGACCTCTGTAGAAGCTTCAAGTGCTGTGATCTTTTTTTCTACTTAGTACGTAAATGCGAATTTCATATGCTTGTCCATGACATGTCCCCGTAGTTGCAGTCGTTGTATAGCGTTGCATCGTTAGTGTTATGAGATTTTGAGATTCATACCTCCGTAGAATCGTCAAGTGTTGTGATCCTTTTTCTACCTATCTAGAACGTAAATCCAAAATGCATGTGCCTGTCCGTGGCATGTCCCTGCAGTCGTTGTTGTGTAGCGTTGCATCGTTAGTGTTACGAGATTTTCATTCGTAACTGATAAAAAGGTCATTTCTTCGATTTCCAGTGCCGGTATATCCAGCAAGCCTCCTTTTGAAAACGTCCAAGCAAATTTACAAAGGGAGCAGATTTGACCCCTCACCCCCAATACAGGTCTTTCCGCTCCCCGCTGTTGTACACTCACTGAGAGTTTTCCAGTGCTTGACACGCCCGCTGAATTCCTAAAAGCCAGAGGACCTAACATAAAGGACAAGCTGCAGTAACCCTTCATTTGTCCACCCTTTTCTGGAGCTCCCTATCCTGGAATTCTAGATATCCCTGTTTGCAACTTCGCACGCGAGTCACACCTATATCAAAGGCCAGTTGTGATACAAACAAAGCCACTTTTGTGGCTTGGAGTTTGTTCAGTCATACCTTGTCATCCGATAGAACTAGAGAACTGTCCAGACCCTCTAAAAAAGCAGAAAGTCTCCTTCAGGTTCGATTTCAAAAGCTTCGAGCACTTTTGGGTTTGAACTTTTCTTGGTGTGACGTAACGACTGGGAGATTAGAGGATTTTTAGATGATGTAATCAGGGCCTGAGAAAAACGTTCAAGGAGCAATTTACTTGTTTTTTCTTTTAAAATGATCTAGGCAAAAAATGCATCTTTAGAGCCTTGACTGGCCATCTCACCTAAGTGATTGGCAAATGATGGCCAAAAAAGCAATAATCAATTAATTAATTGTTATTCTAAGCAAAGTTCTCAGCCAAACAACAGTTGACCTATTCAAAAATAAGGTCGTTCAGTGAAAAATTCGATGATGCATCTTGGTTGCAATATCAGATTCCAGTGAAAAGCAACAGGGTGTCATTACCACGAGCGTAGCTTGTTCTTACAAAAGTTCGTATTGGAAATCGGTTCGTGTCAGAATGTTTAGAATGTAGGCATCACAGTGACCACACAGTGGAAGAGTGGAAGGTGGCAGAACACCAGCCAGCACCACTTGTGAACACGCATCGCAAGCCAACCTGAGACAGCTCGCTCGCAAAATCCACAGACATCTTTCAGGCCCAACTTATTGACCTGCAGAACGACTACAGCGGTCAAGTGAAGACTTGTTCAGAGCTTTGCAAGTCATGGATTTCTGGATAAAAGTAGCATCGTCCAGTCCCGTTCCCACAGGAGGGCTTTGGTGTGCTTAGATCACCCACAAACAAAGCTCCAAACCCCTCAAATTGAAATATGAAACACTATAAATCAGTGGAGATATTGTCAAATTTTAGAATGTTAAGCCGCCTTCCCCACAAACGTAAATCCCTCCTATCGAAGACTTTCTGACAACGGTTCTGTCATCGGCGTATCCACAGTTAAGCAAAACTGCTCTAAAAAGTTACCATTCAGCTCTAAGTGGATATGTGTATCTGCCTTTTCAATAGTTTTAAATGTGAAGTCCAAGCAGCGCAACCCCTTGAAGTTTAGCAAGATATTGGCTGTGCTATGTCGCAGAGGCTGGCAGAACAAGAGCCAAACCAACACGAAAATCCCTAAGCGCAAACTGAAAGACCCCAGAGGATGGCAAAACAAGAATTGTGAATCTTGTAGCCAAAGCGCAGGCGCATCCATCGCATTGAAGCATACGTGGTTAGCAGCCATTTTGTCTATTTTTGCGTTATATTTTTACCGTCAACAAAATCATGCACGCCCAATGCCCATACAGTCGTGGTAAAATGTTAACACAGATTTGCAGCACGTGGTGAAAGTGACGTAGCATTGGTTTTGAGACGGCACAGCGCAGCTGCTTGAGGAGGGTGGCCAATTGTGACAAATTTCATCACCGTAATATTCTACGCAATTAAACTTATTTTTTGTCTGTTGCATAGCTTGGAAAAGATGCTCTCGTAGTGGAGGCAGTATTTGCTTACGCACAGGGGGCAAAACTTACGCTACGCCATTACGTAGTGAGAAACGAACGGTTTTCAAAAAACTATTTAGGGCACAGAACAAACAAGTTTTGGAACCACTGCCACAGTCTAATTTTTATGAATAAATAATGTTATACTAACCATTAAGCCTGTTTAATTTCGTAATCCTAGAGTTTGTAGTTACTCAGAGATACACATCTCACATGACAAAAAGTATTTTCGAGCAACCTGTGTTATTAAATTTTTTTTCTTGCACATAGTACAACATCTGTTGATCCTCATGTGACCCGATGTTTACTCAAAATTTTACGTCTCAACATTTACCACCGATGTCCCCAGCCAGCTAATTGCTCATCTGTCAAACTAATGAGAAAGTATTCATTAGTTTTGTGTAGAGCAGGTGTGCACATGCTTTTTCGCTATAGCCATTCGCATCACGTTTGTTTCTATGAATTACGGTCGCCACTGAGTTGAAGATATTTTTATTTTATTGAATTGCTTCTGTTCTGGTTCCACACGTCTGTTTGGCCGTCTTTCTACTACGTATCCTCATACAGTGCAAAACGTTTTTATTAATGTGCGGCCGCCAGAAATTATCTGTTAGATTACCAGCGCACGGCCGCATCAATTTTATCGAAGGCAGTAGGTTGTACACCCCTGGTGTAAACTAGTGGTTCTCAACCGCCGGTCCGCGTAGATTTTTTGCTGGTCCGCAAATCAACCTAGGCCTGTTTTTATGACTTACCTTCAAGTAACTGAAAATGGTTAGCGTTGATGTTGAATTCGGAAAAATACTGGACAATGACATGTGCTTTGTGCTTGAATAGACTGGATATTACAACGTAAAATGAAACTCTTGTGCAGTTTCAAAACTATTTTGTGCTTGATAAAGTACAGGGCAGTTGTTGGTAGTGAGCAGGTTTTTGAGGTTTAGCTTAGGTGACTGCTAGGAAATTTTAAGAGATGATTATTATTTGAAATTTTTACCATAAACTTTTTGGGACGCCACTGACAGTAGCTGTATTATATATATTGCCGAGAATTTAAATTGCAGTCAACAAAGCAGCAGATAGTTTTGCAGCTTTTTAACAAGGACAAATGTCAGCTTTCAGAAAGGGACAACTCTCAAAGTGGACTTGAAGCAAGTACCAGTACTTCAAATTTACAACAAACTGTGAAAAGAATATGTGCAGATATGTTGACAGTAGCAGGAGGAAGTAAAAGACGAAAAGGAGTATTTGTCAAGCAATATGTTAGAAAACACGTGCAACTTGGCTTCACTATAGCTCCATGTCGTGAAAAGCCGCCGCGGTCTTTATATTGGGTAGGTTCCCAAATTTTGTTGAATGTTGCAATGAAACCGTCCAAGCTGGCTCGTCACTTTCATTCGAAGTACAGCAATCTTCAAGGCAAGCTACTGGATTATATTCAAAGACTATTCAGCGAGATGAATAGTCAAGGAAAGCAAATAAAAAACGATGATAACTACTGAAAAGTCTCTTCTTAATGCATCCGTATCTATTTTCTATTGAATATCTAAAACAAAGAAACATTCAGGATTGGGGAAATGTTACCGTAACCGTGCATCCTATTTGTAGCTAAGGAATTGGGTTCTTAAGCAGCTCAAACTCTTGAGCGTATACCACTTTCTAACGACACAGTTCAGCGAAGTATTGAAGATATAGCAATAGATGTCGAGGAGCAGGCTTACGAAGAGTTAAAGAAGTCGAGGTAGGCTATTTTGCAACTCATCTCGACGAGTCATCTGACGTAATTGTGCCATGTTTCTTCTTTTCGTGCGTTAAATGGAAAAAGAAAATTACTAGCAAAACTTCTACGTTGCATTAACTTGTCAGGTAGGGTTTCCAGACAGTGGCGGTTCTAAGGGGGCATGGGTGGGCCATGCCTCCCCAGATTTTTGGCTGGCCCCCTGCTTGTCCACCGCATTTTTTTGCGTAATTTCACGTTCAAGTTCGCTTGACTGACGTATGCAGCAGATAACTTTCAGCCAGCAAAATTTTAAACGATTTGAAGACTTTCTGGCAACGATTCTGACGATATTCACAAGCCTATATTGGATTTGATAGGTTTAATCAAAGCAAATCAATCTTCATTACAATGGAAAATCACCATGCAGGAGAGACATTTATGTTGGCCCCCCTGCTTTTTTCCTTGGCGGCCCCCCAGTTTTTTCATTCCAGAATCGCCACTGTTTNCAATCCAGATGCGCTTTGTAAAAATACCGGCGCTTTTGATTCGTCAACAGTGCCAGATTTAAGCTGTGTCTTTATTCCTAAGCGGAACAGGGAATACAGAGAGACAATCAGTATTAAGCCACAATTAATAGTTTGCACTTTACTTTTCATAGAAAATACTGCAGCAGCAAAAAATTGAACAAACGGTAGAATTGCTAATGTTTAGCCAGGGCTGCTTGTGTTGTTAAGAAATCAAACCTTTCACCCAAATGTTTTTTCCGTACATGGGAGTTGTACAATGCTAAGCAATACTCACTTGGAGGAGCGTAGGCTGATTAGTGCTAGAACTAGAGGAGCCAAATGACGCTCACTTTACTTTTCTGCAAAATACTTTTAAATGGGCGCAGTGCAACCTCTCGATCAAATGATTTTTTCCGTTTCTACGCATTTTTGCTTCAGTGCTCTCGTTCGTCAGTTTAGTGATTCAAGTTGTTGTTGATTTGACAAGTTACGGATATCACAACTTTCGCTGATTTTGTACGTTTGGCGCAGAATGAGAAGAAACTGATGTAGCCCGAATAGTGACAATGTCAAGTAAATACGCTGCGTCGTGGAAACAAGAGTCTCAAACCCAGGTTTTTATCGTCCTTTCTAATATAATTTTTTTTCTGGTTCTTGATTTTTAGTTGTGTTTTTAATTGCTGTTTTTTTAGAAACGTTTTTGGTCAAATGTTGGAACTAGTCTGTTGGATGATATCGCTCCATGTTTGAATGCATTTGTTCCTTCATTTGGGTATAAATGAACTTTGCGTTTCAGGCTTATTCTGTACCCGTGCAGAAGTTTCCCAGAGCTCAACCGATTCCTTTCATGGGTGTACAAGAACAATGCACTGCTTCGAATTTTACATGGAACCATCAACAAGTCTCACAAGTTGTTGTTTGATTCAAATTGGCTTACCTACAAAACAAATAAAACTGTTTAAGGATTTAGACACTACCTGCTAAGGGTTAACCCAGCCCAACTCAAACGAGTTTTGTGAAACTACACTATACATAATTCTTATTAGTTCTTTCCTACATTGCCATTCACATCTCTTGAGGATTGCCGCATTTGCACACAACCGCCTTCCTTAATGACGTTTAGATTTGGTCAGAAAATTAGTGTTGACGTTTGTTTGGAAAGGACGAACTCTGAAGTTAGTTGTAATCGTTAACTGCCCTTTTCAGCGACAGATTTCATAAAAATGTTCCTGATCCAAACTAAGTTTTATCAATTTGATTGACTTCACCAACTAGCTTACTTAGACAATACGACTTCTCGTTCGCTGGACTTTGATTTTTCTGAAATCTTAGAACTAACAGCCATGTGGTTGCCATGATCAACATGCGTCTTAAGTAAAACGTAAACGTTTGGAGTCAGTCTAAGCCAAAAAAACTATACTTAACCGACTTCTGCATTGTACTGTTTTTGCGTTTTCAGCAGATTGTTTTTGTTCACTTTCGTATGGTAACTTCATCATCGTGAAAACCTGTTGAAAACACTCTGATTCTCTTCTGATAATAAAATTACTTCTACAGATGCTGGAGCACCAATTGCCTCCTGTAATCCAACCTCCAGTTTCGATCATCCAACAGCAACAGAGTGACGTCAAAGAATGGAGTTCTGGCTTGTGCGACTGTCATGAAGATTGCTCAATTTGTGAGTGTATTTGTTAGTAGATTGAAAAAATTAGGTTTGCTACTTGTAAAAAATTCTCGTTAGGTCGGGGTTGTGTTCTCAAAAGCTGCGATTCAACTTAAGGCGTTCTTTCCGTTTCTTCACGTGATCAGTTTTCTTATGCATTAAAATAAACTTTAAAATACTTAGCTTTATCTTCTACTAACTACCATTTACACTGAAATTTAGGATGCAAAAAACTTTAATGTGATGTGAAAATAACGTTGGCAACACACAAGTGTGTTGCCAACGTTATTTTCGGGCAAGAACGCCTAACCGAGCAGTTCCTTTCGATACACTTTTTCTATGACAGCGTTATTCTCTTTACAAAACGGTGCTCATCTCCAAGCGAGCACTTCGCTTTCAACGCGCTCTTTCTGTGAGAGGATTCTCTT
>JGI24021J15306_10006885_pt1 | contig 13786 bp, 6 predicted proteins | sample Ectturendosymbi1_FD_15306 | JGI IMG/M metagenome (IMG submission 15306) | reverse complement strand
CCGCTGGCGCCTGCACAAACTCGCAGTTCACTATCTCCTATCATGAAAATACTGCAGCTGACGTTACACTGCAAGCACTATACACCAACAGTAACTTCCATTGCAAGCATTGATGCACGAACAGTGACCAATAACTTTTCTGAAAACACAGTCTGACCAACGCATTGTTTCAACTGTTTACGGCCTTGTCTACACCAACCGCTGGACTGGGAAATTTTACCTTTGCGCTATCGAACTTTCGAAGCCAAAGGGAATGTAGGCTTCACCTCTCAGTTGGTGATTAGATAACTCTACAATGTCTTACTACACCATACATCTACTAAGTAAAGTGTATTTATTCACTGTTTATTTCGACGACCGGTTATTTCTCAGCATGCTGTGCTTCTGTGTACACTTGTGTTGATTTAGGTCCTTCATAAGCTCTTAATTTGCGATAAGTTAATATATATTTGTACCCTTTTTTAACAATTATATCTACTCACTCGCAGAACAATCTGCAGTCCTCTGGAACATGAATCCCATGACTGTCGCCACAGGAAAGCCGGTGGTGCCATTCCCTCATTTACAGATGTTGTTCTTCCTATTCACTAGTAGAGATGACATTTTTTCATCTTTAGCTGAATACGGCCCCCCTGTTTTTCGGCTGCCCTCCACAAACAAACAAAATCTGTCGACGCGCTCAATGCCACCCATGGATAAATCTGAGCCATTTGGTTCCTACGCCTCTGCTTAGAGATGGCAGATATACAGTACTGTACTTAGAAAATCAGTCTAAGCTACAGGTCTTTCAATTATGAAAACAGAGCTGAACAACAAAAATAATCCCTGAAAACCTGGACAAAAACTTAATTATATCTTTGGTCTAGAGTAGACTCTACTCCACCTGAGCTTCTGTACTGAAGAGACAAAAGTTGCCTTTCTTCAAACAGTGCAAGCGTAATATTTACGTAAATCATTTGTATAGCTGGTTGAGAATTTCAGACAATAATGAAGATCATGTCTTTTTATGTGGCAACAAATCCCACCTATAACAATTAATTTCTCCAACAGCTGAGAGGTTTTCTACTTAAAGTACATACCAGCGCAAAACCAATTGCGACTCTGGATTACGCGTAGATGTGAGTTCACAGCCTATTCATTGTTGAAACAACAAAACTTTCGTAGCCCAACCAAGAGGAATTTTGCAGACGACTTTCTATTTCCACGGAAATCGCTAAAATAAGTTCCAACTCGATGGAGAATAACTGGATTACGATCCATAAAAGGATTTGTGGAAAGAGCGTAGAATTTTTTATATTGGTCGAGTTATGAATTTAAAAAGGACCATTTTTGGTAGTTATCTGTGAATGTAGTACGTTTTGCGGTATTTTCATATTCCAAGCAGGGGTGCTACTAAAAAAAACATAAAGCCCTGAGCATAAAGTCGTGTAGCGACGACGACGCGTCACTTGGAATTTTTCTGTAAAGGTTTTGGAGATGAAAAGATTTGTTGAGGTATATGATAACAAAGACGGCAAAAGACGTATTGACATGTGGAGAATTTAGTGAACGATCGATCAATTGTATGTCACCTCAACTCCCGGCGACAGCGCGAAACTGCGTTTTGTAACAGCTATTGTGCGTTGTTACTTAAGTGTTTATCAAACCTGCATTAAAAGCAAAAAAGCCGTCTTCAGCGTTGTTGATGCTCTAACAATCCTGAGCAAGTGAGTTTGAACAAGTTTTGCATTTGCAACTGAAATCCTTGTGGTCTAACTTATGATTTCTGCTTCGGCTACTTCAAGAAGAAAAGCAGTCGACCTTGCGTGTTCCTTTGCTTTCAACGGAATTTAGGAATGAATCAAACATATCCAGGAATGAAATCTTTTGCTTTCAATGTAATTTAGGAATAAGTTCCCTTGCTTTGTTTCAGTCCAATTAAGGAATGAATCATGATGGCAACAGTGGTTACCGAAAGATTTACAATGTGTCTTTGGCCTCATTTGCTATAACCGTCATCTGCATCATTTTTGTATTTGCTTTCAACGGAACTAAGGCATGAGTCACGACACGATGATAGCAGTGGTTACCGAAACATCTACCATTTGTCATTGGCCTTATTTGGTTTGGATATAAACTTTTTTGGAGGCTTTCCAACACTTTTTTGTGTAGCAGAATCAAACACAGATTTGCAATATATAGAAATACCAAAATCTGGATAAATTTTCTACTTTCGGGCGGAGCTTAATCTATTCATTCACTCTCTATATTGACTTATTTATTACTGCTTGTGCTTCACGCTTCTTGACATAGATCTTAGATGACAAATGACGCTAAGAACATTTTGAGTCGCTAGCAATTCGTGAAAAGTGTTTTGTAATTTCTTACAATTGACAACCAACAGAACTACTACCAAATCAAACGAGTCATTGAAAAATTTTTATTGTCACCGACAACGACGTAAAATCCTAGATAAACGTCTTTTGTTTTCTAAATGTTGGACAAGCTGTGTCTTATTAGAGTTTACGTTGGCCTACATAGGTAAAAAAGTGTAAGTGATAATTATCTTGTTAAGGGTAAGGTCAAGCAGCATCAAAAATTGATATGAGCCAAAATAGACATTTTCATTAATAAACATATACCAGCAAAATAAAATTGCTTTCACATGCAATAATGTGTGCGCTGCCTGATGACTGAAATATAATGCGAAATGATATTTATGAAATTTTATTCTGGTTCACTTCCGCTTTTCCGTCTTACCTTGTTTCAGATTTATTTGTCCTAGAAAAGGAACACTGTTTCTATTCGCTTGTTTGATGGTTGACACTAAGCAAGTGCATGGAGAAGCGTATGAGAAGTTCATGGAAATATAAAAGTCATAGAGACTTGAAAAATTTGCCAACTAAATCTCAGTATGTTGGAAAGCAGCTCCAATGACTGATGTACAATATTAGACTTTGCTAAATGCTATTTGAAATCGATGTCGAAATAATCATTTTTACTATCAATGACTAACCAGCGACCTTATCGCAAAACTACCTCTTGGCACTGCAAGCAACCTGCGCGAAAACGACCACTTGCCACAGACTTGTCATCAAAGCGTATCCTTTCGAAATAACGTGAAAAATGATGCAAACAACTCTACTACTCTCCTGGCTCTTCGCCTTCGCGTTTGCCTCACGCAGCACTCGCGGTCACTCGTTTGACGGATGAGGAATTTGCCACGACCGAGATATTAAAATCGCAAATAATAGTTGAGTGGATGGCATTGTCGGGATTTCGCTGTTGATAAGCCTCGGTATTGAGACTTCGAACGACGTACGCTGGCGCCTCACAATGCTGTTTAAACAGAGCACAGCAAAGACTGTTTTGGCAAAGTACTGCAATTCGCTAAATTGACACGGCAATCTGTTTGCGTTTGGTGAACTAAATTTCATAACTTTTCTTTTGTAATGGTGGGTTTGAAAAACTCTTTCTTGACAGGGCATCTGTAGCATTTGCGCGGGGATATCTAGAAATATCTAGAAACTTCAAGATTTCCCGCGTTTGCGGTATGCTGCGGCACGTACTATGCCAATAGCTACCACTCAAACCGTTTTGAACTGAAGAAATCATCCTAGTCGTCGTTGCAGCACATGTCTTGTACTAAGTGGTCTTGTACTAAAAGACCGCTCTGCTTTCGTCAAGCCGAAGCAAGGTCTTAAAATGGCTCACACCACTTTGCAATCCGTATCAATCTCTGGAAAAGCAGTGTGATTTTTCTATTCCCTTCCTTGAGTACACAATATTCAGACATGCAGTAAACTGCACTTAAGACAACGAGTGAACGCATTGCTAAAATTCAAAAGAGTACACGAAATAGAACGATCTCGCAACGAAACAGTAGTCTATTAACTGTGAGCAGGGCTGGATTAAAAGAACGCGAGGCCCCGGGCACAGTCGTGACCGCGAGACCCCCTGAACGCTTAGTGCAACTGTGTGGCGTTTCACATGCCCTCATTCTAACTTTGCAGAAGCACCGGTCAAAGTGTCAAAACTGACACGATTTGGCAGCCTACACTTCAGAGACAACTGAGGGTGACCATGTACCGTTGTTCATATGTGGTTAATTTGTTCAAAGATGCAATGATGAGATTGCAGTTCGCTGATGTCCGCTCCTTTGTCTGCAGAGGCTGGCTGCGAAACTTGCTAGCGGATTGTTCTACTGTTGGTCTTTGTTGCGTAACAATAACACGGCAATAATTCCTCTAAAGTTCACCTCAAGTTACGGTAGTAGACGCTTTTCAGCATATGACCAGGCTCCCTCTGCCGGGGTTTTCCACCCAAATCTGCTTTTTTAGTCGACCTAGGTGTTTGGGTTTAATTATGAACAATCGTGTTAAATCTGTTTTTTTTTGAAGTGATAAATTCATCAGCAACTTCAATGTGTTCAACGATATAAAAATAACTTCATATTGCAGTACAGGGGCGGATCCAGGGGGGCGATTCGGGCGATCGCCCCCCCTAAAACCTACAAAAGTAACTTTTTTCACCACGATTTTGTACATTTCGGAAAGACACTTGATTACCAACTGAAACTTGACTGCTAAATATTACTGAAATTTCCCCCCCTAAACTTACGGGCTGGATCCGCCCTGATCTGTTACAGTGTTTACATGTGCACAACAGGTGAGAAAGTACGCATATCGGATGAAGCATAACTTGTGCAATCAGTTTCATGTCCTCATATATAAGGTCATGGTCCGGGTTATAATATTATTGTCTAATGCCACTTGAAGAAACTGGTAAAACAAAGGATAGAACTGGTTGTTTAAAATTTGATGTTTCCCTATGCGTACCAATTAAAAAACAAATTTCAATTGGAGGAAGAAAGCATTGGTGAATATATTCTTTGTGGGATTTTACATCCCGCTGCAGTTCAAGATTGTACAAAATTTCGTAGTTTAATAACAGACGTATTTCTACAATTATTATTTTTTTGTATTAATTTTGGTGATGGCAATTGGCGGCAGGCCGAAACACAAGCTTTCTGCTTTTTTTATTGTACGAATACGGGTTCTCTTTGTGTGCAATCTGGGTTTGTTTCAAATCATTGAATGGGAGCCCAGCATGTTGTTGTTCAACACAGACATCTTGGCAGGTAATGCAGCGAGGCAGTGACACTGCTGATAGCGGTAAGGCACATATAGTTACTGTACATACTGTGCAACAAGAAGCATAAATAAATCTGTAGCAGTGCTTCCACAAGCTTGAAAACTCCATTGTTAGTGTGAAACTGTAATCAACGTGCCTGAATGAATAGCGTAATCCAGTGGCGGATCCAGGGAGAGCAGTTTGGGGCAACTGTCCCCCCAAAACTTCTGCGGCGCCCCCTTGAATGGCGCCCCTTTGCCATAAATGCGCCCCTTTTTGGTGCCCATGGAAGTAGAAACGTATTTTAAAATACTCTAACTTAACAATGTTTTTCGCTTAGTTAAACGTCAGGGTTTACGTGTCGGACTTTACCCAAACTCATCGAATAGTGTGAACGATGCTCTTATTTCGTAACAGTTCCACTGTTTCGTTATTTCTTTGCCGCATGTGAACTGCCCAGCCTTCACAACCGCAGTCACGTTCGCATTTCTCGACTTGCTGCTGTGCCGTATGAAAATGGTCTGTTTTTTCACAAGTTTATTCTTTAATGCTTGATGACCGCCCTGATAGGAAAAGGAAAGGCAGCAGTAAAATAGGAATGCAATATGGAAAGCTTATTACTGACTCAATATTTTACAAGCCTCCGAAATGAAAACGAAAAACCAGTTTCAGGGCTATTGCCAGTGCAGTTCGTAAGTCCGCAGTTTGTCTGCATCGTACTTTTGCAACATAAAAGTGAGTGGATGGGTTTCTTGACGGAACTAATCTCCAAGATTGACAGGGGCGTAACGAGGTTAGATGGCGCTCGGGGCAAGATGCAAGTTTGGCGCCCTCATTTTCGAACCTGAGGTCTTCAGGAAGCAAATGTACTGTATTGAAGAATGTACGTGTGACATTGTTGGGATTATTTGGCGACCCCGCAATCATTCGGCGCCCTCACAGTATTTCAGCGCCCCCAGAGTGATTCGGCGCCCGGGTAATTGCGTCTCCTTGCCCCTTCGCTACGCCTCTGCTGATTGAATCATAATGCAGCTTGTAAAAAGCTACAGATGTATACGTTAGCAAACGACTTGCCGCTATGTGACAAAATTCATTGAACGTGCTCGATAGCTCAAAGAATTATGACCTACGTAACTATGCAATTGTGCAACTCCTCACTTCATATACATGGACAGCGCAGAGGAGTATTGAATTACTGTTAGGGGCGCAAAGAAGGTAGATGGCGCCCGAGGCAAGAAGCAAGTTTGGCGCCCCTTTGTTCGAATCTGAGGCCTTACGGAAGCAAATGTAAGGCACTGAAGTTCTTGTGACATTGTTATGACTTTTCGGCGCCCGGGGAATTGTGCCTCTTTCCCCCCGTCGTTACGCCCCTGATTACTGAGCGCAGCTACGCGCCTCAACAAATCATGGTTCACAGCTCTAACCAGAGGCATACGGGAACCTTGGGCTTTAGGCGGGGCAAAATTTTCAATTCGCCCGAATTTTTGCGCCACTTTGAGGAAAATTGAATAGGAGAATTTTGCAGGCGATGGTTCTGTTTCAGAAACTTGCCCAAAAAAAACGGGAAGTTTTTTCTGAATTTTTTAAATCTAGTCCGAATCTCCCGCCACTTCGTACGCCTATAGCTTTAACGCAGAAACTTTGGCAAAATACTAGTCATCTGCAGCTTAGCAGATTGACAAATTGGTTTTACGTGGTCATAACAATTTTTGCTCAACAATTGAATATTTGCAATCCACAATTGGTGGAATGACGGCGTCTTTTGCCCCCACCTGGCGACCCATCAGCCAACAGTTACTGACGGCTGTGCGGTTTTGAACCTTTTGTTGCAACTGCAAACCCGTAGACAACTCACGCTGGCCACGAAAAGACAAACTTGGCAAGGGTTAGCGAAATCTACAACCGACAGAAAAATGCTTAGCTTAGTGGTTGTTACATCATTCCGCTTGCATCATATAAATTTCAGCAAAGAAACAATCTTCTGGTGAAACCTTTTACTTTTTTATTGGTGACCGTGGTGTTGGCGAAGGTTCGTGACTTTAAATTGGTGATAAGCTAATTCTCCTCTCTGTTTTCTGGCCTGGCTGGATAGAAGCAGATCCATCTCCAGATCAACAGCACTGGGGATGGCTTTGAGCTTCTTCTGGGACTTCGTAATAGTATACAATGAATTGAAAAATGACTTCATGGGGAGACTAGAGCTTGACTTTGGAAGTATTGATTGTGAATTAGGGGGGCTCAGCCCGCTTGCTTCCACTTCTGTTGAAAAGTGTCACAACTTTTTTAATCACCTGGTCTAGTGGGATTGATGTTTTTTCTTCACATCAGCAATCCAGTGTCGGAAAATGTGAAACGGTATTTAAAGACTTGATTGAAAAACTCCTTTATAAGTGGCGTTAAATGCATTATAGGGCAATATACTGTATGGCCCTGTGTCAATCTATCATGCGATTATAAGACCGTTTTTACAATAGTCAGCAAAGCTACCTAAAATGGGAGTAGTGTCCTGGCAAATGCCTTTCATTCACGTGTTGTTTTTTAATTGTCGCTTCAGCAATAAATAAGCCTTTCATATGCATGTAAATGCACAAGCTTGGCTTGGAAACATGATCGTCATTTAGCTTTTTATTTGAGTCCTATCGTGGGACATGAGTTGTCACTTCCAAGTTTAATAAGAACCGTTCTACTTGTCTGACCAGGTCGGGAATGCGTTTCAGACACTGTTCTTCACTGATTTTGCTACGGATAGCCAAAACAGTGGCAAACGCTAGCGCGCAGCATGTTTCATACCTTTCAAATACATTTTGTAGATATAGGAGATCTGTGTAGCTTGTGAAAAACGAGTCCCCCTGTTTGGGACCCGTTTCAAACGTTTTCTGAATTTATGATATAAAGCGCGTTCAAACTGTGGTTATTCCCTGAAAAATAGCATAGTTCGACCAACAAAAATAGCCACTTTTTGACCTACAAAAGATAGGCTCTTTTGTGTGACACACAACGATTGTCGCAGACAACCTTTGGTATTTAAGCAAGTGAAGACATTTTTGGCTCCCCTCAATTTGACTGCCCCCCCAAACGCCTGGTCTGGATCCGCCACTGGCGTAATCAAACGACTCTAATGCAGGCTTCTTTTCAAACAGTATACAGTAAAAATACGTGGCTTGTAATACATCTATGCAGACTTGTGGGAATACGCCTTTTTCGTTAAGGTTTAGTTCTGACTTCTTAGTGAGCACTATGTGCAAAGCCATATTTGCTGTGGCGAGTTTTCGTAATTCATCTGCTCAGTTTTTTTAAGCCTGCGTGGTGTTCTAACTTTAGTAAGTTGTCCGATAGTCTTGTAAACATATAGTTCTACTTCTCATTGCCTGAAACAGTTTTACGAAAGTGTCTAACTTTTTTGTTTTTTCACCGGTCATGTTGCTGTGGCCGTTGATTATTCTTAAATTACGACTTATTTCTAGAAAGCAGGGATGTGGAAGCGGCTATTTCGTCAACCGCTTCCGCTTCCACACCAATCGCTTCCGCTTCCAACAGAGCCTGGACTCTGTCTCATCTTTGAACTTGCTGACAAGCTTGACTGTGAAAACCAGCAGCTTACGATTTACAAGGGCACATTACTAGTTAAAATGATCGCATAAGTTAGTATCTGTCAGTACGGTACTGCTACTCTGCTCTTACAAAAAATACAACCTAGAAAACTGTCTTCAACACATATCAATACAAACAGCACTTACAACAACCTGACCTTAGCTAACAAATATCAAGCTTAATTGCATAGCGTTAAGCACAGAACCGTGGTCAGAAAGTCGTCAATAGCGGGGCTTTACGTTTGTGCGGGGGCGCTTTACGTTTGTGCAGTGGGGCTTGACATACAAATTTGACAAAAATTCCACTAATTTATAGTGTTTCTTATTTCAATTTCTGGTGTTTGAAGCTTTAGTTAGGGGGGCTAAGCCCACCAAGCCCGCCCGTATCGACGGGACTGGTTAAGGGTACCGTTTAAGGTTTCTTCAAAGCGCTTTGATTGTCATACATTCTTACGTCATAATAATGCTTTGAGCAAAATTCTAGAACGCAAGGTTTTGGACAAACTTTTTACATCTTTAATAAAATGCTAAAAGCTTTTTAGACTGAGTTGGCAAACACATATGTACAGTAATGTCTAAGTTAAGTTCGCACAAAGTTATGAAAACATCTGGATGCAACGTTTTCAGCAATTTATTGGTATTTACTGTTTACAGCAAATCAAACGTGACAACTGGTCATAAAAAATGTTAAACACGAAGCATTATGCTGCTAAAGTTCACGATTTGATATAATTGTTCAGCAAGTTCGTTTGCTTTCAAAATAGTTAGTGAAGGTGGAAGGGGCAGTTTGCTCGATGCATGTTATTAATCCATTGAAATACCTTACTATTCAGCTCTGTTAATCTGCGAACAGACGCACTAACTTTTTTTGTGCGTGTGTCTCCAGACATTAGGGCAAATAACGCTTGCACATAACCTCCGGCTTCACACAGACTTTCCAGGGCCCCGACGTGGGAAAGTGCCGCCCCGGGGCGAGTCGAAAAGTGCCGCCTCCCCCACTGAAAAGTACTGCACCCCGCAAATGGCCATTGAGCGAAGGCAATTCCTCTGTTATTATTGTTATTATTAATGCTTTATTTTAGACACAACGGTCTATATCACGCAAACACAAACTAATTAATTAAGGTAGTAAAGTAAGCCACGGGTTAAAGCAAAGTCAAGCTTTTCAGGACGGAATTATTTCATAACAATGCACCATCAGACTGGAGCTAATTTTGAAAATTTCACTGAAGTGAAATACCGGAACATTTTGCTAACCGGGACAGACGTTTTAACTGGGACAGTCCCGGCCAAACCGGGACGTATAGTAGGTCCAACCTTAACCAAAATCTAACTTCAGGTTCATTCGTGAAAGACCATTCGCTATTCCTTCTTTTCATAAACGTTGCCCCCCTGCCCCCGTTGTCGGGGCCCTGCAGCCTCACTCCGTACTGTCGTGCGATGTTTCGTTAACTTGGATCAGTTGGATGATTTGACTCAAAATGACTCAAGTAAGCGCTTGACTTTGCCTAACATTGTGAAGCGAACATAACCGGGAGATTGCTGTACTTTCAAACTGTTATCATTTTAGTAGNCAGCAGCCAGGTTTGTAAAGCCAGCCTCCGATAAAATCGGTAAGCTGCACGATGACTTGGCCTTCTATGAAGAATGTCATGGATGCTAGTTATGCTATATCTTGTTCTCTCGCGCTACTGATATCGCACGTTCATTCAGACTTATAGTGCAACTTCACCGTTTAATCCACATTGGGAAATGGACAAAACTTCTTGGTTAAGTTACTTTTCAAGTCAAATAACCTATGTGGAAGCGGAAGCGGTAGAATTTTCGCGCTTCCGCTTCCACAGAAAAAAAACGCTTCCACCGCTTCCGCTTCCAGCTTCCGCTTCCGCTTGCACTTCCCTTCTAGAAAGTGCTCGAAAAATTGGATTCCAGGCGGTTTATGTAAAGAAAAAGCATTTCTGATAGCCAAACTCTAGAAAATGTTCCAGACAAAAAATTGAAAACTGAGGTTCAAACCTCAGAGTAATGGGGTAGAAAGAGTAAAGCATTTTGTGAACGTCCATTTACATTACATCGTCAGCAACCTGAAAAGGATAAGCAAAATATCGACGTTGCCCCCACCTGGAAAAATTTCTGCAGACGCCATGGATACAGTGATTTCGATCTAATTATTGGGTCATAAAGAGTGGTGCTGCTTGGCTCAATTCCATTAAGTTACTCAAAAACGATAAATGCCAACGTTGTCAGTTTCCTTAACCTATATACTAAACGCACTAAGCAAACAAATCTACAATTTTGACGCGTGGTGAACAGCCTAAAAACACGAAACACCAGTAAAGGAGTGTTTTCATATTCAAGCGCGAGGCGCCGGGCATTTGCCCGGTTTGCCCAATGGTTAATCCCGCCATGACTGTGAGCGTTCACATTTCCAAAGTGGTGTTAGAAATTGGCAAAAGAACAAACTCCCTTTTGCATCCACTGTATAGTATCACGCCAGACCCTGTGAGAAGGGAAGCAGGAGGGTCAGGATACGTGGAGCCCGGGATCGCTTGGAGGCTCGGAAAATGAGAATCTGAAAAATGATGTCGACTATCAGGGTTTCTCAAACTTTTTTGTCCTGCGACGCCATTTAAAAAAGTACTTTTCTATGCGACCTCCTTGATGGATAGCCTAGATGTTAAGGTACGTGTGTAAACATCGCATTACAAGTCTCAAGATCACTGTATTACAAGTCTCAAGTGGCAATGTGATCAATGGCGAAATCATACTGCACAAATCCACACAACCCATGAAAGTAACTATGCAGTAATAAAAGAATCACGTAATGGAAATAGCAAAGTGAATGAAAAATTAACAAAAATGCAATTCAGTTTATATAAGATGTCAGGCACAACTAATGGGATGGATATAGCTGATGATTGTTGCACAGATCATCCATTCGTAGATGATACAAAAAACGCAGGACGAAGAACATTCCCAACACTTTTCAAAAAGGATCGGTTTTTAGACTTGATGATTGTCAATTTTGAGAATGCCACTTCACACAAACATATTGTGCAAAAACGCGTACAAACTCAAACGCAGTTTTCCCACTGCAAATCTACAGTCGCAAAACTTCATTGACGTTAACGAACATATCTCCACCACTGGTGTGGCTGATCAAAGGCAACAAAAAGCAATTCTTCTTCAATGCTTTCTTTGTGAACTTACAGCACATATAATAGCAGCTGTGCCATGTTTGATACATCTGTCATTTCGTGGAGCTGAATTCCATGATTAGGTGCTGGAATTGATCATCACTAATTTTAGCAAATAAGGGAATTTCGTGAATTTCCGTACTTTTTTTAGTTACTCGTAAAAACAGATATTCACCAACCGAGGAAAGGTTTGTTGTGTTTCGATATCAAATAACTAGCTACATAAAATGTCCACAATTTGCTTTCATTTATAGTTAAATATTTTTATGTGAAGTGCTTATGCTTTGCTGAAAGCTTCAGAAGTCTTTCAAAGTATTTTGTTGGTTTGTTGGATTGTTTCGCATGCTTGATATTAAAATACCTTTGTTGAAGGGTTTCATGCTTTCCGCAGCAAAAGTTTCATTACAAAATAAGCAAAGATTTTTCTCCACTTCATCATTATCATTTACACACAAATCGATACTGCAAAAATGTTACATGATATTTTCTTTTTCGTTTATCAACCATTTTCCGTGCGCTTTCAAAGCTTCCACACCAGTCTAAACGTATAGCCACTGGTTTACAATAAAATCAACACTTATAGCTTTAACCTTTAGTGTTAACACTACTCAATGTGTTTGCTCTCAAAGCAGTTAGCTTCGCCGCTAGACCTAGACTTAGCGTTCTATACACAAGTGTACCTTCGTGTCGGAATGAATGCAACAAGGTCAGTATTAGTCAGTACGTTGCAACAATCATAGCGCAACAACGCACAACTAGTGCTTGGTTACTATAGCTGTTGGGGCATTAATCCAAAATTGTTGGGGACCCCTTTGGATTAAATGCTCAACATGGCTCAGGCAGACATTTCTGCAAACAACTGATACCGTGAAACACGTGTTGTCCTTAAAAACGCAGTAGAAATAATTTCACTGTCGGCCTAACTTTGATTTTCTTGTAAAGTTTACAAAAACGTATATTTCTGATTTGTCAAGTCATTTTGTTTCGCGACCCGCAATTATATATCGTGACCCCATTTGGTGTCGCGACCCACAGTTTGAGAAACCTTGGACTATGTCACCGGTTTCTGCATCATTATTGAAGAAATGAAGTTATGTGTGTCTGGAGCTTGCAGGCCTCAATCTCGACCCATGTTCGTATCAGTGATAACTTCCAGGATCGGATTTTACTTGCAGAGGGCTCTACGCTACTCAAGATTATGAGGCTTCCAATCCCAACTTCTACAACCAAGTCTCAGTGGCGATTCTAAGGGGGGGCCTGGGTGGACCATGGCCACCCAGATTTTTGCTTGACCCCCTGTTTGGCCCCTCCAGTTTTTTTCTTAATTTCCCGTTAAGTTCGTTTGGTTGACATATACAGTAAAAAACTTTGGGCCACCAATATTTTAAATGATAATTTGGAAACTCTCTAGCCTGCATTCAATATTTCCCAAATGCATGATAAGCTATGTTTTTGTGTTTGACGGGCGGATAACTAGAGTTGTTTATAACGACACACAACAGTAGTTGCTCGGGTCCCGCGTAAAATTTAGTCAGACCGAGGCCGTGGCTTTGAAAAATTCATTTCGAAACTAACAAACAGTCGCAGAAATGGAATGACTGATCTTTCGTGGATTGCAGTGTGAGATGGAACTGGAATATATTACTGTCAGTAGATTGTTGCTTGCCCCAGTAGCAAAAGGTTTGTGAAAGCATAGATTTGGTTTTAGTTAATTTAACCGAATTTATCCTGGCTGCAGTGTTGCGTTCTGCTGCCTAATTGTTTACAATGTATGACTTCGAAACATCTTATGTATTACGGAAAAGTTTAGTTGTTGGGCCAAACTTCGCCGCATTTAGCTACATCCGAAGTTCCTACGTGAGTTCGACCATAGACGTAGCAAGGACG
>JGI24021J15306_10006884_pt1 | contig 13786 bp, 7 predicted proteins | sample Ectturendosymbi1_FD_15306 | JGI IMG/M metagenome (IMG submission 15306) | reverse complement strand
ACTGACGATGCTTTTGAGATTCTAACAGTTGAATGCTGTACTTCCTGCACAACAGAATCGAAAGAACCTTTGCATTCACTGCTGCTGGCGTTTGCACTTTCTGGCTGGTTAACAGCAAGAAATTTTTGTTCAGGAATACTACAAAAATACTGCTTTATTCTTGGATGGCTAGATTTACGTTTTTGCTGTGACATTATCTTCTGAAAATATCCACACAAGAAAGTAAAACTATAGCCTACAATCAGGAAAAGGCGTTGACTCCGTGGAAAAAGCTTGGCTTGCTAAAAACGTCAGAGTCAGTGGCATGCAAAGCGTTAATTATTACGTAATGTCAGTTTTTTTAGGTGTTTTAGGGACCCGATTTGGATCCATAGGATTTAAAATCGGGTCCCTAGAATCAGAGAAAATTATCAGCGGGTCCCTAGAATCAGAGAAATCGGGTCCGTGCTGGTCCATACTGGGTGCCTAATATTTTCCTTAAACAAAACCTGCTTAACGTAATTGTTTATCTCGAAATAGCCGTCAAATTATTAATTGTTGCGTTGCATTGGATTTCAGAGATGGCTATGCTGTAGGCGAGGTTACTGTCTGCATTGCACTTATTTGGTGTGAGGCGAATTGATTTTGGACGTTAATTGAAGCAACAATTCAATTCAGATAAAACATTTCGTGGTTGTCCAGATTTAATGTGAAAGTATCAATTTTATGGGTCCAGACGGGAAATTTATGGATCCGTTTTGAGCTCACAAAATGCCTTTAAAAAACCCTGGTTGCAGTCATTCCCATTTTAGTACTTTGCTAATTAATTAGATATAACGTTTGTTAGTAGTTCGCTAATTACTCAGATATAACTTTTTATCGTAAACATGAAAAACCAGGGATCAACTTTACCGTACAAATATCACGGTTAGTGAAATTCCACAGCTCGTTTTTTCCCAAATTCACTCGGGAACACAAAAATTGATTGCATTTTTTGCATACAAGACTTTCCCGTCATTCTACCAAGTTCGACGGAACACCATCGCTGCGGGTGTCGCTCGATCTTTCGGATTAATTTGGCACAGAATGACCCAAAAAATGAGGAAGATATTTATCAGAATCAATCAAAATGGTTGTAAATATTTTAATGAAAATCGCAAGCAATGTCAATTCCTTTGGACACTATATGCTGCAAAACATTTGATGCAAGGATATACTGATTTTGATCTGCAAAAAAAGCGCTCACGATTTCGTGAGGATTACAGCACAGGCGTGGGTTGTTTACATCATTTCAAAACGATGCGGTTCTGTAAAAAGCCATATGCCATGCATATAACTCAGAATTTAATGCGCTACTCTTAACTAAAATTTTCATGCATATTGTGCAGTGTCTTGGTTTACAACATTGTTTCTCAATGTGTTTAAGATCCGATCCTGCATCAGTGCCAGCTTGAGTTTTCATTATCCGCATTTGACATGATTAAAATTTTCAGTACGTAACGAGTATACTGGGTCCAGCAATAAAGTTATTTCAGAAGGCTGTGGTAATTTAAACTTGAAGCAACAGTACAGAAATGTGAATACATTCTTACGCAGAACTAGTTCAACACTATGCTTTTACACCCCCCTGTGCTAATGCAGTGACTTCATGTTCAACTTTCTATAACGAGGTCTTTTGCCACAAAGTGCAGACATTGAGTGAACAGCTTCAATACTGGTGTTACACCGAAAACCCAATTGCAGAGTTGTTTCAAGTGTAACTACACTAAAAGACAAGTAGTGCAAGTGAATTCATCTCCAATCTTTCGTATAGGTGGGTATGGTTGTTATAAGCGGATATTTCGCGAGTTAATGCATCTCGTTATTGCAGCTCGCATTTGAATAAGATGTTAGGACTGAGGATGCGTAGTATTACGTTATTTCCTATTTTAAAAACTTGCTGATCGATTCCTTGTCCATCTCCCTTGTGGAGAGTAGTTGCACCACGCACTCGGAAATATGTTAACATTGAAGACAGAAGCAAATTTCACAAAATATTTGGTTTCTTCAGAAAAATGATAAACGCACGAATTGCTCTTGAAGACCATCTAAACATATAGTGCAAAGGTCAGCAAGCCAGCAGGCATTTTTAACACAACCTTTGTTTATTCGTTATTCAGATTAGAAAGATTTCAGCAAGCGCAACAAAAACATTTTAGGGACACCTTGAAATTTTGAACGTATTGGCAAAGACAACCACTCGTAGGCAGGGTTGATAATAATCATGATTTTTTAAATTAAAAAATTCAGATTTTTTTATTTTTATGTTGTTTTTGATTTAATGTGTTGAGGGTGGCCAGTTAACACTAGCAATTTTTAATTTTAAAGATTTTGTTTCATTGTAACTTTTTGTGCTTTGTTTCTTCTAGTACAACAACTAGAATTCAACCGAACTTCCATTAATTTTGAACTTATGAATCACACTAAAGCAAATCAGTTCACAACAGCAGTACTGGTGTGCAAAACAATTTATTGGAATGACAACCCTCAAACCATCAGTTCATCAATTTCATTAACACTTATGGCATGTTAAGAAGCTTGTACAATAATACAAGCTTGCCAGCATTTTTGGTGCGAAGTCTGTTGTTAAAATTGATTATTGTAATGCAGCTTTCACTAGTTCAGCTTCTGCAAAAGTTTAGCATACATGCACAAAATGGTAAAAACCTATAATATGTGTTGTTATGAATCTGAATCAAAAATATGTTGTAAAACTACTATTTTTACAGTCAACAGCCTACATATTTGCTGGAATTTAGATGTAACTTTCACTTTATGCCAGGCCCGTAGCCATTGGAGTATTCAGGGGCATTGCCCCTAAACGTTGTGACCCCAAATTTTGTTGTGCCCAGAAAAGTTTCTTTTAAACATATACTGTAATAAAAACAAAAATCTTGCCCCCTAACAGTTTATTTTGACCTCCAAACCTCCAAACCTGGCTACAGGCCTGATTTATGCCAGCCTACACTTTCAAACTTGTGGCATTCTGATAGTTCTGACTGCTTGAGTCTGCAAATGTTAGTGATTTCAATCCACATATCATTTTTACAGTTAGTTGACATAGAATCTGTGATCTCAGAGTTGCTACGATTGATAAAACTTTAATTGCTTTTATAGCTTGTGTTGTCGTAAGAAGTCTCTGCTTTCTTTAATAATAAGTGAAACCGATTAGAATACCAATTACACGTGTCATACAAGTCACAGAAAGTTTCAAAACTGCATATGATTTGTTACTTGATTTTTTGATTTTTTCACTGGTTTAAATTAAATGATTTAAATCAATCAACCCTGACTAGAAATAGCTGAACTTTCATTCAAGCTTTTATGCACTAATGTAATATTCCTTAATGCAAATAAGTTCGTAACACCAGTACAAGTGTACGAAATGAAATCTTTATTGAAATGCCAACACTGAAACTGCCAGTTTAGTAATTTCATTGGCACTCATGGCATACATGCATAAAATGTGAATAACCTAAAATAATAATAAACCTGTTTCATGAAGCAAAAATATGTTCTGTAACTGGGTTTACAGTCAACAGCCTTCATATTTGATGGATTTTAAATGCAACTTTACTTATGCCAGTCTACACTTTCAAACTTGTGCCATTCTAACAGTTATGACTTGTGAATCTGCAAGGGTTAATGATTTCAGTCCACATGTCATTTTTGCAGTTAAATGACACAAAATCTGTGACCTCACAGTTGCCATGATTGATCGAACGTCAAGTGGTTTTAACTTGTGTCGTCACAAGAACTCTTTGCCTTCTACACTAATACTGTATAGGCTATGTCAACACCTATTAGAATGCTAATTAAATGTGTCATAGACATCACATAAAGCTCTAAACTACATGATTTTTTTGATTTTTATTGCTTGATTTAAATCAATTAACCCTGCTCATAGCGTCGGATATTTTCTAAAATTTACTGTTCAGCGGTTGAAGAGATTACTTTTTTCCCCAATTGGACACAGACTTCTCAAAAATACCTCGCAAGCTGTTAAAACACGTTCGTACCGCAAACAAGCAACAAAACAAACTTAAGCAAAACTGCGAGCATCAGCGTTACTGCAGGATTAAATTTCAACGGTAGTCTATCAAGGAAATAAACTATGAGCTCACCCCCAGTTATCGCTTGGCCGGAAAACTGATTCTGAACAACTCCAGGTTCTAAAACAAAAATTTGTCAACTTTACTGCGTATAGGAGAAACATGCATGGCTTCTAAAATGGTGCCGTCCCTCCTGCGGAAAAACTTCACCAAGACGTAGTAGTATATGATCACTGACATAATGTTACCAATAGGTATGAGTCGTCGCACCTGAACAAGGAATACGTTCGGGTTTCAGAAGGTTAAATCGCAAACATATTTTACCCACTTGTGACGTTCCTCAAATCCTCAATGTAGCGTTCGAGGTTCAGTCTTATCTTAATTGTATTTAAGTATCCGCCTGAAGTACTGCGTTTAGAAGTTTTGTTTGCAGATAATGCATCTATTTTATTTCAATCCCCGACACCTCAACGGAAGTAATTCGGTAATTTGGAAAGAACTCAACACTTGGGCAATACGTAACAAGTTATCCTTAAATCTGCAGAAGACAATTTTCATCCTGTGTTTAAGTCAAAATCCAATAGCAACCTGGACTGCTCGCTTTATCTTGGCTCATCTAAGTCAAATCAGTAATACACATAAATGCTTGTGAATTAAAAATAATAGCAAATGTGTCTGACATTCGCACATATAAATTCTTGTATCAGGAATATAAATTTATGACCTACATGAAATTGAGTGAGCAAGCAATAAGTAGTTATTACATTTTCCCCTACTTGTCCAACAAGACAAGCATGAAAACATTACGCGCTTCCAGAGCGGTTGCACGAAATCCTTGTAAAAACAAGTGCAAATCTCTGTCGAGCAGGTACAATCAATCGGGTCCTATAAACAAAATCTATACCTTGGTGCTTCAAAGGAAGAGTTTTTTGCGCAGCAGGTGACTCCTCCTCACTGTCAGAAGCGTCGCTGGTGTTGTTCGTTAGAGCTTCAATTAATTCCTCAACACCACTGAACGTCTTGGATTGCTCGATATACCTAAGAAACGAATAACTTCTGAAAACGATCTTGGTGAATGTACTGCACCCATCTGGAAAATGCGCCACATTCACCCAAAAATATCTGGAAAATGCCTTAGAAGCGCACTTAAATGGAGCACGCATTCACATCAGCATATAGACAATGCAGTTATCGTTTTTGTGCAGCATACTAAACATCGGCATTTTCCAAACTACACTTGAATACCGCGGTACGGGTGAAACATCACTACTCTGCAAAACCGCATGCGTTCCTTATTTCCAGACTATTGAAACAAGTAACGACACCAGCAGATTAAGCACACCACTCGCGTTTATGAAATTATTGAGATAAAATGTGACAAACTTTTGTCTAAAAACGATGCATCAGCAAGCAAAAGAAGTGTAGGGCCAATTTCTAATTTATGCAGAAATTTCAACCGTCTGCACTAAGTAAAACAAACTCTGCCACTATGTTCAGCATAGACTAATGCAGTAGCATAGCAGCATTTTTATCGATTTCCCCTGCGCAGTGTAAAACCTATGGGAAAAACAACAAAAAACTCATACGCAGCTACCTGTTACTACTGTCAGCGTAGCAAACAGCAACAATCTACTGTAATTTTCCACGAAATCTAATCGCTAAGTTATTGCATCACGGAATAAAAGCCGAGATTTTCGGAAATTTCTATGTCATAAACTGGTGTCGCAACGGGCAAGGCAAGCCTCAACACACATGATTTGTTTTTACCATTTACAGAACCGTCATTCAGTCGCATGAGAGTTTACGTTGCTCCTATGGGGAGGAACAAACAATGACATATCTTACTTCCTGTTTCCTGCTCTCAACATCATACAAAAATGCGGACCTTGCGGGTCTACCCTCGACGCAAGTTGGGGCGTGGGACACTGGTGCGGACTTATCAGCTTGGAGAAAAATATTAACAATAAAAAAGTAAACAAAGAGTTGGATATATAAAAGTTTCATGATTTTTTGAAACTACGTTTATAGCTGAAATTACTACGTTGAAAATAAACTGATAAAGCCGATGGTGTTGGACTGATCGATGTCTTCTCCCATTCACTCCTGTACTAACGACCAGAATCATAAGAGCCCTTTCATTTACTCGACGTCACCGTCGCATTTCTATTACGGACCTGTCTGCCAGCCTTGAGCTATGTTTATTGCTTACAACACAGAACACACCACACAGCTCACGCATTTCTGGTGTTTACGCAAAAAAATAATTTCTAATCTTGCATCCTTCAAATCTTACTAACATCAAAACGTGGGCCTCGGTCTAATATGGCTTTAATCAAAAAAATTTGTGGAAGTGTAGCCGAAAAAATGGATCAGTAAATATTTTCTAGAGGAAACTTTTGCAGCGTAAAAAAGCCGAAAGGCCTATGGAATTTTGTAGGCCAACCAACTTCAAAAGGGAAGATTTCTGAAATTTGGCCTAAAACATGCAGTCTTCTGATCGCTTCAAAGATTAATACAGTAAACCTCGGTTGATCCGGATTCGATTTGACCGTCGATTTTATCCGGTTTAGGCGAAGATCCGGATTAACCGAAGATGGTTGTTTCTATCCTGATGTCATCGAAGTACTGAGATGTCGGTAAAATTACTTAAATTGAACACATTGACAACCCAACAGCAGACTTTGGCAGAAGCAAAATGACTTTAGTGATGTATTTACAATGGTTAATCTTTCTAGGAGCCGCCATATCCAGGCATTTATGAACAATCATAAGTTCCTAATTTTAGATTACTTGGCTGCGAAGAAATCTGGGATTTTGGGCTGACGCAGGGATTTCTGCGACTGGTCCATAAGCAGTGGTAAGACATGTTACCGAGTAAAATACAGTCAGGGATAATACTCCTCTACAAACGCACACCCCACACTGATCAATAGACTGAAACCGCGGTGTAGCGGCGGGCTTTGAGCGTTATGTTCAATGTAATATGTTATGCCCGTGAGTGACGTAAGAATCGACTCTGCGATCAGTCGAATGTCGCGCACAGTTGCAGCCGATGTTATGATAATTCTGAACGTTCGTTGGTGATCGTGAGCACGCTTGTGTTGCGCTTGAAAGGTGCCGGATCTTTCTTAAAGACCAGTCAATATACTTTACAGCGTGTAAGTGGAGAAAAATCCGGATTACAAGATGTGAAAAGAGCAAATTTTATCCGGTCTTGGCGAAGATCCGGGTTAAAAAAAACCGGATAAACCGGATGATTTTTATAAAGAAAAACGTTAGAAATCATTCGTACCACCAATTTTATCCGGTATTGGCGAAGATCCGGTTCAACCGAATCCGGATTAACTGAGGTTTATTGTAGCTAGAAAGTTTCAGATAAGGTTGTGCCAGCCGACGTCAAACGTAACCACGTTTTTTTTCAGTTCCATGCGTAAATTTATGTTAAATGCAGCAACATGTCTTCATGCAATCTGTAATCACCTTGCTCTACTTGGGCTAGCTGGGGGCTTTTCAATTAAAATTTTGTATTCGTGTAATACGAAATCTTGTGAAGGCAAAAATGGAAGATCGCAACATTATATTCCCCCAAAACTTTGCATGAAAAGAAGAACGAAGTGCGCAAGGTTGATTGTTTGAATCAACACGGTTGAATCACTGATTTAAATCATGCAATAAAAATAATGATTTAAATCAAGCCATAAAAATCAAAAAAATCATGTCATTTTAGAGCTTTGTACGATGTCTATGACACATTTAATTAGCATTCAAATAGGTTTTCACATAGCCTATGCAGTATTAGTGCAGAAGGCAAAGAGTTCTTATGACGGCACAAGTTGAAACCACTTGAGGTTTTATCAATCATAGCAACTGTGAGACTGTCACAGATTCCATGTCAATTAACTGCAAAAATGACATGTGGACTGAAATCTCCAACCCTTGCAGATTCAGAACTCATAACTGTTAGAATGCCAAAGTTTGAAAGTGTAGACTGGCATAAAGTGAAAGCCGCATTTAAATTCCACCAAATATTAAGGGTGTTGACTGTAAACATAATTAGAGAACATATTTTTGCTTCATGAAACAGATACATTATTATTATGGGTTTCTAACATTTCATGCACGTATGCCAAAAGTGTCAATGAAATTATTAAATTGGCAGTTTCAGTATTGGCATTCCAGTAAATATTTCATTTCGTACACCGGTACTGGTGTTATGAACTTATCAAAAACGTTTGAATGGAAGTTCAGCTATTTCTAGTAATGGTTAAAAAAGTGATAAAATCAAAAAAATCATATGCAGTTTTGAAGCTTTCTGTGATTTGTATTAGAGATAGACCGACATATCGGCCAGGCCGATATATCGGGCCGATTTTTGGATTTCACCGATACATCGGTATCGGCCTAACGTGTTGACAAAACGCTGTTATATTTTACACGCATCCAGACAACTTGCGCAAAAAAGCACAACGAATCAACTCAAGAGAGTTATCTTGCAGCAACGCTAGCAAGTGCGTTTTCAAAAACAAACAGACAAGATGAACCATGAAGCACGCTTTGGCCATCGCAGCCAAAACAAAAACACCAGTCATTAATCAGATTACTTAAAAATCCTAGAAAAATATTGAAATTGCTGCAATTTGAAAAATTTTAGCTCATAAATCCTTATTTTTAAAGTGTTTGAAAAAAAGGTAAGGCATAGAATACATTATATTTTTGATAATGAAGCAGAAAACAAGATTTAAAATTATTGGAAATATCGGTTATCGACATCGGCCAACGGTCCAGGAATGGCCATTACATCGGCATCGGCCCCAAAAAAACACTGTCGATAGATACTTAATTCTGTATGGCACATTTAATTGGTATTCTAATCGGTTTAACTTATTATTAAAGAAGGCACAGATTTCTTATGACAACACAAGCTATAACAGTAATTAAAATTTTATCAATCACAGCACCTGTGAGGTCACAGATTCTATGTCAACTAACTGTAAAAATGATATGTGGACTGAAATCACTAACATTTGCAGACTCAAAGCAGTCAGAACTATCAGAATGCCACAAGTGTGAAAGTGTAGGCTGGCATAAATCAGGTCTGTAGCCAGGTTTGGAGGGCAAAATAAACTGTATGAGGGGAAAGATTTGTTTTGTTACAGTATATGTTAAAAACATACTTTTCTGGGCACAAAAAAATTTAGGGACAATGCCCCTGAATGCCCCAATGGCTACGGGCCTGGCATAAAGTAAACGTTAGATCTAAATTCCAGCAAATATGTAGGCTGTTGACTGTAGAAATAGTAATTTTAGAACATATTTTTGATTCAGATTCATAATAACACATATATTATAGGTTTTTACCATTTTCTGCATGTATATTAAACTTTTGCAGAAGCTGAACTAGTGAAAGCTACATTACAATAATCAATTTTAACAATAGACTTCGGACCAAAAATGCTGGCAAGCTTGTATTTTTGTACAAGTTTCTTAACATGCCATAAGTGTTAATGAAATTGATGAACTGATGGTTTGAGTCATTTCAATAAATATTTCGTTTTGCAGACCAGTACTGGTGTTATGAACTGATTTTCTTTAGTGTGATGCATCAACGCAAAGTAAGTTTTAATGAAAGTTCGGTTGAATTCTAGTTGCTGTTCTCGAAGAAACGAAGCACAAAAAAGGTATTATTGAAACAAAATCTTTAAAATTAAAAATTAGAAGTGTTAACTGGCCACCCTCAACACATTAAATAAAAAAACATAAAAATCAAAAAAATCTAGTTTTATAAAAAAATCATATTAAAATTTTTTTAATCCGATTTTTTTGATGAAAAAAAATCATGATTTTTATCAATTCTGTTAGTGCAGTGAAGGTTACAATCAGTGTTTTTAAGGTGTTTTAAGGTACCTAACAGTCTGTCAAATTTTTGCAACCGTCTCTCAGAATATAGTACATTAGAAACTCGCAGCAAAACCACCACAAAATTACACTAACATCTCGCTTTACGATCATCGCGGTATTCAGATGAAATAGTTGGTCTTAACTCTCAAAATGTCTTAACAGTCGCCAACGACAAACGCTAAAAAAAAACGGTTACAATTATTTGAAACGCCACCACTTTTACTTGAAATACGCAGGCTTGTCAATGGGACACTTTTCTGTCCCATCCCATGGCAACGTTTAACTGCCTGCCAAACCTAGTAATACGAAGTACATTATATCATGTGCATGTCTATTGTCTAGCCTAGGGATCTCCAGCTTTTTTGTCAGAGGGCTGCGTAAGCCCTTACACAACAGTTCGAGGGCTGGACATCTTACGTAATGTGATTGTTTCGGGATATGTTACATTCTACCAAATCAACAAATTTTTCATTAATGCATTAATTTTTTCATTGTGTTGACAAAATGGTTTCGTGGGCCGGATTTGGCCCGCGGGCCGTAGTTTGGAGAGCCCTGGTCTTACCTCTGCAGAGCAGTGGCTGAAACAGCCCAAAACGTCCCAGTTTGGTGGTCAATGAAAATTGGGTGACCCTCTCCCTAGTTGCAACCCAAAAAAAGGCCCAACAACCTTATTTTTGGAGCCTGGCATCATTGCGCCATGGTCCTGCTTGGCCTCTACGTCTGATACTTGCTGTGCTGTGAATATGCGATGATATTCAACTTCAGAAAATTCTAGTTGTATAACGTAAAATTACTAGCGATGGGAATCCCACTCCCATGGACTAGCCTTAAAATACGTTCGTGAAGTTCACAAACCTTTTCACAACATGTTTAATAACTTTTCTTCCAAAACCCATTTCCGAAGCAGTTTTCACCATTTCTGACTTCATCACCTCCTTTAATTTTTCTTGCCGTTTTTTCAGTTCCACCTGTGGATAAAATGGTAAAGCACAAACCAACAAAATAATAAAATGCCAAGGAATCGGAACTCTTAGTTTAGCAAACGCTTTCTCTACAGTTTCAATTCCACCAATTAGATCTGACTGCTCTAAGAGTACTATGTTTTGCGTGCTTACTCCTTGAATAGCCCAAAACAGAAAAAATAGCCAAATTTCTTGTTTCCGCACTGTTGCTACTTTGACGATCTTAACTGTTTCTGGCAAGCTCCATCAGAAGTGGAAACCACGCTACGCTGGCAGCAAGGTTATATCAATCAAACTGAGTTTTGAAGCACCCGAAGTATTTTTGTGACCAACGGGTCTAAAATTAACATTGGTGTAATACACATTTTGCGGAATGGGTAGCCTCTATAATCGCCATTTCGCAATTCACACTCATTTTTAAGTTAAGCGCGATGAAAATGGCATAACAGTCAGTGTTTGAAAAACAAGTTTTTTTTGTTTAGTAAAAATCTCATTTGTGAAGAGTAACATTCGTCAAAGCCAACCTGCGGGTCTATAATGGTAGGCGGTGGAGACGGTGGTCTTGGTGCATTCGCACCATAACGCGCCATTCGTGCAGGGTCATTGGGAGGAACATCGAACGGACCCCTCAGCAACGGACGAGGCAGATTTGGAAACATCGACACCATTTGATGGACGAAGTCTGGTCCTTTACGTTGCAAAACGAACTCACACCTGTAAAAAATGACATACGACCTGAACCTTAAAAACTGTTTTAATATTAACGTCACGAACTTTCTAACCGAGATGGGCCTTGGATAGATTAATGGGCACTAAACTTCCCATGATTATTCCGTCAACGCATTATACAAAGATGTTACAAGCCCGGAACTAGAAAGGTCTACGGGGCACGTGATCCCTTGAGCACTTTCTGGGTTTCCCTTAGAGCTCGACCGATGCATCGGCATGCCGATATATATCAGCCGATATGACGATGTTGCCGATGTATCGTATCGATTTTGCCATTATATGTCGGCGCTACGTTATTGTTCTGAAACCCAAGTTGCCACTTCGTCTCTGACTGATTAATACAAATTATCTGTAACGGCTTAAGTCCCGTTGCCACGGCGGGCCTTTGGTGGGCTTAGTCCCCCAAAACAAAGCTCCAAGCCTCCCAAAAATAGTTTTGGTAAATTTCAGAATGTCAAGTACCCCTGCACAAACGTAAAGACCCCTATTGAAGCCTTTCTGGCGACGGTTCTGAACGGCACGAAGCCCTCAGACTACATCAAGTGGTGTGTAATAGTCCAAGGCAGCGAGGCAGGTAAATCGAATCGCTGAAAGCCCTGCTAGACATAATTTGCCGATATAGAAGCCGAGAAGGTCAGTAGCCTACGGATAGCTTTGAAGACGAGACTAGCGTCACGTGCTTCGCGGTAAGAGTGCGATGGAGGCTGCAAGGAAGCAGGAACGCGCACTTCATGTAGGCCAAGCCACCAGTCGGCCGAAACAAGTCTTCTATGCAATGTCCCCACAGCAACAGGACGTTAGTAATGAAGCCACAAAAGAAAAACTGGAATTCACGATATGCGTTGCCCATAGGCTAGGCCACCTTCACAACGGCAATTTGGGCGAAAAAAGCGTTTATGTTTACTTGGCAGTTGCGGCGGGGGTTCCTTGTCTACTTAAAGTAACCTTGCAGTGTTCCGCGGGCAAAAAGTTTGGGAACCACTGGTCCAAGGTAATCAGACCGCTGCGCAAAGGTCTCAATAAACCGCTTTATGACGTAACATTCACTCGTAGGTTTTTGCGCGGTAAGCAGATGACTGCCTGCGATCAAATCAGGTTATGTGCTGTGGTCAGGGCTCCCACTGCTGTTTTTTTCCACCCAGATATGGATTTTTTGAGTCCATCTGGGTGGCTAGTTTGATTACGAAAAGCCCGTCAAATCTGGGTGTTTTTGAAGATAAAATTTTGGCAACTGGTAAATTTAACAACATAATAAACATCTTCCGTCTTTTACAATGTAAATGTTCGCATGCGATCATCAGGTGAACAGGTATTGAAATCGGTGAAACAAAACATCTGTAGTCGGTTTCAACCCTCAAACTTGTATCAATATCATTATCAAATACTGTAGGTTGCGTACCATCCAGTACGGTCAGCCATGCAGTTGTGCGTACAGCAGAAGTAACATGAATGAATAACAAACGGTTGTATAAATGAAAGATTTGCATTTGGGTGAACGGTTGTTATCCCAGTCGCCAGCTGAAGAATTTGTTTATACAATGTTTTACGACAAAATGCTCAAATTCTTTGGTTGTTCTATTCATGCAAACTAAAAAAACAATTTACATTGGAGTAAGGATTTGCTGCCAGGTTAGGGATTTTAGATTCCTGTGCAGCTCAAGATCTCACCAGATTCAAGTTCAATAGCAAATGTGGGTCTACATTTTCCCCATCTTGTGCCTGAAGATGAGCTGGAGGCTATGTGACAAATGACCAAAATACCGCAGCAAAGAAAACATGTTGGAGGCTATATCAATAGACAATAGTTTAAACATGTGTCTTTGTCCAATAAATCTATACAGTAGGCCTATATCCCTGATTTCTGATATTATCTACGTAACATGCATCAAAGATGGCTTGGATAAGTAGGAGATGACTTAATGACCAGATTTGCGGCTTGCCGCATTTTACTGCATCAGCAGAAGGAATATTTTTGTTAATCGCGTTAAAACAAAAACAAACTCGCTAAAACCAAGACTGAGGAAAAAACAAAACAAGCATTGTCAAGAAGCCTGCAGCGAAACGGCTACTGTACATCTAAGCCTGACAAGTGAGAGATCTCAGTAACGGAGTATGTCATGAGCTTTA
>JGI24021J15306_10006883_pt1 | contig 13786 bp, 14 predicted proteins | sample Ectturendosymbi1_FD_15306 | JGI IMG/M metagenome (IMG submission 15306) | reverse complement strand
AATGATCTGCTTGCTTTCGATGGGGTCTGACCCGACGGAACAAATCGAAAAGCTTGCCAAGAAGAAGGGAATATGTACGTTTCCCAAAATTTTGATTGCTCTATGAGCTGAAATGAAATAATTTTTAGGTGATTAAACGCATTTCCAGGCTGCCAATCGATCTCAATGGGCCAGGGCCAAGAGGTCCACGCCCGTCGTCTACTCCAGCAAGCAATGGCCGAGGGAGGTTGGGTACTGTTTCAAAACTGCCATCTCGGATTGATGTTCATGGATGAATTGCTTGAAACAGTGAGTCTTTTGGCTGAGTACTGGTTGCTTTGCTTATTATATATCTTTGCACTATAGGTATTTAGCTGCACAAAGCGATTCTTCGTTTTATAGAAAATAAACTGTACCTGTAAAAAGGGAGTAGTGAAAGTTTTATAGTAGGTCAGATTTTCGTTTAACCATCTGCTGTGTTTATTCGAGCATAAGAAATAAGTGTTGTAGCTACATTTCGCAAAGTTTGAATGAGCTTTATAACGATTGTGCTTCTGCGCAGTTTAGACTTCTGTTTAGTCGCGGAGTTGGCTTCCAAACTTTGATGATCACAACTGGAATGCATTTCTCGAATCATTACTGGATCATGTAGCGACAATGCTTGTCGCATTGTGAAGTAGGGGGTAGCTTTTTGTGCGGTAATAAGCGAGTAACAGTAGGAGCGCATGACTCCTGAAAAAAGTTTTTGCTTGAAACCCACGAACACTTGCTAAATACTTTTGCGACTGATCAAAGGTTTGCGTTTGTTGAACTAAATGTATTGCTGGGTAATGTAAAAGTATTACTGAGAAGCTTATGTCCCTTGAAGAGTGTTGTGTTTTCACTCAAAGCCTGTCGCAATTTGTGATACTCGAATTTTCCCTCTTGACCGCTTTTTCTTTTCCTGACCTGAATAACTTTCGAGAGCGGAATCTTTGAAAATCTTCTCGCAGCTTCAGACAGCCAGCGAGTCGAACACATCGATGCGCATTTACATTACAACCGAAGTCAACCCCAAATTCCCCATCACCCTGCTACAAATGTCAACCAAGTTCACGAACGAACCTCCCCAAGGTATGAAGGCAGGATTGAAGCGCACCTATGCTGGCGTCACGCAAGAGCAGGTGAGCGTCACGTGATTGGGTATGTGTAAGGTGTTTAAGCTGATGATGTTTAAGGTTATCCCATTCGGATGTTTTCTTAACATTTCGACTGCTTGCCTGTAAACAAATTTAGATCATTTCAAATCGTTTAAGGTCCTTACTCTCCACTTTCGAGAGGCTCTGAACCAGGGGTCACCAACCTTTTTGAAACTGAGGACTACTTTTTGAGTACCGATTAAGATGCACTTCTGAAATAAATAATTTGCTCAATTTTCCTTTAATTACATTATTGTTGCAATCGACGATATTCATCTACGTGAAGATACTGATCATGCCCACGCTATTTTTAGAACAGGCCCGCTGGTGACCCACGTGGACCTCATAGGTGACCTGGTGCCCGCGGGCACCATGTTGGTGTCCCCTGGTCAAGAGTGTGAAGAGGAAGAGTTCATCACCTAATAATACTTTCATGCACTGGTTGCTGCAAAATGTCTCTGATGGACATCAGCTTTTTCAAAACAAGTTTCGAAGTTTTTAAACAAACACACGAGAATTGGCTTAAACTGCGAAAATCTGCGCGAATTGCTATATTTAGCTGAGGGGACGTGATCTTGCAACACCGTGTTCTTTTCGATTTTGAGGCAGTGGAACCTATCAACGTTTTTTTTATCTTGTGCACTTCGTAAGGTTCGGTTAAATTATGATGTTTGTTTCCATTTTTCGTAGCTTTGTACAAAATTACTGGCTAAAGTAGTCGCCATCAATGAAATGATGCAGACACATTGCGGATTACGATAATAATGTTTGCAATAATTATCATGAATATAGCTTATTGACAACACGTTTGAACTACCGGTATGTCGTTTAGGCCGACTATCCTTAGATTAGTTATGAAGCTTTTAGTAGTTACGTTCTTCGTTTACCGGAATCAGTTTCACAAAAATTCTGTAACGAAAAAGTTTTCGAAAATGCTAAATATCGTAAAACTTATTTTCCCTGTTTGGAAGTGCATCTGTGACAGAATTTGCTTTCTTCTTGCACNGTCTCAATCTTTTTAACCCAATTTCCAGCTCGAGATCACTAACATGCCTCAGTGGCGCCCTCTGCTCTACACGACCGCTTTCCTCCATTCGGTGGTGCAAGAGAGACGGAAATTCGGACCTCTCGGCTGGAACATTCCTTACGAATTCAACCAGTCAGACTTCACAGCCAGCGTTCAGTTCATTCAGAATCACCTGGACGACATTGATCCCAAGAAGGTGACCTTTGCTCCACGCTGTCTGCCAAACGTTTAATGTTGTTGGTAAATGTTGTACTTGAAAAATCCTAGCACCACACACGTAAGCAGTGTTGAATAAGAGGTCATGTTAAACCGTCATTGTTTTGCAAAAGAGGGCGTATGGCGTACGCATTCATATCCGTCCGAAAATGAAGATGGCAATAGCACATCGTGCTAAGGGAGCAAAAAACACCTGCGCAAAACTGTCCTACTCGTTTCGCAGCTTATCGCGTACGGAAGTGCAGTAACGTATGTAAACCCTCAGTCACGAAACAAAACATACATGTCCCTGTGTGGAACGCGTGATTTAACCTTTTCGACTGTTTGGCTTTTGTCACGAGACAGACTTATCGTCACGCAGTTAGCTGGCTGTTGTTCAGGCTGTGACGAGCATCCAATAGTTGATATTTACCAAAATCAATTTCTCGTTCGTAAACTCACTGCCAGTTTTCAAAGCGTGTTTNAAAGAACGTTAAGTGGAAAAACCTTCGAACAAAATTTTCCTCTTGTTTGATAAAAACGTTTGTTTGATTTGTCGGTNTTTGAACAGACGCGTTGTCTAAATTNGTNCGACCCGATCATAAGACGAAATCGATTTAAAGGAAANGGCTTGTCGGATCGGGATGTCCAAATTGTAGAATTTTCTTACGGTTCTGTCTGCAGCATATTCTAAAACCCTGCCAAGATTACCCACTACCAACTTCTTCGCAATAAGTTCAAAAGATTTAAACCTTGCCTAAAACCTCCAGGGCTTCAGACGTTTTTCCCTGGAGTATGTCTGCAAAACTCAGAAAGCTCGAAGGGCCAAAACTGACCAACATAAATTCGCCGCGGACCGCAAAATTAATTTCATTTTGTTGTAGTCTGAAGGAAATTCTGGAACGACAATTAATAATATATATGAAGTCGGGCTGTTGCATTATTTTCTGCAATTGCGAAAGCTCTCGCGGGTCGCAGCGGAACTATGTTGTGCAGGCCTGGTCTGGAGTATTTCATTCCTTTTTATTGGATGTAGAGGTGACGCCAAGAAATGAAAGCGCCCAGGGGTGTAGTCGGGTGGGAACGGCGTTGCCACACTTTTTTCATGTTTTCGGTTTGTAGTGCAATGAAAGTGAATACTTCATTAAATAATAAATACTGACTTAAAAACGGGTTTGAAGTGCTGTTGAAAGTAGTTAGCTTTGTGTGTGCGTTCCCACACTTCTTTTGCAGCACTAAACCCATGGAAGTACCCATTTCCTTGTTTGAATAATTATATACGTTTCTGTGTTTGAAATGTTCCGTGTTCCGTATGCTTTGAACTTTGCATTTTACCTTAATTTTAGGTCGGGTATCATGATTTTCCCGATGTCTGCTCGCTGTTGCGTTTGCCTCGCGTGCTGCATTATGTTTTTTTTTGCCTTGCCGTGCCGAAATCTGTGTTTTTCTTGTTTTGCCTGTTGCAGGCTGCCGTGCTGTACAGTAGTCTGTATGTCATTGCAGTCTTCCCATGTTGCAATGTGTGTCGTTTTGCAGGGCGTGTCGTTCAAAACAGTCAACTACATGCTCGGTGAAGTAAACTACGGAGGAAGGGTTACTGACGACTACGACAAGAGGCTGCTGAACACGTTTTGCAAAGTATGGTTCGGGGAACATATGTTCGATCCCAAGTTCGCCTTCTTCGCTAAAGGTTAGAAAGTGCTGCGGGTCTTACGACGGACAGAGTTTCGTGTAAAAAAATATTTTTTCACCCTGTCTTCCTTCGTTCACTTACTACATATTGTTCTTGTTTGTTTACTTTTTTACCGTCGGTATACACTGCATAACACAAACTGTACTTGGACTTGATCCAGGTGGATACACAATACCGAAAGGCGCCATAGTAGACGACTACAGAGGGGCCATCGAGGACTTGCCGGACGTTGATTCCCCTGAGGTGTTTGGACTCCACCCTAATGCTGACATAACGTACCAGACCAATACGGCCAACCAAGTAATGATTGATTTTGAAGTCCATTATAAATGATTCTCTGTTTGTTGAGCTGATGGTGAGTGACTTAGACTTAATGCTCAATGCCAATGCCTGTAGGAAAGCATCAGTTGATTCATGAAACGTGGCCATTGCGTCACGAAGGAGCAATCGATGTGTTTGTTCGAACATTGTGTCTGAAAGATTTTGGCCTGGCATTTTCCTGATCAGAAAAAGAAACCAATCATTTGTGTTAAGTTGAACTTCGGGAAGAAAAAGACCCACATTCGATTTCCAGAAGTTGGGTTTTATGAAACCGCTTTTCCGCACGTCTGCGAAACGATTCAGCAAAAAATTTTTCCATTTATATTTTTCCAGGTGTTCACCACCATTCAAAGCATCCAGCCAAAAGATTCTGGGGGAGGTTCGGGAGAGACACGAGAAAGTGTCGTGGACAGACTTGCGGCGGAGATGCTGGAAAAGCTCCCCTCAGATTATCTTCCTCACGAAGTCAAGGATCGAATCATTAAAATGGGACCAACTGAACCTTTGAACATCTTCCTGAGACAAGAGGTGAATTGTTGCATGAAATAGTCACTGCAGTGTTGGTTTTTCTGTGTAAATGATTTATAATTTAACAGCGCAGCCATTTTTTCTGTCAAAGAAGGAGCTGTTCCGGTGGATATATTAAGATTGAGTTATCTGCTGCACGTCTTCTTGCTCAATGCTTGTTCGCAGTGGTGATGTAACTCATAAAAACACTTTGCTTCAAGTAACATTTGGCGCATTCGGTGCAAAATACCTGTCAAGCGCTCAAATTTTATGAATGTTTGCACTATTATGTTTATCCTTTTGCTTTTTAAAATCTGCTCTCTAGCAGACCTCTAATCTACAACCCAAATACTAGTGCTGGCTATTGATTAAAGGTGAACAGAATGCAGAAGGTGATCTCGTGCGTGCGTCTGACCCTCACCGACCTTCAACTTGCCATCGAAGGCACGATCATCATGAACGAAGCGCTGAGAGACGCTCTGAACAGCATATTCGACGCTCAGGTGCCTGCGGCTTGGACCAAGGTAAGCGGTGACTGAGTTGGAAACCCTTCGATTGCAAATGAACTAACTTGGTTTGTTTCGAGGAAATATCGATTAAAAAACAAAACAAATGCAATGAAAAAATTTTGATGGATTTTGTCGCCGGAAAGGTTGGTTAACATGGAATTTCTGCGCTGCAGGTCATAGCGACGAAAATTAGACATTTTAAAAACTGCAATTTTCGGAATTTTGACATGCACAATCGGCACGTTTTTACCGTCAACTCGTTATTGTATTGGGTACGCGACTTTTCGGTCCGACCGTTTCGGTCTGGGGACATTTCGGTGGCGATATTTCTGCACATAAATGATTACCTTCGTTTATTGAAATGATGATATAGGCAGGCGAAATGTGACGCTAGCTGGTGTTATACCAACTCCCCTTTTAAGGAGTCATGATGGCGATTAAATCTGAATTGTAATTATGAGTTTGAAGTATTTGTATTTTTAATTGCAAAATGTCGATAATGATTTAATTTGCTTGCTGATGACAACGACAATCATATTTTGATGCTGATTAACTGTTGTATCTTGGAGCATGTTTGTAGTTTTTATAAATAAAACCTTTCGTTTATTGAAACAAGTTTGCATTCAAGAGTTAACATGTAAGATTTCTACAAGATTTCATATTCTGACCGAAACGGCCAGGCCGAAAAGTTCTGCTCCGTATTGTATTTGCACAAAATGATTCAACCATTCGCCGACCATGATATATGCATAAATGCTTGCAACACCTTAGGATTTTCCAAACGATAACTAGTACTTAGATTTTGTCTCGTTGGAATACCACTGCTTGAAATGATACAGTACGTGAAGGAAAAATTACCTCAAGCATTAAAATGACGTAAGCAGGAAAACGCTGTGTCCCATTGATATCAATTAAAACAACGGAACATTGGCAGTGATGTCGTTTCATCTTTGTGACCTAACGCTTGGTGGAGACATTGATTCCGTGTTGATGTTGCGTTGCCCGCTGTCCACAGATTTCATGGGAGTCGGCGAGCATTGGCTTCTGGTTCAGCAGCTTGCTGGACCGCAACGCACAATTCCACACCTGGTTATTCGACGGCAAACCGAACCAGTTCTGGATGACCGGGTTTTTCAACCCCCAGGTATCACGAAGACACAGCCATTGCGTCATTGATGCATCATGTCGACGTCATCGGTTCCATTGATCACTCACGCACATAATAAGGTCATTCACTAACTAAATACTGACATCTCATTTAGCAGTTTTAGCTTCACTGTAGCTTCCCTTGGGGTAGAACCGTACGCGTCTGGAGAGCTGGAGCAAGCGGGTGGAAATGCGACGCACATTTCAAAGTACAGCCTACAGATGCAGTAACTTGTTCGCAGAGAAGTTCTGGGTTGCTTTTTTGCAAGATTTCGGTAAATTTCACGACGTTTTGCCCCTCTATCAATACGACTGGTTGATGCCCTGTAGTTAGACGGATGCATGTGGATTTAATCTTTGTTTTTGTCATTGTCATGCTTTGTTCTCTGTCTACCCCGACACAATGTCTTTTCGACAAGCTTAAAGCCTGCTGTTCTGTTGCAGTTGACCGCTTGCCATGTCTTCTTGACAATGATTGCGTGCTACTCGCACTCGCTTGCGACAGTGGTGCGTGCTACTCTTCATTTTAAGGTTCTGAAAACTTTACCTTTTCCTACCTGTACATTTTCTACAGTGCCAAGCACTAGATGAACCTCCGGACTTCGTAAACGTAAAAGCAGTTTCTTTATGACTTAGAAACAGGCATATGACATGGGTAATGTTAGTTTGATCTCACTTGGGTATCATGTCAGATGGTTTGATCTCCTCTAGCTGTTACAGGAGCACTGGTTTGTGACATCTTCGGGTCCTGTACGACTTTACTGATAGGTCCTGAATGGCATGTGGCTTCAGCCAGGTGTCATTAGCTTCGAAAGTAAACTTTGATTCACGCTCGCATATTTTTTACCAGCGGTGGGCGCCCAAGAGTGAAATTAAACATGGAATGACTTTTCGAGATAAAAACGATCTTGCCTTGAATATATTATAACCATGAAAAAAAACGGATAAGAAACAGCCCATCGTGTTATATGCGTTGGCCGTTTCGATGAGAACCCTTTAAACGGCCCGCGGGATGGCCATAAATATAGATTTTGGGCCATAACGTGCCAACCACAAACGTTGGATAACCAATCAAGGGCTCTAAAGATGCGGATTTTCGCCTTGTTCATTTTCAAAGAAAAAACAAGTAATTTGCCATTCACCACTTCAACTTCACAGTGCCCCACAAAATTCTCTAAGCCAAATCTCCCCAATGTTTTTGATCGGAACTAGACTTTCTGCATACTTAGAGGGTTCGATCAGCTCTCTAGCGCTATCGGATGGCGAGTTATGATTGAACAAGTCCGCTTTTTTCACCATTGTCTCAATCAGTAGAAAAATGCCGCAACTGACTTCTTGAAGTAGTTGCAGCAGAGTTTTAGGCTTCATANAGCAGTGCTCACTCCTATTCCAAAGTCGCCACACTCGATTTTGTTCACATTTGGTCGAAACGCGAAACGTCATTTCATCTGGAAACCGACGAGTAGCGTTTGTCTTCGCGTTTTTCACAAAATCACTGTTCTCACCTTTACTTGTGTCGGTACTTTACTTTTTTTCTTCTGAAAAGCGATTTTAGCGCAATTCGTCGCAGCTGCGTAAAAAACAAGTTTCTGTCACTGCGTGGTCGACGTCACCAGCTCGGTGTGCATGTGACCCTTGGTAAAAGATGGGAGTGTCAAGATTTCAACGAACGTTGGCTCTTTTTCTGAGATTTCGAGAAATTTCTGTCCTTTAGCTTTCGCNCTCGCGCGAAGCCCACCCGTTTTGCAACTAAGCCGCCCGTTGTAGAAAGGAACCTTAACCTCTGACCCCTGATGACCTGTCCCGTGCAGGGATTTCTGACCGCCATGAGGCAGGATATTACACGTCACCATCAAGGATGGGCCCTGGACAGCGTTGTGTTGCATAATGACGTCACTCGCATGACGAAAGAAGAGGTCGCGTCGCCACCCGAAGAGGGAGTATACATTTACGGCCTGTTTCTGGACGGCGCCGGTTGGGACAAAAGAAACGCGAGGTTGACCGAGCCAGGAAACAAGGTCAGTGTTTCACACTAAAAATCTCGAAACCGTGGCATGAACAGCGTGTCTTGTAATCCTGGTTGCATGAAACTTTTTACTGCAGCTGAGACTTGAATCATGCTTTAGATTTCAGTTGCCCTTTGAGTTTCTGGTGAAGGGGATTTATAACTGCAAATGTCGCTTTACCAAGTTTCAGTTTGACGAAAATCATTGGTTTAAATTTGTGAAACGACCTACCTATTACAATATAGCCACTTTCTTATGGCAAGCCGTCTGTAAATCCAACTTGTTCAAATCGATTCCAGTTTTTTTAGAGATCTGTTTAACGTTTCGTAAAGACAAGCTTCTGCTCTGCTAGATATTTCTCACAATCGTATAATAAAAGGAACATTCAAGTGTCCACCTAAAATCTTACAATTAACAAAATGTTAACAATGCAATTGATGAGATCTTTATTAGATTTTTCGTATGTACACAGCGGTTATAAACGTTTTTCATCTCATTGCCTTTGTATATTTCAGGTACACTGATAAATGAAACGTAGTGTTAAACAATGAACAAACCCTTGTAAAAATGGCTACAACCTCAGCCAAACGGCTAAATATATTGTATCGAACAAAGATGCGGACATCATTAGCTAACTCGAAAAATCACTGGTGTTATTGCCACCATTGATGAAGCTATGCTACAGCAAACATGTCTAGAAATTGATTTATGTCTGGATGTGCTTCGTGCAACTACGGTAGTGGTGAACATGTAGAGGGCGTGTACTGAATGAGGCAAAAAAATTTCAACTCTTCATAGTAGTTCCCTCATGTTTGTCTTTCAATTTGTTTCTGTGAAATACTTTCTGAATTCCAAAGATATTTGTAGACACTCTATGTTTAGCGAGAGATTTGGCAAAAGAGAGCTCACCATCACTGAACGTTTTCTTTGCAATTTTATCCGCAATTAGTCATATGCAGATCAACATTTGGGTGATTTAAATATTGATCTCCAACTGTCCTTCTCAGGTNCTTTTCGCCAACTTGCCAGTCGCCCACGTCTACGCAATCAACGCCAGCAGCAAAGACTCCTCAGTAAAGGTCAAAGCAGGTCACACGCACTACGACTGTCCCGTTTACAAGAAGCCCAAACGGACCGACCTCACCTACATTTTCCCCCTCAAGCTGAATACGACGCTCTCTCACGGTTCAGACCGTTGGACACTGAGAGGCGTTGCATTGCTCTGTGACACGAAATAACGCTGCGGGACCGCTCTTACGACCTTAAATAACCTGTATAGTGTACAAATACGTTTGGCAAGTCATTTGCGCGTCAGTGTTGCCTTGCCGGTTCTTAAATGATTTTTCAATCCTGACAAAGACATGCCTAGCATAAATCATTAACTATTGCATCATATTTTGATGCTGTGTTGATAAAACCAGAAGCATTCGGTCATATTCTGCTAGACCAGGGGTTCCCAACCTTTCTCTGGCCATGTACCCTTTCAGCATTTCAACAGATGAGCATGTACCCCTAAGATTTTTTATGACAAGATATTTTATCATGACTAATCATAGATATAATTTAAGAATAAACATATGAATGATTTTTTAAACTAATGTTTGCTGATATACGTATAAATATTATAAATAAATATATAAATACATTTTTTCCCCCCACTCTCCAACTATTCTGCAGTTCATTTCTCCGCACAAATATTCGTGTGCAGCACCACACAGAGGCGTAACGAGGGGGGAAGGGGGCGCGTTCCCGGGGCGCCGAGTCAATGTGGGGGCGCCTAAATGTCCCAGCAATGTCACAAGCACTTTCTTCAGTACAGTACATTTACTTCCGAAAAAACATAGATTCGAACATGGGGGCACCAAATTTACTTCCTTTCCCGGGCGCCATTTAACCTTGCTACGCCCCTGGCAACACAGACATGCAGAAAATATGAACGAAAAGCAACACCGCCGTTGTGTCCCTGTTCAAAGTAAACTCAGTGAAGCTGTTCCACCCAGTCATAGGTGCAGCCAGGGGTGGGCCAAAGGGGCCATGCCCCCCCCAAGTTTTTAGAATATATAGCCATTTTGTGCTTTGACAGGCGTTTTTCTAAGCAAAATAGTGTTATTTGCCTAAAATCAAGCATTTTGATCCCCCCAAAATTTTTGGGCTGGCTACGCAACTGCACCCAGTCTTATTTTTTTCAGGTCATGAAGACTAAGCTTTAATTAACTTTATTGAAGGCGAGTTGAAAGCCCGTCAACTGCAGATGTATCAAACATTTCGGGGTCTTTTTTCGAAATCCGACAACGCAGGATCCTAAAAATTGAATCTGTCAAAACTACAGAATCAGCTTCGTAGAGCGGTTGTGCCACAGTAGCAGTTCCACTTGAAATTTCTATTAGTTGCTCTTTTTTATCACGTTTGACGTGCTGTAGCTAAGAGCGTCGTATTTACGTCGTCTGATAATTGTAAAAAGTGCGTAATGTCGTAAGCTGCTGACATGTAGCATATTAGGCCTACATATTTTTCATGATTAGTGTAGGAAACGCTGCTGCATGGAACTTCGAGAACTTCGCTGCAGTCGCTTTCTGCAAAGCAGGTCGCCGATGGTGCCGCCCCCATTTATGATTTGTGCACCCCCCCATTTGGTGCTTGTTGTTTTTGTGTACAAACTGTATATTTGGCGTAGTTTGGCAATTGGAACTATTGATTCGGCTTTTCCATTTTTTGGTGATTCGCCTGCAACAAGCTCGCGCAAACACTGGGAAAACACTGTCTTACTCTTCTTGTTTATCCTACTGGTTGTTTTTCAACGGATTGGATTGATCAGGAACTTCCAACAGCAGCAACCTTGTGGCGCGCTTTCATTGAAGCATTCGTTGCATGACGAAAAGAAGTATATTCTCTTAGTACACTGCCGCAACAGAGGAGTATGACACATTTGACAAAAACGGCGTTAGATCACTCAAAAATTCCGCACGAAAATTTTGTTTACACGCGGCCTCATGTTCATTTTGGAGATTTTTTTCGCCCTTGAACAGTCTGGTCACGTTACTGCTTTTCAATTTACCAGTTTGATTACTGACGCAGTTGCAAGTAAGTGGGTCCGGCTAATCGTCACAATTTCACCGAAATTTGAAGTTCACAAGCAATGGTTGAAATTTTTAGAAAGTTTTCTGTTGCTTCGCTTGAAACAGTTAAAAATTCATTCGTTTTCGTGCCCGCTTTTCTTCTTGGGAGTTTCGGGCGAGCAACCCAAGGAGCAGTCGAAATATCTCAAGGTCAACAGCCATCTTAGATGGTTCTGTTGTCTCCACACCAAGACGGGAGTAGGTGAAGTGACTACATCACCGACCAGAGTTTGCTGTGGGGAGAAGCTTTGAGTGATTGCGCATATCGCAAAATAATATTACTGTTTGCGTTTTGATGACGTCACCATGTCCAGTTAACCCTAGTACGACCTTTTTGTAAAATTGGCAAAATGGGAGGAAAATATTTTGTTTTGGTTAAATTCAAGTTAACCAACAATTACCTACAATCTGAATTGTAAATCTCTGCACTGTGTCTATTGATGATCCTATTACAATGTCTGTTTCTTATTCCCCGACTTTATGCTGGGAGCTTTCAACAGTAATGTAACCACGAAATTTGTAGTTACATGGGGCACAAATAGGCCGTAACCTACTTGGGACACCAGATGGGGCGAAGAGTTTTCTGACAGAGGCGCAATTTTTTAAACCATGTCCAATAGTTTTAAACTATGCCCAACACATTTTTCCAGAGGGGGTGGAATTTTGCAAGGGGATTTTGCCCCCTGGTTTCGGTCCTGGGCACAAAATGTATCTTGTCCAAAATTTTAGGGCACATGTCCCCCGTGAACTCTGTCCCTGTCTCCAACCAGCAAGGTCAAACATGTAGTCACTCCACCTGGCCATTGGACGACCTCTGGGCGCTTTCCCTGGGTGTAACCAGCAGGGTTTGCATCGCCAATAGTTCCTGGGACATTCTGGACAAATGGCAGAACCAACGCAGCCGAGATCACTCGATTCGGAAAAGAAGTGGCTCGGCATTCAGGGCGTTACAAACTTAACAGCTGCACACCTTGTCGCGAATTGTCACACCGTGAACTCTGCAAAAATCGTATCACTGCTGCTTTTACGTGGGATAGTATTCTTTCAGTCAGTAGCCAAAATTCATTTCTAAAGGTAAGGATCGGAACAAAGACCAATTTACAAACTTTGCAGTATTTGAAAGGTCATGCAGAACTACGTTTGCTTTACCAATCCATCTTTCAATCTCCCTGTTTCCCCTTCTGTCACTGGTAAACACCAAGATACTTGAACTTTTCCACCTGCTCAAATGTACAGGGGCGTAACGAGGGGAGAAAAGGGCCACAATTCCCCTGGCGCAAAATGGCTGCGGGAGAGGCCGAAAAGTCCTAACAATGCCGCAAGCACGTTCTTCAAAAGAGAAGACTGCTTCCGAAAGACATTAGGTTTGCACATGGGTGCCCCAAACTTGCTACTTGGCCGGGGAGCCAGCTAACCTCGTTACGCCCCTGCCAGTATATGCCACTCACTTGCAGCTTCACGGTTTGGGTTTCAGGAGAGACAAACGTTGTACCAATCATACAATTATTTGAAAAGAAAAATTAAGAAGATGAAAAGCAACCAACATTTTGAAACAGCAACTTTTCGCTGTTTGATGAGCAAACCTTCACTTTTACAATTGTAATTGACAACCGGATCCGAGACATAAGCTTAAAAATCAAAGCCATGAACTTCTCCAATTCTAGTTTGAACTAAATTGTAAGTTTTTAATAAATAAAGATGCTTAACAAAAATTTAGATTAATAACGAAGGAAAACTTGAGTATATTACAAAGTCGATACATTAGCAATGCATTTTTCAAGTAAATGAATTTTTTCTTCACGAAAAAGTTTACCATGTAAATGATCCATGAAACAGGTGGCAGGGCGATAGAAGGAATATGCGTCTAACTCTATAGGCTACAAACGGATTTCTGAAACACTTCCTTTTTGTCAATAGCAGGAGGCAAAAATGTCACGGTCATGATAGACCAGGGGTTCCTAATCTGTCGTATGCGTACCACTAGTGGTACGCGAGGAACGTCCATTTTTTCATGGAGAACGTCCATTTTCTCATGGATGGTGTTAAAATCTAACCATTGTTGCCAAAAAAATGGCCAATGAAAAACTTGGTGTGGCAACAGAACCGTCA
>JGI24021J15306_10006882_pt1 | contig 13786 bp, 10 predicted proteins | sample Ectturendosymbi1_FD_15306 | JGI IMG/M metagenome (IMG submission 15306) | reverse complement strand
GCGTGTCGCAAATCCGCAATGAAAAAGTTTGCTCCGCAGTTGCGGACTTGCGGTTTTGCGGACTACCTGTCGCAAACTCCCAGCACTGGGAACTGACTTGGGGCAAATGGGGCAGGCTGAGACATGAGGGGAACTGACTGGGGCCAAAGGAAAATGGGGCACAATGTCCAAAACCTCTCTACTCCTGGCAAATCATCATCACATATCAATGATGTCATCAACCATGAAAAGAGAAGCATAAAACCAAAACAAAGCTTAACAAAAGGTTGTTCACATCTTTACATCTTTAAGGAAGTTTGAACCTCAGTTCCAACACTGCAGCACATCTCGCTCAGTGCGATCAGGTTTCAAAAAGCTAACTTTTATTGTTCTTTGGCCGGTTGTTAACACCAGAATACACAACCAACTTGCTCAAACCATTATAGCATTGGTCCTCAACCTGCGTTGGGATTTCGTGATAAGGTGGGTCTGCGATTACTTTACAATAGCGGTAAAATTGAAACCGATTCGAAGCAGCTAAAGTTGGTTGCCTGGATCATGAGTTTTCAGTGGTCGCGAGTTTCTGCAAATTTCCTCCTCTCATGTATCTGTCACATCGCTGATTGTATGTTTGCTGCGATTACTTGTCACGTGTGTGGAACGTCTCCTCAGTCGGTCACAATTCTTTAGGGTTTCAGGTTTATGAGGTTTTAAGTTACAGGCTGTCGAGTTCCTGTCGCTTTCCTTGCGTTAATATCATTTTTGCTGTCTGCTTTAATGATGACCAACTAGTTGAATGACCAATGATTTCAAGGCGAGAAATTTCAACGTGTGCGCAGTGTCTTGTGCAGTGAAATGTCTTTTCCATGTTAGGTCATGAACCGTGATGCCTCACTGCGTCCATTGTGACGTTTAAGAAGATCGAAGTCTTGTCTTAGAGTTTCTTGAATTGTTAATCATTGTCATTATTGTTCTATTAATTTTAACATTTAGCTACAAATAAATTGAAATGATGAACACAAATATACCGGCGATTGCGCACAGACTTAACTTCACAATGAATCGCCATTGTGCAAGAAACCTCAATGTTTGTTGTGTGGAAAACTTCTTGTAAATACAGTAGTCCCCGCTTATTAAGCCCACGGTTGGTTATGTGTTTATGCCTCAAATCAATGACACGAAATGTTTATAAAAAAATACTTCATTTCAAAGCATTTGTTTCACTTCGTTTTCTTCCCTTTCATTCATCATCAGCCAAACCTGCACTTAACGTTGTTTAAAACTTTTGCCGCAAACGAACCGGCAGCAAAACGGTCTTCGACACTGTCCATTAAATTACATAGTTATTACATCATTTGGAATCAGAAACAAGTATTTGGAGCAACTACGTAAATTTCAAAACAATCACGCAAGGTCAACGACATGAAAAACTTGTAAAACATAAGTAACAAACCCCTCGTCTGTCATGAAGCCTGTCTAGTTTCTTCTGCACTGAGTCAACCGAATCAAGAAGAGAAACTTCTTCGTGACAAATCTTCATCAACTGACTTATCGAATTCTGCACCTGAAAAAAACAAATCACAGCAGTGAAAACAACCGATCTATTTTATTCTGATCAGTTTTGTCTGTGACGTCACAACAAGCACAGAAGAGCCTCAACGAAAATTTTGAGCATATCTCACACTCTCCGACATCTTGTAGTATTCATACGACGCTTGCAGTGTTTCTCCTCGTTTTCGTAATTTCGTTTGAAACACTTGGCACCTGTCTTCAACAGCTTTCATGTTCTTTTGTAGACTGACCATCCACTGAAATATATATTTATTTTATCACTGTAATTAAAATTTATAACAACCACGTGATCAGACCATAGCTTGCACAAATTGTTGCTGAACTATTTTGAAGTCCAGTGAAGATTGAACACAGGTTGCGTTCAGGAACATCGCCAGGCTCCACTGGACCTCTGGTTGAAATTTACTCGTTTAAATTTAACTTTATGCACAAACAGATGCATGACTAGGTAGTCCACCATGAGCAGAGGATGGCATCGCAGTAAGCGATGATCTGCTCCCAGCAAAGCGAACCCACCTGGGGCTGGGGCGTAGTCGGGTGTAGCTCAGCAGCGCTGTGGTCGGTCAACTTCCGCAACATCGACTTAAGTTCGATCAGAATTTTGAATGGCTCCTGAATCGGGGGAGAAAAAATGAAAATTAAAAAAACTAAAAGATCAATTATAAGTCATGGTGCGCTTAGCTTACACGATAGGTTTGTTCCAGGACGAAACCACGAGGTGAAGGTTCGAAGCAACAAACGATGTTTACATGGCATTGTCCTGCTCTGCGGTTTGCGAAACGAACACTGATTTGCTTATCACACAAACCACGAGAACTGTAAAACCTTTGCAGTTGTTAGAAGCAACCTCGCAAAGGCTGTTTAGTCTGAAACCAAAACTATGCTCTGAACCAGTTTTTTTTTAAGGAAAATGTTAGGTACCCGGCATGGACCTGTAGGGACCCAATTTCTCTGATTCTAGGGACCGGATTTCTCTGATTCTAGGGATATGATGATGATTTTCTCTGATTCTAAGGACCCGATTTTCAATTCTAGGGACCCGAATTGGGTCCCTAAAACACCTTAAAAAACCTGCTCTAAACAATCATCTTTATGACGTTCACAGTACAGAAAACAGCCAGCAAGTTAAAAAGCTACGGGTAACTGTCAGTCCAAGAGCCAATCACTATCTTTGTGCTGCAGAATCAAGACAATTTTCTGTCAGTCTTAAGCCAGGGGTGGGCAAATAGCGGCGTTTTCGGTGGCCCGCGGAAGCATTCAGGAAAATCTTCAAATCTGAAATATCCTCCAACTCATCACAGTAAACGTTGGTGCTGAGTTAACTTGAACCGAGACTTGCTTCTATTCTAATTAGAAGGTACGGACTCCGGTATACGCGACCTTCTCAAAGTGGCCCCAGAGCCAAATTAATTGACCACCCCTGGCCTAAGCCAATCGCAGAACAATTAGACTGACTTTGAATGCACCTAAAGTCAAGGCCACTAGACTATTAGGACAGCAGGAGGATGACATCTATCCTGGTAGAGCGGGTTAATTGCAGTTGGAAACCTCGAATGACCTGGCGCTGTAGCACAATTGTGTTTATACACTATTCAGTTATTATAACAAGAGTTTATGCTAAAACGTTATTTCTTGAAAGACTGTCAGTAAACTGGTTAAAACAACAAGTAGGCCTAGCGGTCTGACGTTAGATGACTTGCTCTTGAACTGTCTTGATTGATCTAGTTCCTCCCAATAATTTAAATTTAAGCATAAAATCTGAGAGTAAAACGACTGACCATACCGATCAACAACGCTGATAACGATAAGTACATTGATAATAGCACTGAGCATCTAATCAATTGTGATGCTTGCAACTGGGCGGACAAGCGCGGATTTTTTACATTATGCTCGAACAGGGACGCAACCAGCTCTTCATTTCGGGGGGCAATTTTCATGAAATTTCGTTCGATGACGTCATCGTGCTTATTCAACCGTGGTACAACTTTTTCGTCACAGATAAAGTTCTCTTCGCAACTTTTCCAAAAATGAGAACTTTTCAGCTTTAATCAAGATGCAGACCGAACTATACGAAGAGAGTAAAAATCAGCAGCCTAATACAAACACCTGGTTCCGTACTCAACTAGTGCATTCATGGCTTTAGTTTAGTAGATGTACAGGCTACTATAAAAACTTCCTAACTTTTTGTCTTGTTTTAGCAAATTCATTCTAACCCTATTCTTCTAGCATGTGTTTGAATTTCTATCACAAATGAAAACCCAAACTTGAGGGACAGCCTATGTCAAGGGTGAGGGATCTTTGAATGCTACCATTTCGGGCAAAACGAATCAGGTGCCTTTGGTGCATAACGGATTAGATGTGTTTGGGGCAATGCGGCTTTTTCTGGCATCCACGAGTTGTGTGAAAGTTTTTAGAAGCTAGTTTAAGGCTATGAGCTTTCAGGACTTGCACTGGTTGCAAAAGTTGGGGTCTGGTAAAGCGTCATTTGGAACCAAAGTGGTGTAGTAGGTAGGTCCGTTCAACATTTGACTGGAACTCATATGACACTTTACTAAACCTTTTTTCCAAACCGTGGTACTGGCACCAACCCAGGAAGACACAAAACGTGAAACAGTCCTCACGCTGAATTCAGTTAAAAACTATCAGGTTTCGAACCACAAATGCAACTAAACAACGTTTTTTAAAGAAATGTACTACGTTAATAATGGTGATCCGTTTTGCCCCTAACAAAAATAATAATCAAAATGTCGTAGAAGAACCAAGTGGTTTGACGTGGCCCCAAACTTTTTTAACAACAACCAACATGTCACGATATATCTTATCACTTTGAAATTTCAGCAGTTTGCACGGTTCGACAGTACTCTAATGTTATAAAGTTTCATGAGGCCAAATTGAGGCCTGTCTCAGAAAAAAGTGGTACACGAACAAAAGGATGAAAAAGGCCTTAGAAATACTAACATTTTAAACTATCTCCCATGTTTTGACAATTCCAGTATATCTGTGGTTAAATATCAATCATTTGCGAAATTTTCGATCAGATGACCTGTCTCAAGATAAATCTTGTAAGGAGATAATCAACCAGTAGGACAAAGAAAAATTCAAATAAGACTTCTTAAAAATGATTAGAATATAAAATCNCATNTTTATTCTGTGAAAGTATCTGNGAATCTCAAAACTTTTATGCAANGTTTCGGAGGAGGAAATGCCCCAAATGCACCCCCCCTAGTTGAGCGCCTGTGCTCGAATNATCTGCGCTCCTTTCAGCGCGGTTTCCGCCTGAATGCCTTTAACTTTTGTTCCGTTCAAAAAGCAAGAAGTACGGGAGGAATTCCGCGTGGGAAGTGAAGCGTATAAACGCACTGCCTGGTTTATTGTTACGTGCTTTCCAAACAAACGACCTATAAAGTTTTGCGTGTGTGGCGCAAGCAATGAGTATTTTTCGCTTTATCTTCTAAAATATTTCACAGCGAGGTATTGATAATAAGAATATACAGGCTTACCAAACATTTCAACAAAACTTGTTGATGTTTTTGGACCAAAAGTTGAGTTGACGACAACGAATTTCCAAATCGCTTATCTCTATGCAAATACTCCTCACCCGGCCCACGGACCCAATCATAGACCTGTAAAGGACAAGACGAATTTGAGAAAAAAACGTCAATACATAAATTTTCGGCTTACACACCAATCTACTGAAACAAGCTGAAACCAGTGTCTTGTAAAGTGATTTTCTCAATGATTCTGGTAAATACCAGTTGTTAAACAATTTTTGTAAATGAACATCAAATGTAGGGATCTAAGTAAGTTTTTTACAAGAACGCTAAATTAGAACAGGTAAAAAATTATTTCACAAGAAACATTGTTAAGCGAAACAGTCTGAGTGCGATACCAGCTGATAAATGTTGTGCATCTTCCCAGCTATTTGAGTGAAGACATCGGGTTAAAACGTCCTTACAAATAGCTTTACAGTGACATGGCAGCTCCCAACACCCAACAGATTTCACTTGTTTCACTCGGCCACTGTTAACAATGCGAAAAACGAGCAAATGCTCATTTGTCTATTTTCCTTCAAGCAAGGGGTTAGTGCGATTAATTAGGGCATTGTAAGTTTATTTAACAAATAACTTGCTACTGATTTTTTTTCCCGCTGATCTCAGGCATTCAGCTATAAAGTGGTCGATATACTAAAATTTGGCAAGACATCAACAATAAATGGTAAAATAAGCAAGCTAACTGACGCCACAGGAAAGATAGAAAGCAAATCATTGGCAATAGATGCCAATGTAACTGAGCATGAGGGCAAGATGACTCGGCCTCAAGAAGGAAGAACGGGTGCGAAACGAGATGATCCAGAAAACAAATCTATTCCTCTCTCAACTTCATAAACAGGATCAGTACATAAAAAAAACATTCTGATATCACGCGTGCAAGGACGATAATGATGATGACAACGACGATAGTAAAAAGGTTATGGAATCTGTGGCAGATGAGCTGAACATTGATGTGCAACTACAACTCAAAGATAACCCGTGGGAACACTGGCAAAGACAAAAAAGAAGAATCCACGCCCACTTCTTGCAAGATCTGTGTCATATAAAAAAAAAAGAAACGAGTTTCTCGCAAATAAAGTACCTCAAACATAGCGAAGGAAGACAGTGCATCTTTGTCTGTGAAGATCTGCACAAACTTTTAAAAATCTTACAAAGGTCCTGCTCAGATACATTTACTTGTTGCTACGCGCGAAATGGCAACAAAAGCCTGGGTCAAGAGGAATGACGATTAGGCAACCACTTCACCCAATAACCTCTTCAAACATGAAATTGATGTCCACACTAAACAGGTGGCCTATGGCAAATTATTCTACTTATATCTCCACTATACGGATATGAGCTACAAGTGAGCTAAGTTATGTGCAATTACTAGTGTACTATTACTCGACTGAATATCAAACAGCCAGAAGTAAACTACGTATGTATGTATTATGGTTTTGCCTGCTGGGGTGGTTTTATTGTAACTCATCTGACACAGCCTGCACAGCAGCGTAAAATATATTTCTCAACTTCAATCAAAATGAATGATTGTAGCCTTTGTAACGCTCAATTGCTTGCTGACAGTCAATGTTTAAGAATGGCGACCACCATTTTGACAATAATTCATCACTACCACTTTTGCGGCACTCCACAGTTAAGTGGCTTTGTGACTCATGTTAACAATTTGATGTCAAAAAATAATCTATCTTTGGCGCATTGCAACACAAGATGTTTGTCAAGCTTAAAGAAACTATCTTCCCATGCCCAAAACCACCACCACTTTTTTAGCTGAAAAGCAGCAGATACTATTGCACTGTCGGAAGCAAGAGTTAAGGAAACTTCAGTTAATTCAAACATCCTGGTTACAAGCTTTTTTGTGAAAATCTTCAATACATTCTCGGGACGAAGGTGTGTACAACTGTACATCAAAAGTATTTTAAATTATACTCAAAAACGTGACTTGCAGATTGATAAACAGTTTATGGATGTGAAAACATTCGGTTTGAGTTAGTGAGCGGCAAAACTAAGGTTAAGTGTATATGTTGGAACAGTGTACAATCACCCTCAATACCATACAGAATAGGGAGTCATGCGAACATGACAATCCTGTGAATGCCTTAAAATGGTCAAAATGCCTATTAGCATTTCTTCTATAGCATGTTGCTAACGAATAGGTATGTGCTGGCGTCCTTCAGGACAAGCTTGACATTGCCTAAGTAATACTAATTTTTAAGTCGTGAGTTGGGAGAAATTTCTTCTAACTACAACCATACCATTGCTGGCGTACTTATTAAAAACATTTGAAAGAGTGTTGCATTCAAAAATTCAAAGACTATTTTACTTTTAAAATATTCCTTAATCATCAGCAGCATGGTTTTCGCAATAAGTGTTGTACGTCTTTAACCGTAACGTACGACAACCTTCTGCAAAACTTTGACAGAAAACGTATTTTTGGATGGTTTCCTTGCATCTAAACAAAGGTTTTTACTCGGCAAATCACTCCGTAAGTCATTGCTAACAAAATTGGAGCACTATAGAATACGCGGAAATGCTTTAAAACTAAAAATGTCGAACTTGTGAAACAGAACTCAGTGTGTTAAGATGAGAAACACAAAATCAATTAAGAAAACAATCATTTCTGGACTTCCCCAAGGTTCGAGTTTAGGCTCTGTATTCTGTTATTCCCAAATGATTCAACTAATTCCAGCGTCATGAAAAATATACTTTGCAGTGGTGATAAAGATAGTGCCAGCATTTTGGAAAAGCTACAAAATTAAGTTTCCCCTGAAATAGCTAAAGTAATCGATTGGTTAACTGCAAACAACCTCTCACTAAATACTTCTAAATCATATTTTATGCTAATCATAAATCGACATGTTAACACATACTCCTACAAGTTCAAAACTATATGTAACAGTATTGAAAGAGTTTTGTGTTACAAGTACCTTGGTGTAATTTTGGACGAGAAACTGGCATGGTTGCAAAACGAATATGTTGGTGTAATGTACAAAGTCAAGTATTATGTTGAGTAACCAAGCACTTCGCATATTACATCACAACCCAACCCATTCACAAGTGCAGTACAACATGGAATTATTGCCTGTGGAATAGCAATGCCACGTCATCTACAGTCAATATCAATCGCCTTAAATCCCACGATGATACGCTTAAACACTTCTGAATTTTTGACGTTTAAAATTGCAACCATTTCCAAGACAGAAAATCCTGCACTAAAAGATATTTACAGTCTCAAGGTTTCTCAGTTCATGAGAAAATGCAATACGTCGCAGGGACCGGCCAACTTTAACGATTAATTATGTCAAGGTCATCACAGATATACATCCGTGCAACGTAAGACAAGTTCAAACTCACCAATTTGTTGCATCGAAAGCAAATTCATACTCAGGGTTAGAAATGTTAAAGACCAGTGGAATAGAAACCTGACCATGAGCGTCATTACACTTAACTTTCAAAGCGTGTTTTCAACTTTTTACAGCTCACTGTAAAAGTAAAGTATTGCTCAGCTGCAATAGAAACAAACAAATCCTGAGCATGAGGCTGAACTCCAACCGGTATTGGGGCTGCACATTGGGAGTTCTGTGGTGCCCCAAGAGACAAAGTGCATGAAAACCGATGATGTTGACTCTGCATGGCCCGGAATGGCCGGAATCGTGACGCCTGAAAGGGCCCTGACTATGGATCTGTGTGCTCTACAGCCGTGTTGGTTGAACTTTACATATTTATCAATCACTGAACTTTAGCATGTTCAGCAGTCTATGTATGGGGAACCGACAGGCNGATGGAGAATATTTCTCCATTCTGGAAGCCCCTGAAGCTGAACCTGCGTATTGGCCAAGTCTTTCCTTGGCACTCTCTGTCAGATCAGCTCTGTCCAACACAAATGGCTTGCTGAGCCAAAAATTATGTTAATATCTTAACCAGGGCTGCACATTGAATAACATATTAGTGAGGGCCGCACAATGAATCGCTTACTTTGATCTTAGCAAACTAAATTCAGTTTAAGCTAATATACTGAATGCGTTCGAATCTTAACTGTAGTGGTAAGAGACGTGATAAAGTGGCACTGAGGACCTCCTGCATCAAATTTGTCAAATTCAAAATCACCAAAATAGGACAGGTTGTCAGTATGTAGGATACTTTTACTACAGAAAATCCTAAACTGGGCCGCACAAAACCTTTGACTGGGCCGCGGGTTGGACATAGCTGCTCTAGTTTCTCTTTCAAGCCTAAAGTTTAGACTCACGTTATGTGAAGTGCTGCCTGTTGATGAAAGGGCAACTCAGTGATCCTAACCTTTGGCTTGCCTCGCTTTGGAATTTTTCCAAAGCGTTCATTCTGTCTCGTCATGGTTCGTCGCACATGCGCACACGTAGAAGGAAATACTCAGATTTCTTGTTTTTGTTGCATGCGTGCTTGACTGCAGAGAAACCGTGTCGTCATTATCACTTGCTCAGTTTGCGATTGTCACATGGTTTGTCATTAGTTAAGAATTTCTTTTTTTGCGTTCTCTATAAATTAACCGTATTTTTTGCGTTGACTTTTCGTATAACGCACGATTGTATCACTGACATCCAACAGCTTCACAAACATCGTGGACCTCATCCATCGATCAGTATTCCCGTTCCCACCCCAATCATCGCATCGACTTAAAATCCTCACGAAAAACGACGGCTGACCTTATTCTCATCACGTTTATCATTGTGACGCACAATGCAACCTCCCGTTTATCACTGTGACGTACAATGCAACCTCCCGTTTATCATTGTGAAATACAATGCAACCGGCCTCAAAGTGGTGACGAAATCGCACTTCATCCTATCACCCAATGTTTATAAAATGCCCGACAAATAAGTTTTTTTGCAAAGTTAAACTCAAAATAAGTTTTTCGCAAAAGCGACAAATAACCTCGTTATCAGTAGATGATAATTTATGCGACACACAATTCAACTTTCACTAATTAATAATTGTCATGGCGGTTTCTTATCTCATGCTTCCACCCAACAATAACACAATAAGTCAAAATACGCAAACCATTTTTTGTGGCAACGTTAAGCCAACGCTTGTGGGCACTAAAACTTGCATAACTTTGCATGTCAAATGATTTTGCCCACACTTTAACCCCATGTATCGTATAAACGCTCTACACATGTGCAACCTTATACTTAGAGTAACAGATTTCACTTATTTTTATTGACGCAATAACCGGAAATACAGCAAAGTTATCACTACCAGAGGCGGCTCGTCTAGATGTGCTGCAACCCTCCGTGAAAAGTGCAAGGCATATGATTCCACCAGTTTCGCCCTAATTTTGCATTTGCTCATCGATTTAGAAAACACAAGCTGCTTCCTATGCAACTCTTGAATTGGTTTTTATTATCTAACATTCCAAATTGATATATTTAATGATATTTTATTTGTTCTAGCTAAAAGATGTTGTCATGAAAAACGCCATTAACTGGAAAGACTGCTGTAGTGAATAGTAATATCCAGCGGAAACATACCACTTGTTCACCAAGATTTGGAAACATGCAGTTCCCTTGCCATTTCCTCTATGAGCCGTCCCTGATTACTGCTACTCTGCGGTCACATACTTTGTTAATAAGCAATGACGATCAAGTTCCACCGGGAATTTTTTCAAAAGCAGCATAATATTCATAACGAACTGTCTGGTAGTGCACAATAAGCACGTCGACTGCTTGGTTCACTTTTGTTTAACTTCTTGCTTAAAAAACGTTAGTACTGGCAGTTGATATTTCCTTCAGATGTTTGAAATGTCGGTGTCGTTTGTAATTACCGCAGTGGAGAGGACGTCTATTTCCTTTCTCGCTATTCTTGTTCTGCAACTGTGTCAAGCGTTCCTTGTTGTGACAACACAACGTCTAGGATTTTAATTTTTTTACCGTTTTCAGATTTTCTTGCACGCTTCGAGGAGTTAACAGTTCTTCAAACTCTGTGTCCTTGTCAATTTCTGGAACTCCCGTTACAGTTTTTCTTCTCGTCCGTTTTGGTTTTTCCTGAACTTTGGAATATTGCGAACTCTCTTCTAATTCGTGCAATAAAGTCTGCAGCAAAAGCACTGATTGCATTATACCAGGTTCAGTTCACTGCAAACATTTTTAACTTTTAAACAAAGTTTAAAAACTTCGCTGAAATATTTCTCCGAAAAATTCGTCCCATCAACATGTGGCTTACGCAATAATTGCCAAACAATTTCAAAGCATTGCCTATTTATCTTCACCAGTTACAAAAATCTCGTAATTGCACAAAATCCAAGAATCAATGCAATTTTCAGTCATATTTGTTACATCACAGGAGCGTAATTGTCGTCACGTGGCGGGAGCAGCTGAAGCTTTGATTGTACTTCAGCGGAGTACATGGATTGCTTCGTGGTAGACCGGGTTTGAGGGAAACATGCTCAAAGAAAAAAAAAACCTTCAATTCTTTTGAATTGTCGCGGTGCAGCTTGGAAGATCCGTCATAAATAACACATCACAAAAAATTAAGGGAACATCGCCCATACCCATAAGATTTCACAGCTTGCCGAGCTGTACAATAACAAAGACCAACCTGCAGCTTATTGATAGTCTCCATCATCAACATTCCCTCATCTGAAAGTGGCAGACAAGGACCAGTGATGAAGCCTGACTCACTCCGAACACTGCTTAACTGTTCCAGCAGCTTTTCACCTACAAGTGAAAACCAACTTGTGCTTAACCTATTCTAACATTTCGTGATGCTTCACAAGAAAGTAACGATAGTCTGTTTTTTTCTCACCGTGTTTCAAAGTGTTCTCAGGAAAATGTGGAATGCCATAGTGCGAGTGACGCCGACCGCTAGTCTTGGATTTGCTGTTTTCATCTGTTGAACGACAGAGGTCGGGGACTGAGGCGCTCGATGAAATACTGAAATATAACAAACAAATGAAAAATGTTAGGTTGTCATTAAAAAATATCCCACCACGCTGGTGATGGTCACTGTGTGTTAAAAGAAAGGTTTGCGAAATCTATCTTATATCTCTTGCGTCTTTTGCTTGGTCATTATTTTTGTCATTAGGCTGTTCAACTCTTCTGTTCTTCGAGTTACACGGAAAAACTTCTGAAACTAACACGAACAAACCTGACCGCTGCGATAGAAAAGACGAATACGGGTAAATGTTTGTTATTCAACCCTGTTGCTGTGGTAACTTTTAAGCAAGATTCAATGCAGAAAATCTGTTCCTGTTCTCTCGGTGTGCAAAAGATAGATTTGCAGCCTCAGCTGAGCAGAGATTGCTCGGCTGACGAAGAATTTAAAGCCAATGGCAAAGTTTTACTTAATATAAGCATTCTCCTGTTTGGCCACCCGAAATTATCATTTAAGCCAACAGTAGTTACCTTCTCAACATTATCTCGATTCCTGAAGAACAGTAGGCGCTTTAAAACCCTTATTTAACAATGTTGCCCCATCCACTTTCCCGTGCATCTTGTTATATAACTTGCCCTACCGTCTCGTGACTGGTTCGTTTTGCTTGTTCGTTTGCTGCCATTTATTTATGTTCGTTTTGTTTATTCGATTTCTCCTGTTTATATCGTGTTTTGTTTATTTCGATTTCTCCTGTTTATATTTTGTTTATTTTCGATTTCTCCGTTTTGTTTATTTCGATTTCTCCTGTTTATATCGTTTTTGTTTATTCGATTTCTCCTGTTTATATTCTCCTGTTTTATACTAACTCGATCAGACAAGAGGCATCAATCACGCCTCGGCATGCCGNCAATTGTCTTTAAATAAATTCGTCGCATTGCATNCGATCCAGTCAAAGGCCTTGAAGTGTCGCTNCAAAGATCAGCAACAAAATGTCCCAACCGGCAAGCTCGCTGCCAGAGAGCCATACCTGTACTTGACGGACTGACCTGGAATGAGCAAACTATTTGCAAGCACGGCATTTTGGAGGATCATCCCTGTATAGCTCAAAACGGATTGCATTTAACAAAGGTTGATCTTCTGGGAAATCGCTAATAGCGTAGTAATCAGGCCCGGGAAGCATCCCCCAAACTTTTTTGTGCCCTTCCAAATTTTGTTGAGCCCAGGTAAATTTGTTTTAAACATGCAATAAAAACAAAAATCTTTCCCCCCTAAAAATGCATTTTTCCCCCCAAACCTGAAAACCCGGCAACGGGCTCGGTGGCAATTGAACACACGACACCAAAATGAACCAAGTTTTAAACCATTCCGCATCTCAGAGTTGATCCTCACCTCAGTTGTTCCGCACGACTGGTTCCATCAGAGGAACTTTCGTTTCCACGTTTTCTTCTCAAAAACCTCGGACCGTTTCTTTGAACAACAGCCCGATTCTGGTGTTCTGATTGGCTGCGAGGAGTGCTGACGTCATTTACAGCTTCAGGAAGGGAGTAATGATCTGTCGGGGGGTGACGCATGTCACGCTTGACTGAAGCTGCGCGGGCGCATCGGTGCTGTTTGTGACGTTGCGGAGACAGACTCCTGCGGAGGAGGTCAGAGGTCAATCGGTCAGCGCCAACTCAGATCGCGCAGAAGCGATGCTGGAAATGAGAAAAACTTCACACGAGAGGCATTGTTCGTTGAACAGTTGCGACTCACACGGCGACAGTCAACCTGCATCATACAAACATGTCGAAAAGTCAATCTGCATCATACAAACATGTCGAAAAGTCAATCTGCATCATACA
>JGI24021J15306_10006881_pt1 | contig 13789 bp, 8 predicted proteins | sample Ectturendosymbi1_FD_15306 | JGI IMG/M metagenome (IMG submission 15306) | reverse complement strand
CTTCTCGAAACTAAGAAAAATGACCTTTTTTTGCTAAAATTGTGATAGAAAAATGTCAAATTTCAAAATCCAGGAGGGGGATCGGTCCTTTCTGCCCCCCTTCCGACGCCCATGGTTTCAGTCGACCTTACCGTAGAAACACGCCAGCACTAGAAAAAGTAAACGTTGCCCAGTGATGCTGAGATTACATCAGCCTCAAACATCTGTCCTGCTGTGAATACTAGCAAAGTACAACCGATATCTTATCGTTATATTTCCGTATTACATTCACTAGTTTCATTCGTTATGGTTGAAGCTCATGATTCCAGGACAAAGTAGCGTATAGTTGACAGATGGTGGGATCTTACCAGCAGGCCTATCACTTGATAGTGATGTGCATAAACGATCAAAATAACTTTCTAGCATATAGTGTAGTTTGCGATTAATACGCTTCAAACAAACTGTTGCATCCTAAAGAAGATCTGGTGTGCTATGCAGCAATCATCATACCCAACTATGCTCCCCTTTCGTTGTCTACTTACACTCGTTTCCACCTACCTCTGTGAGAAGGGGTGGATATTGGGGAGGCGAATGAAAGACGATTGCCTCAGACCCCTTTTTTTCAGAGATGCTGCGGGCCCTCCTGTTTGTTATTGTGAAAATTATCTTAATACACGTGGCTATGGCTGTCAACGAAGCGCATTTTGTGACTGATGCTGTAACATGAGGCACATGAGACTGATGCTGTAACATGAGACTGATGCTGTAACATGATTTTCTTTGTGGTGTAGAAAGGGTAAAGCATTTTGTGAACATCCATTTGCATTGCATCGATAGCACCTGAAAACGATAAGCAAAATGTCGACGTTTCCCCCCCTGGAAAAATTTCTGTGGATGCCCATGATCAAACCAGTGCTGAATGTTCTTGGTAATTTAGGCTAAATTGCCCTTTAATTTGAAGTTCTAGTGGACTATTTATGTGAAATACAAACGTTTTTAAATAAAAGTATGCTAAAGACCAAGCACAAAACCTAATTTCCCTAAAGAATGGGGATATAAGTGTTCAAAATTGAACACAAAAAATGAAACGTTGGAAATGTTACAAATTTTTAACATGTCATTACAAGTGAACCTCTTGATTGCTCAAACGAATTTAGATTTCTGAATATGTCAGCGTGACACCACTTACAAAGTGTTCAAAAATTTATTTATATTTTTTTCTGCGTCGTCCACTGTCCTTCTTATGTGCCTTCTCAGCGCAGTAGTGAAACACACTTTCAACATGCAGCAATGACCAGATGAGTTTGTTTGCAATTGTTGACATCAATTGCAAACTTGACATACAAACCGTCGTTGTAATCGAGTGCTTTTCTTCTGTTTTGTTTGAATTTCACTAAATGCCTCTTGAAATTTACCAAGTTCAATCTGCTTTTGTTAAAATTTGTCATTGGAAGTTTACAGTTGAGACTCCATCTTTTAACTCTTTGAGCGAATATGAGCAGCAGTCATAGGATGATTTTCGAGCGCCACAATCAGCTAATTTACTGCAGTTCTACTCACACACAGACATCTGCTCAGAGCAACTTTGTTTCTTTCCTATTGGCCATAACCTTTTATCATTGAAACATCTGGTTTGGTTTTCACCAATAAATTTTAGTGTTCAATTTCCTTTTTACTCAAATTGGGAAACCTAAAACTGTAATTTTGCGCCATCGACAAAAAATCAGAGTTACAGTAAAAAAATTACAAACTCAGGCATTTTGACATGCCAGCACCGCTCTTTTGGTTTTATGATAGACCATAACCTTCCGCTCGATATTCTGATGTGCATCGGTTTGCATGAAATTGAGGTCGACCGAAGACCAATAAAGAGCATTGTTTTTGTGCAACATCATGTGTGTGGCTGTCTCCATTACACAGAGGCACTCAAAATGATATCACATCGATTTTTGTGCATTTATTCATTTTTACAGCAGAGGAACTCATGCTTGAAACTAGGCATGCCATAGCATGCAAAACAAAAGAACAATGTGAGTGCGAGCGGACGTAAAGGAAGCAATACAAGATCGGCAGTAGAACAAGGCACTGCCGCCGAATTTACCACAACCTACAAAACGTGAAGGAAAACCCTGCTCAGTGCAAGATGACGAAATCTAGACTGTTCCGAGAAGCTTCAAAGGGGGAAGATTAATGCTTGAATGGCAAATCGGCACAGGTTGTTTCAAAACTTGATTCAGTTGAGCCCAGTTTTGAACGAACAAATGTGTTCTTGTTTGCCAGTATGCAAGTCGTTCCAACAACAATGCCCAGGCAGCGAAAATAACTTTGTGTGTTGAGTTTACGACATATTCAAGAATCCCCCGCGCCCCATTTTCGTAAACAGCACGCTGCACAAGCATGCACAGTTACTGCTCGTGATCGTGATCTTGATGTCATGCGGCTTGTGACCCATGCTCAGCACAAATGCCAAAAGTTTTTAGCGGTAAGTAATGTTCAGGCACAATGCTGCACTCATTTTGTTTCAAGAGCACAATAAAAGAGATCAAAAGGTGGAAAATATTTTGTTTGTATTTTGTTTTGAACCACGTACGCTTCTGCGAGGGAGAAATCATTCCAGGGGTGCGAGAAGCTTCCGTCTTCATGACGGCAGATTCATCTATTTATTACTCTTCTGCGGCTTTTTTCGTTTTCTTTTGCAATGGACTATAGACAAAAACGCGAGGTTCGTTAAAACCTAAGTGTTTGTGTCACGATATTTATTATTCGCGTACGCATTAACTGCAATCTATCTTATTTACGAGCTTGCAGCAGTTTTTGCTCGAATAAACCAACGAGATATTGGCATTGTTTTTGTGACGTGGAAATTACTTTTCAGGGCAATTTTACGATAGTCTGAGCGTAGTATACAGTAGGCTTATATACAAGTGAATTCCGCATTTCATCGTTCGTAGTATATGGTCCTGAGGTGAATTGATCGTAGAGGAAAGGATTCGTTTGCACTACCTTTCATATTATAGTGGATTGTTGTTTTGGTAACAAAGTGCTTTTTTTCGTTTGGAGAGACGTGAAGGTCTGCTCGACGTAGCTCTGATTATCATCATAACCCTTTATCATGTCTAAGAAAGGAAATGAATGATGACTAAGCTCGTTTTGATTTCACTCGCATCGGAATAACTGAGTAATTGCGAAAACCTCAGTGCATGCTCTGTGAAACTGTTTTCTCCAACGCAAATTTGAAGCCATCAGAGCTGCAAGTACGCTTCAACAACCGACATGGCGGGTCAATGTTGTGGGCCATGATGAAAAATCTTTTCGAGCTAAAGGAGGTCGTTTTGATTCTAGAGCAACCCTTCCAAAATTAGGTTTTGTATCTGTTCAAAAACCACTGTTGAAGGCTTCATACCACAAAGTGGTGTTTAAAGTAACCAAGTCTAAGGACGTCATACGATTGCAGAAGAGCTTATGTCATGTGCATCAGAAATGATCACAACTATTGTTGGAAATGAAGCAAGAAAGAAGATTGAATTAGTGCCTCTATCAAACAATGTTCTTCAGAGCTGAATTGCTGATTTGAGTTAAGATGTTTTGGAACATGTTATTTTACATATGAAGGCTGGTCCATTGAAAGTCTCTCTCCAGTTAGACGATATTACCTGTTTCGAATTGCAGTCAACAGACTGCATTGGTAAAATATTTCCATAAACTGTTGGGGATGCGAGGGCAAAACATTTGTTTGGATACAAGGATAAAAAAGGTTGGGAACCCTGCTTTATAACTAACACGTCAAATGAATGTAGGTGTATTTTTTGTTGTTTATGTGAACTGTGAATGACCTAGTTGAGAAATCTCAAGGAAATTGAGAAACGCATATACAACATTGTCCAGCATCTTTTTTCTGAATATTTATTGCAGATAATGCAAAAGAATACGATGTATGAATAAAACGAGCAATCTTTTGGCGAGAAATAACAGAAACGGAGAAAATTTAGACTACCTCTAAAAATGGTGAACGGCAGTTTGTATTTTTGGCACGGTAACCTTTTTGTCTGAAATGTCCTGAGCAAACAGATAAAACCATTTCTAACAGAGGCCACTGAAAATATCCATAGCAAATTTTGTTTCACGATTCAGATAGCTTTTAAAGATTTCTTCAAGGAGCCTTTTAGTTTAAGCAGCTCATTTGCAAATAAGACTCCCGTTACATTTAGCCACATACTTCTAAGTTTGAATCCGGATTTAAGAATATTGATGAAATATGAACTTGCAGACAAACACGTAGGTTTCAGAACAGTTTAAAAATCACGGTTGAATTTTATCTAAACCATTTATATTGGTTACATTGAACATCAAACTATGTACATTTGTAAAGCCGGATGCATCACAATCATGCCCACATCTAAAGCTCATTTAATGTTTAGTTACAAGAACCTATACATGCAGGCAACGGAATAAAAACATTGGACGAAAGCAGCGACGCATTCTGAACACTGCTGCAGATGTAGCAAACAGGTTCTTCCAAAGTCAGTCGAAGCCAGCAGCATTCTCATCAGATTCTATATTTTGGAGTTGCTCTGAAAGCTCCTTATCGATAACTTGCCAATTTCTTGAGTGCAGTGGTTCATCACTGTCAATCAACATGCTGTTGCCCATGGCTTCAGCTCGCTTATAGGCCGCTGTCAAAAGATATGTAAGGCAGGATAATCCACTACATCAAAAGAGTAACATATTCCACAATAGCGAATATGTTTGTTTTGTCGGAAATAGCTTTATGAATAAATTCCTGACACCAGCTGGATAGTTGTGCTGAGGGGTGACTTTATCAAAACCCATAAGTCATTGAAAGAGGGAGTTGGGAATGAGTTTTATAAGCTTAGGACCTTGATCAATCACAAGTTTTAGTTGGTTTCTCAACAAAATGTTTAAACTGAGCCCTTAGGTGCTATTCAGTGCTTGATGCAGTGATTTTCCACATTTTTCAAAGTAAAGTAGACTGACTCAAATTCTTACGAATGGAACAAACTGGCAAGTGGATTCCACTTTCAAGTGTGTGTCGCAACGAGATGTTTTGCAAATTCACGCAACCAAAGCTGTATTACAGGTATACACACAGAGTCAGGCCCGTAACCAGAGGGGGGCAATCGGGCAATTTCCCCCCCCCCGAAATTTTCAAAATCGTATATATTTGTTAAGTATAGCAACAAGTTTACATCATTTTGCCCCTCCTGAAAAGATCAGTTGGTTGCGGCCCTGCACAGAGTTATTTGTTCATAGATGACGTGATGCAATGTATCGCTTCCGATAAACTTTAAACGTCCAAGTAAAAATATCAAGTTAAGTTTCCCTACGGTCTTTCAAGGAAATTAAACTGGTCTAAAATATTCCAACAATGCAAGAAACAATTAATTTGTTGATCAAAAGTTTGCAAGCGTTTGAAATCACCGAAACATGAAACATGTTTTCCCTAAATCGTGATAATATGCCCATTATCCCAAATACAGCCGCGGAATTTCAGTTTTAATGCACAGCTCGTATCAGTCAATCAGTTGACCAAACACCGTCACCATTTTTTTCTCATTTTTACTGCAAGTTTTCCCAATGATTAATATGTCGTTTGTGGCTTATTCATTTCAGTAGCTTGTGCAGTTTGCAGTTAGGTAACACTGCCCTAGCGGTTTCGGTTCATAAACATTCATTGCAACAGACCAGGTCTGCAACCAGGGGGAGCAACCGAGCAATCGCCCCCTCCCTAATTTTCAAAAATGTTTTTCAAAAATGTTGTGAAAACTCCAGTGCCTGTTTTAGTTGTACAAAAAAAGTTACAATCAATTCCCCTCGCACCAATAATTTCAGCTGGTTGCGACCCTGCAACAGACACTTTATCAAATCGTGTGCCAGTCACAAAATCGGTGAAATGATGCGATGATGCGCTTGGTCTTTCATTATTAATAAGTCTATAGATTTTTCCTTCAATCGGTTATTGCACAATTGCTTTACAACAACTAATACCACAACATCGAACGTCTGTTCAAACGTTGACATCAATTTATTGATGCACTGTGCAGTTCAGGTTCGGCAAGCCCGAACGTACATGCTTCAAACCAGGACTCGGTAACGTTTCAGACCCTGGGGTTTGGGAACATATTTTCTATCATGGGCCGCATAAATTGCGTACTTTCACGGGAAGGCCGTAAAAATTTCTTAAGTTATTTTCTAACGAAAAGTGTAAACAAGCACTCGTGTTTTTATTTTAATACGCAAGTCGAACATGGTTTCTACGCAAATTCAACAAATTTGGGCAAGGAAAACTTCTACGCGGGCCGCATTAAGTGACCACGCGGATGGCATGCGGCTTCGTAGGCCACAGTTTTCCCACTCCTGTTTTAGACCGTTGACCCTTTATGTAATACTTAATTTCTCATCAACGCTCAAGCACACGAAAGGGTATTGCCATAAAGTGTTCCGTTATATAATTAGGCCGAAATTAATTTTGTTCTTTTCATGTGTGCAATATAAAAGAAAAAACGCGTTAACACTACATTACAGCAAAGTATACAAAGATAAAGTCACAAATAAACTGTTACCTAGCTACATTATTAGCACGCTTTATAATAACTACAAATCGCCTTGGCATTTATTAATCCTTTCTTTGCGCTAAACATTCAACCACGTTTTTTTCACTCCCAGACTTTTTTCCACACTTTGCATTGTTCCACAACCTTTAAAAGGGTCAACGTTGACTACTCAGGAGACACTGGATCAGTATTTCCTTCTGCTTTTTTCGTGTCGAAATACTGTAGGACTGTTTGGGACCGCACTTGCATTTCGACGCCAAGTTGGAACTTTTTCGTGCATCTCCTTGGAATTTAAAGTGGAAGCCCGGTTAAAATGTCTCGGTGAAACTGACAGCTCAGCTTTGTTTTGCTGTTGGACTGTCACTGAGGTAAGTTATAATAATGTAAGAATGCCCTGCATCTTTTCCTTCGCAAATCGCCTACTGTTACACACAGAAATGGCATCACTGTACTTGTGCCCTTTTCACCAGCTTTCATCCCAGTGGTCGCTGACCAGTGTTCACGCATTAGATATAAGCAAATAACAATAATGTTCAACAAGAGCATTACTTGTTGGACGTCCGCAGAGTTTAATGTACCAAGATCTTGACAACTGCATCATGTGAGGACTGCATCCTCTCGGCCACATGTTTCTCAGACCTGTCAAACAAAGTTAAGACATAAGAACGATGGAACCGAAGTTTTCGACGAAGTTTTGACAAAACAGCGTCCTCAGATGTGGCTGCAAGCACAGGAATTTCATGAATTCGAAAAGTTCGTCAAAAGTAAAACCTGGACACAAGTGAGCTTCAAGTGAGTTTGTCTAATAGGATAAAATGTGTAGTTGCAAGCTGTTCTCTAATAAAGAAGTGAGAAAAGTTATAATAATTTCTAAAAATTTACATGTCCCCAACTGCTTTAAGGGAAATGATTTCTTCACGGGAAAAAGTGCTTTTTTGCCTTTGCTGTATAGGCGCTAACCTCAGTAACAAATCGATTCGAGGCATTACTTCAGTTATTGCCTGTCTCCGAGCAGCTCTGCCAATTATACCTTGAGATTCCGCCCAGATAATTTCGACAGAAGCGCCGATAAAACCGTTCGTATTGTTTGTGAACCATCATACACTGTAGACATACACTTTTGCAGTTGTCACACTTCCTATAAGTAGACCTTTGCTTAATATGCAAGATTACTGGAGATAGTCCGTCTGTTTCACTTCTCCAGTTCGCAACTCCTTAAAAATTCAGCATTAGGCAATCTTCACCCGCCAGAAGATCAAGCAAGAGTCAGCAAATTTGCTTAAAAAAGGTAAAAGTGGAACTCAAGATTTGCTTTGATTGTTGTTTGCTTTTCTTTCCGTTTGTAGCAAATGGTGGCACAATTTACAACTTGAAAACATATTTCTGCATTAATTGCGATTGCTTGAGCATGTAGATTAACATAATTTGCTTCTGTTGGGTAAGTGTGTATTACAACAATTTGGTTACGAATGCTGAATAGATTAAAAATGGTTCTGGTCAGTTCATCACAAAATCCTTTGGTGTTAGTCAGATTTGATGAAGTTTCTCAGAACACTACAATTAAGCCCATAACACTTTTCAAACCTAAAGTTTTTCAAAATTATACAAGAAATCATTTGTTCGCACCTGCCCAAAATTGGTGTTTTTGACACATTGACTTGCACTTTCAGTTTTGCTTTTTTGGGCGTAAAATGGAAATTGGATATTTTGTTGATTTTTCTGTGAAAATGTACTAGATTGTGCAAAAATGGAAACTATCTTTTATTATATAATGTTCATACCACTGCTCGCAAATGTGCGAACAGACATCTGAACGTGTGAAAGAAAGTAGTCATATGCAGTTTTTTTTTTATCAGCAATTCGTCTCCGCAGTACCGTTTCGCCAAGAACATTTTGATTCTAAACATCTGTGTTGCCACAAACAATCTGTCACTACGACAAAACCCAATATAGACGATTTCTCATCTTTAACAATCTCTCAACAAAATCATTTGCAGCATGAACTCTGGTCAAAGGCAATCTATCAGTGCGTTCATGTCACGATGTAAGATATCCGTAACGCAGAGAAAGACTAATCTGTGGTGATTAATGGTGGGCTAAGAGAAAGATTCGCCTTGGCAAAGGGTATCATGGTGAGGGATAAGGTGGCAAGCGAGTTTTTGTCTGAATAAGACCATTTTGTGTAGCAATGAAAGGGTTTGCAAAGTACCTAGCTAATCACGAGGATGTCATACAAAAGAAGCTTTTATGAAAAGGGTGGAAAAATGAGTCTTTTTGTCTATATTTTACAACTGCCTTTTATGAATTTCCTTCAAACAACAACGATTTCCTAATGTTGTATTCTGCCACAGAGAGCTGTACATTTTGCGCCCTAAACTATTGGGCCATTCATTATAAGTTACACTTCGAAATTTGTGAAAATTCCTGCGCACCTTTTCATTGATTGCTCAGGTTCAAGAGGCCGCCAATGAAGCCTCGAAGTTACGTATTTAATATGTCCTACCTTAGCAGGCCATTAGGTTGGCAGTGTAACAGCTAATGATTTGATTTGTTTGCAAGAGCGTCCAACCAGGATGTCAATCGATATTTGTGACTTAACCATCGTTTTGTGTGCAATGTAATTAAAACAATAAAAAATGACGAATTTCGCTAATAGGAGAAAACACGATGATAAAAACTTCCTCCGCGCGAAGAAAAAATACGAAAGATACCAAACAAAATCAAAAATGTTAAATATATAGTCACTGATGACAACATCATCTGATTCTTGGAGGAGTAACAGCTGAAAGCAGAAACGCTCGGCCTCAGTTAGGTCTCACTCCGTTTTGTGTATGTTAAAACTCATCCCTAACACCGATGTTGTCTTCAGTGACTATATATTTAACATTTTAGATACGTTAGAGGAGGCACAGGTTTCCGGGTGGAAAGGTTTGCACAAAAGTGAAAATTTTCATGCCAAGGCACGTGGTCCCTTAAAAATGACAATTGAAAAACGTAGTTGTTTCAATAAAGCTCAATAAAGCAGTCAAGCAATGTCTGCCTCATTTTCCTCCCCGAAATAACTAAGCTCATAAACAGTGTTGGACCATTTCCACTTTTTCACCGTAAGCCATAAAATGAACTTGTACAAAAAGTCTAGTAAGGTAATGAAATACAAACTTTGACCAGAAATGTGGCGGTGTATGTTTTGATGGAAGTACGAAACAATTAGCTTGTTCATTTCAAGTTCTAGTGATTATTTTTAGCACTCTTCAAAACGTTTCTTTACTGGGTCATTGCTTAAAATCTTAACTTGGCGTGGTTTTGTGATTTAGGCAGATTGCTACTCCAGAAATGCGTAACTTACACGTCTGCAGGTTGACTGTAATTTCAAAACATTTTAGCAGTTTGTTATGCCATTCCGATCATTTATTTAGGAGGCAATATCTCGTAATAGGGCTTAGCAGCGTCTGCTACTTTACCGGAGATCAAACGTTGATCAAGTCTTTTTCGACAATGAAAACTAAAGCAAGTAACATGTCTACGTATATTTCGTAAAGCTATTTTTAAAAAACGCTGCTCACTTACTTGTTGCTGGCATTGCTTGAATCCCGATCAAAGAAATTAATAACATCAAGGTTACCGCAACTATAACGCTGTTTGATGACATAACTTTATTTGCTTCAGAAGTTAGTTTTACGATCCCAATGTTGCAAAACAGTCGTGCACCTTCAAAAACGTAAAAGGTTTAGTCTAAACAGTAAGCCAGCTTCGAATCGTATTTGCCATCTTTCCACTAAAAACGGATAACTTGAGATCTCATAACTAAGCGCCTAACTTACATCAATTCTGTTTTGTCCTCTAGTCTCTTTACCTGCAGTTATGATTCCTTCTACTATTAATAGATGCTTTCAGGGAGCTGAAGAAACGTGCAAATACTGAGAAAATTTATAGTTTTGCTTATAAGTCACCAACCTACGAAGCTGAGAAGAAAGGGCCATCATTGCGCAGGAAAAAAATCTGTTTACGTCAATGTTCTGGCAATTACCTAAAAATAAAAGCAAACAAAGAGAGTCAGTCGAAGCCGCAGTCAGGTCAATACGCAAACCATAAACACAACAAATTTCTGTAAGGATAAAATTCCTACCACGTACGTAACAGATAAAAGCTTTCTAACACCATCAGTTGCAAGTATTATTGATCGTTAGTGGTGATAGGTGGTGACAAGATAATGCGTACTGACACGTTATTAGCGCAATATTAGGAATATGCCACACGAAATGCATGTCTCTCACCAATATCGACATTAGCACCGTAATTCATCAGAATTTTTGCATTTTCCGAAGAAGACATTAGCACCTTTTATGACCAGCAGAAAATGTAAGGCACGCGTTAAAAGAAGTTAGGCTGTTGAAGGGGATGCAAAACGGGCAAAGATAGAAACGGTTAAAAGAAATTGTTGTACCTTGCGAAGCTACAGCTGATACAGTAGTTCTGATTATCAAATCTCAAAGCGTGGGTTTAATCTCCTTTTGTAGTTATGTTGAATGGGTTTCAAATCACAAACGACCATGACGCGCGAAACTGTAGCAGATGGGGCCTAATTTTTTATGAACTTTGCTGGTTATATGGCCAGTGTTATTTTGCGCTTCTGGGGGAAAACTTTTTTCAATCGTTGTACTAACATGTATGATAAAAAGTTGTTAGTTAAGACTATAACATGGAGGGTCGTGAGTTTATCGGTCTTCATCAGAAAATCTTTATCTGATTCCATATGCTCGTTCTATCCTTAGTATAATTCCTTACGTAAAGAAGTTAAATCAAGTCAGATTATACGTAATTCTACGTTTTAAGAGTCATAAGCGCTATCTTCACAAAGCGAAGCTGTAAAACCCATTATTTCTCTCAAACCGTAATGTTTATAAAATAAAAGAAATTGCAATCTAATGGCAAAGTAGTGATGTTTTTACTACAGCGGTCGAACAGAATTGCTTCGTTGTGATTTTACGGTGGCAAATTCATCGATAACAAAGAGTTTTTTGCATTCAGCATTCTATCTGGTCGTTCCAGTATGAACACTTTCCTTAACGACATGTTCTTTTTGTCCTCCGATTGTATCGTGTGAATATAGGTTGATTTTTTTTCAAAAACAAGTAAAACTTCGTAAATAGCACTGACATCAGTAATAAGGAATATTTTGGCGAATGTACAACGTCAACGCGAATTCGACATCCCTTCAACACTTCTGAAGGTTAAGTTTTGTTGTGAGCTTTAGCAGAGCCTTTCAATCATACGCTATTTTCATTCCAAATATTTTGTCCCAGACCCTCACGACTTCAGAGTTTGTCTGTTGGATGCTGATGAGGGCGGTTGTGAAAAATTTTGGAAATCATCGCTGGCGTGATTTCAGTCCAGCATGCAAAAACTACTCGGCTTATCTTAAAGGTAGTAACATTGCCTTAAATTTTTAAGCTTTCCTACGAAGTTGAAACGCATGAAAGAATTCTATATACCATCGGAGCACCTATATAGAAGGCGAAGTGCTCGCGGCTGCAGTATATAGACAAACTGTGCATCCATATAAACCAGGGGTGGCCCAACGTTTTTCAAAGAAGGCGAAGTTTGAGGCCGTCGTTCCAGCAGTCCATTGCGGCACCGAAAACGTGAATGCAAACAAGCTGCTACACAATGATCTTCATTGTCACACAGTTGCGAATCCAGACCAGGTGTTTGTGGGAGGCGGTCAAATAGGAGGCACCAAAACGTCTTTACTTGTTTAAATACCAGTGGTTGTCTACGACAATCGTTGAGCATCACACGAAAGTAGATACCTTTTGTAGGTCAAGAAAGTGGCTATTTTTGTTGGTCGAACTATGCAATTTTTTTCTCACCATCGAGTGAGCCTCGTTTTTCACAAGCTGCACATAAATGAGAACACCGTTGGTGTCCCAAACAATCTCTACAAAATGTATTTAAAAGACATATCACAAAGCATGCTGCACGCTAGTGTTTGTATCAAGATCAGGAAAAACAATGTCTCAAAAGTATTCCTGTCCTGCTTAGAAGTAGAACAGTTCTTCTTACACTAAAAGTGACAACTCAAGTCCCACGATTGGAGTCTAATAATTAGCTAAATGAAAATCACGTTTCCAGACGAAGCTTGTGCACTTAGATGTATATGGAAATCATGTTTGTCTATAGCTATAATTCAAAAACACAAAGTGAATGAAAGCCATTTGCTATGAAAATACTCACATTTTACAGTAGGTAGTTTTGCTGGCTATCATGTAAAACTATCTCATAATCGCTTGTTAGATTCACACTGGACCTAAAAGCATATTGCCCTAACATACATTTAACGACGCTAATAAGGGTAGAATTTCAATCAAATGGTGTAGGAGAGGTGTGCAGGGGTGGAAGCGCACTTCCAAAGTGCTGAAAATCCGCGCAAACTCCCTGAAAATCTGGGCAATAATGTTGCGCAAAGTGGTTTGATTTGAACAATATGGGCACCCAACGTTTGCAGAATCACATGAAAACCTTTTTTGGAGGTCATCCCAACATAAGGAAAGAAGGTCTGCTTGAGAAAATGTTTGCACAAACAGTGGCCCAAAAAGTTTTCGGGCAAGTTTGGGGAAATTCGGGAAAAAATCCTTCGCACCCCCAAAAAATTGCCTGCTCCTACACCTATGTTTCCTACCGTTTCACATATTTCGACATTGGACTGCTGATGCGAAGAAAAAGCAGCAATCCCACTAGTCCAGATTATCAAAAAATAGTTAGGCTATGAAATTGTTTAACATAAGTGGGAGCAGGCATGCTGAGCCACTTAAATTCATAATTATCAATACCTCCAAACCCATGTAGTCTCCGCGATAATTTCATGTTCCAATTCATTCTATACTACTACGAAGCCCTCCCAAACAAGCTTAGAACCATAAAGGAATCAACAAAAGGAATTTGTTTAAACTCATCTTGTATTGTCCGTTCTTTGTGATTTGTATAAATTTTTCATTATGTGTTGCTAGATATTTTATACTTACCAGATACTGCAAAGCTTCCCTTTATAATGGGGTTGATCTTCTACATATGTCTGTCATTTGATATTTTCCACCTTGCTATTTTTTTTGTTTTTTTTATGTCATATAAACATTTGCATTGCCAAACAAATGTACATCAATTTCAGTGTTCTCTCCACACCTGTGAAATTGATTATCTCATTATGGGACTGTGTGTGCATGGGCGTGCACTCATCTGTA
>JGI24021J15306_10006880_pt1 | contig 13790 bp, 13 predicted proteins | sample Ectturendosymbi1_FD_15306 | JGI IMG/M metagenome (IMG submission 15306) | reverse complement strand
CCAATCCGGCTCCGGATCCAAAAAAATCTCATAAATCTGCCGGATCGGACTCCAAAAATCCGGATCCGGGACAACACTGCTACTCAGCTAACCTCCAGAAGTCGCTGAAGCATTGAAGACTGTAGGCATACAACATCCTTGTACGCTTGAATAGTTCGTGGCTTCTCCGAAGGAAACTCAATGTTCCTCGTGCTTTTCAATTAAAGGACACTCGTATTTCTGAATAAATATTTCAAAATGTTGAAGATAAATCATATCATCACTCGGTAGGTAGGCTTGCATTTACTTCGTACAGTTGGTAATCAAATGATTCTGTGATACTGTATTTAGGCGTGCTTGTAACGTAACGTGGAAGTAAAAATCGGTTTCTGGATGTTCGATATTGATGTTCACGTAATGTGCTACAGTAAGTTCTTGGTAGGCTATTACTGTAGCCGAGCTACGCATACAGGCCAAAGTGAGTGTAAAAACACTTTGAAATCCTACTGAAATCATCAAACAACACAAGTTCGACGAGATTATTCATTTTCTTGATAAACTTACACACAACAGTGAAAGTGAGTGAAAAGCTTTTGAATCTCTAAATTAGAAACTTACCCCAAACAGCAGTCCTAGTAGTTGTGAAAGTTTTGATAAGCACATACCCTATTATTAATTATATGAGTGCTGAAGACGTGATAGAAAATGTAACATTGATGCATGGGTTGGAAAGCAAATGCAGTGAGTTATGCTGAGTTTTACACTCTGTGGTCACAAAAAGGGAACTTTCAAGGACTGCAAAGCAGTTAGTTTTTAAATCAGTCTTTATACCAGTCTGTCAAACCTTTGTTACACACAGAATAGAAACAATCAAATTCTCATGTGCATCTTCCCGGGTTGCCTAATACAACCGGGTGGTTTTGTAGTTAGGTCTCCCACTAGCCTAATGGTGAGATAGTGTTATATTAATAATGGTGANATAGTGTTATTATATTGATAATGGTGAGATAGTATTATATTAACAAGGAATATGTATATGATACGGCTGGTTATTTTTGAGAAGGGTTAATATTAGTTTACGAAATATAATTGTATTTCTTTTTCAGGTATAAAAAAATTGTACTTAATACTTTTAACACCTCAGCTGCCAGGCAGTTGAGCCTAAAATCCAGCAGTTTGCACGTATTTTTGCATGAGCATAATTCTGGCGCTGAAAGCACTACAGTAGAAAGCTGTTCAAATCCTCAAAAGACTTAAATCCTTGATAAAACATAAGTCCTTAATAAAACGTTCATGAAAATTATAGTCTTTCTAGATGATAGTGAATGTAAGACCACCTATATGTGCAATACAGTTTCGACTAGTTGTTCATGAAATGTGGTCCATCACATATTTTTGTACAAAGGTGGTCCCCATTGGCCAAAAAAGTTTAAGAACCCCTGGTCTATACACACATGTATTGAACTTAAGTTTATTAATGCAACCTTTACCTTTTATCTTACCTTAAATCTGGGGTCAGCAACCTTTGTCATAGAGCCACAAGTGGCATGCAAGATTATTATTCGTGGCACCATGCTACTGATTTCACACTTGAATGAAATTCAAGTAGCTACTCTCCACAATGGTGGTAATCAAGGAATCTATCAGCAAATTTTACTTGAATATAGATATGTGTAAGTTTGAATCATCGCAAAATGATGAAAGCAGAGCATAGTCAGCTGATTCCTCAAAAGCATACAGAAAACCTAGTGCTTTTAACTGTACAATGGAATTGTATCGAATTGATTCAATCATATGACCTGCCTATGCATTGCAGTATAAGATGGTTAAGTTGGGGTGAGAATCTGTTGAGGTTTGCCAATTGTCTGAGAGGTGGGATCTGGGCCTTAAAAAGGCATATAATGACTTTTGAGAATAATATTCAATGATATATGTATAAATATGTGGAAGTATTAATAAAAGATACGTAAATAAATGTTTCACTTCTATTGCTCTCCTCAAATTTACTTCTTCCGATAGGCAGATGTACCCCTAGGGTTACAAGTACCCAGGTTGGGAACCTCTGGTCTACAACAGTGGTTCTCAACCACTTTCAATAAAACCTCTCATATTTTTTATAACAGACTTTGTTCTGCTATAAACCAAAAATATCAATTGACTTGTGTCAAATTTTCTTTGGTGCAGCTCTCTAACAAAGTTGTTAAATCGGATCTGACTCCTTCACCAACCAAGTTGAGAAACACTGGTCTCCAAGGTTCAGGACAAACAGTCATAACGAGCTACTAAAGCTTTTGTACCCGAACTGGTTGTCTGCTTACGGGATATTCAAGTGTAACTTTCAAGATTTTCAGTGTTTGCTTTTCTAACTCAGCCAGACTACAGTCAAGGCTTGGATTTATTTGCTTTTGAGTGGATGGAGATCAGTGGCTTTCAAGTGCAGCTCATCAATTTCAAGCCATCTTGGCTGGGGAATCTAAATTCATTGATTTGTGGAAGTAATAATGATTGAAAAATGATTGCAAGTAGGCAAGATGTCTCCATCTCAGCATACTGGGAATCTGCCAAAGAGAGTTACCTGTCTGAAGAGAGTGGCAATAGCTATGCTTGCAGCATTTGAATCTACTCATTTATATTAACAGATACTGCATTTCACACACAAGTTTATTCTTGGTCACCAGACCTTTCTGAGGCATTGTTCAGATCAAAGTATCCAAATATAGCTCTTACATTTTGGAGCTGAGCAAGGAGAAGCAGGCACAGCAATTGCCGTCAATATAAAAGTGACCAATTGAAATTCGCTACCATTGTCATTTGCCATATATTTCAGTAACATGAAAATACTAAACTTATAATTCCACCAATGCAGTTGGTCAGTGATGATACTCTTAAGTGAGCATTCTTGAAAATTGAAGGTATTGTAAATAAATGCATGTAATCATTTATTGCACTTCACTTAATGTACATTGGTATACATTAATAATTCAATAATTATGTTTTGGGATTGCCATTCAAAGTGGATAGTACAAAACTCCACATGCAAAAAAATGTTTCAGTAAAATTGTAACATATTTTATAAAATTGCGCAGTATGTTCATAAAGGTTGCTGACCCCTACCCTTGGAAGCCAAAGCTATTGACTCTGTTGCACGAATCGGAGCCACTAACATTGTTTGACTGCTGCTTCCAACATATTAGTTTAAGTGACTCCTTCTGAATTTTATGAGCCAATTCAATATAAACTGCTCTTCAGATGTCAAGTTAGTTGATGTTTGAGGAATATCTTCATCACTGATATTCTACAAAGAGAGTGCATACAACAGTACAAACATAAAAAAAAGTTTTTTGTCAACTGCTTTTGATGGTTTTCAATTATTTAAAGCTGGCTAAGTGGTGCAGTGGGCTAAGCACCTGTCTGTGAAACTGGTAAATGTTGGATTCCCTGTCTGGTTATGCTGAAGACTTGAAAAATGGTATGTATGTTTTTTTTTTAAGGAAAATGTTAGGTACCTGGTATGGATCTGTAGGGACCCGATTTTTCTGATTCTAGGGACCTGATTTTCTCTGGTTTTCCCGATGATAATTTTCTCTGATTCTAGGGACCCGAATCGGGTCCCTAAAATGCCTTAAAAAAACCCTGATGTTAATGCATCAGTGTAAGGCAAGTTTCACGCATGGTGCTACCATCACAGTATTCACTACTGAAGTGGCTGTAGAGCCCCTGAATTAGATTGACTGGAAATGGGTGCTCACAGTCCACTCACCTGAAAGGAATATATGCTGAACATAATGAACTTTGTTTTCACAATATATTTAAATACCTACTACTGGATTGAGCTTGAGCAGAGCAAAGTTTGAGATTTATGTCAATATTTGAGACATTTGATATGAATGAATGGTCAAAATGTATTACTGAGTTGCTGTACACTAAATCATGATGTATGCTTTCAGATCAGCTCCGTCCGTCAGCAAAACTCTTTGTGGATTTGTTGCAAGCAGGAAAAATCATACGCTACCAGATTTGCCATATGACTATGATGCTTTGGAACCCCATATCTCTACTGAAATAATGCGACTACATCACAGCAGACACCATGCCACTTACGTGAACAATTTGAATGTAGCAGAGGAGAAACTGGCTGAAGCAAAAACAGCTGGTGCGTGCAAGTTTTCCCATGTGAAGTAGGGATTTTTGCTCCCAAGTATGTACAGGGTTCCCATGCGGTATTGAAAGTACTGAATTGTGAAATCTGTTTTCAAGACCTTGAAAGAGTATTGAATTTGGCCAAAATGTACATAATGTATTGCTAAGTGTGGAAATTCCGAATACAGCCATTTGTTTAATAAAATTTTGTTCTTTACTGCTTATGACAGTTTTGCAGATATTTTTGCATTGTGTTCCACGAATAACATTTTGAAATATGAAGATAAGTGATGGTAATGAATTTTTTTTCATTTAGTATTGAAAAGGCATTAAACAAGTATGGAAAATAGTTTTTGAAAATGTGTAGGAACAGTGGCGTAGCCAGCCTAAAAATTTGGTGGGGGCAAAATGTTTGATTTTAGGTGAATAACACTATTTTGTTTGGAAAAACACCCCTCAAAGCCCAAAATGACTGTTTTCTAAAAATTTTGGGGGGACCATGGCCCCTCTGGCTACGCCTATGTGTGGGAACCCTGTATGTATGTGCAGTTCACATTTTTATTTGTGATTTGGAGCTGATGTTTTAATTTAGGAGATGCAGAAACTCTTTAAGAATGAAAATTGCTCTTATTTTGTATATCGCCGTGGGTTCAGTTATGTGGAAATCCCCATTAACTCAAGATATCACGTGGTTTTACAGTGAGGGCAGTCCATATTCCCTTGGAGTTAGGAGAGAATCTTTCTTTCAAAAATATGAAAAGCTAACTTGTTCAGAAATAAGTTCAAATGTGACGCATTATTTAAGAATTCATTGTAACAGTGTCAATGCAAAGACTAATGATTCGCTGTTGAAGAAAAAGTTTTCTTTCCGTTGCATGCCTGTAAAACTAACTGATAAGTAGGGAAAGTAGTCGTGAGTTGTTTACAGTTATTCATGGAATACTGATTATAAAATAAAGTGCTTTATGAAGTTCGACTGAGTCAGACAAATGACGCTTGGACATGAAATCTTGCGGATCCTGTTTGAGGTCTTCATCGGAAATACAAAAATCCTAAATTGCTGCAGTTTCTCGACGTGACATGCAATGGCAACAAGCAAGGAAAATAGTACATTTCAATGGTGCTTTCCATATAAGTTTTAGCTGCGTTTCTAATACAATGCACGTCAACGGAATTGTGGGTGCAGGCGTTGCCAGAGCGAGGGGGTCTATCCGGGAACTGGGGGTTCTCCTTAGATTTTGGCAATTTTGTGTCACTTCAGAACAAAAAAAGTTACGCCGAAAAATCAATTTTGCAACACAGTATTGGATGTCCTGGTTTAATTTGGTTTGCAAATTTTTCATTAGTTATTGGAAACAGCAACGCAGAGCATGTTTTGAAAACTTCTTATCTTCTGCAAAACGTCAATGAAGACGTGGGCGGTGTGACACACAAGGAAGGGGACAATTTAGTACATTAATGAAGTGTGCGTTAGTGATCAGTGTTCCCTCAAAGGTGCGCAATTGCGTAGTATCACCAGACAATTTGCGCAGTGCTATCCCATTCTCGCGCACTTACCACATTTTCAATTTAATGCCGTGTATATATATCGCATAGCCCTTTCAACGCTTCGAAAGCTTAACCGGTTGTGTGTCTGCATGGTTGCGCAGTTGCATGCGCTTAGTGCGCAAGAAAACACACATTTGTTCAGTGTAGAATTCTCTTAAAGGGAAATCTAACTACAATCGCTACTTTCTGTTTAGGTTAGGCAAGTTTCTGAAAGACCTAGGAAGTAAATTCTTCGTGCAGCAATGGAACTATAGCTTACTCTGCGCATCAGCTGTTTGGCAGTACACAATAATAAACAATGTCGATACGCTGCAGATAAATTTCATGATGAAACAGATTTCGTTTTAAAAAACAAAGAACTATGACAGAAACTGTGATTACAAATGGCAGGTGATGAACAGAAATCTATTTAACAGGTGATATATCCGGCATCATCGCTCTTACTCCAGCGTTGAAGTTCAATGGCGGCGGCCATATTAACCATAGCATATTTTGGGAGACTCTTGCTCCAGGTGGACAGTCTCCTTCGGGGGATTTGCTCGAAGCTATCGAGGTATATGAACGTAACGTTTGTTCAAAATCTAATCTTCGTTCTAGTGCAGCTATGTCCAACCCGCATGCGGCTCAGTCGAAGGTTTTGTGCCGGCCAGTTTAGGTCTTCGCTGTAGTAAAAGTATCCTACATACTGACAGCTTGTCTTTATATTTTGATAATCGTTAATTTGACATTTTTGTTGCAGGTGGTCTTCAGTGCCACTTTATCATGTCTGTTACCATTGCAGTTAGGATTCGAACGCTTTCAGTACATTAGCTTTAGCTAAATTTAGTTTGCTAAGATCAAAGTGAACCATTTAATCTGCGGCCCTGGTTACAATAGTGACATACTTTTTGGCTTAGCAAGCCATTTGGGTTGGATATAACTGTTCCAGTGTGTGTGGGTGGATGTTTTCTGAGAACGGGATTATTTGCTCCTACATCACATGTAATCATGGTTGTAGTGCTAAAACAGAGGTGTTGGAACGCCGTTCCTACACGAAATAGAAAGGAAGACTGCACCAAATAGTTCGAGTAACGTGAGCATTCGCCTACATGTTTTTTGAGGTGTTTTAGGGACCCAATCGGGTCCCTACAGGGCCACTTGGTACCTTTTGTTACTTTCCTTAAAAAAAAACCTGGCGTTCAAGAATTTCCACACTGGATCTACCTGTGTCCCTGAAGACTTTCGACTAGCAGTGCGAATCTGCGTGTCGCCAGCACATCTGTGAGATTAATCTTTCAGACCCCACATGTTCAAAAAGGTGTGGGAACGCCGTTCCACCTTACTACACCCCTGTCTGTATGTGTGATAAACTCTCACATAAATCTGTTCCCACCACTAACGACGCCGGTGCTTCTGCTTTTATAGTGTCGATCGAATCCAAACTACTTATTCAAAGCAGCACAACACTCTTATTTATTTGCGTTGCAGAAAGACTTTGGTTCGCTTGAAAATCTGCAAACGAAACTGTCTGCTGTTTCTGTAGCAGTTCAAGGTTCCGGGTGGGGTTGGCTCGGCTACGACAAAGAGGAGGGAAAGCTGAAACTTGCTGCCTGTCCCAACCAAGACCCGCTCCAAAGTACGACGGGTAGGTACAAGTGACTTTTTCGGCAAGGCAAACTTGTTATCATTTATATTAGAGTCGTTATACCGTACACGTGTTGCTTCAGCTTGCTTTGTACAAATTCATCAACCATCTGGTTGCCACAATCCCTAGAGTTCCTGTGCGCAGTGAAATTTGCTATATCTTTGGGCTCGTGGTGGTGAAAAACATACCTGCGATAAAATCATAACGGTAGCAGGTGCGTTGCAACGTTTCAATCCTTTTAGAAATTGTGCAAAAGCGGCATTTCGAACATATTGACGTCTTTAATCTGGTAACGCTGCTGTTGTTTCAGGTCTAATTCCTTTATTTGGAATCGACGTTTGGGAACACGCTTACTACCTGCAATACAAGAATGTACGACCCGATTACGTAAAAGCAATTTGGAACGTTGTCAACTGGAACAATGTTGCGGAGAGGTTGAGCGCCGCGAAGGCGTGAATCTCACAAACTTGTATTTTGCTTTATTGCTTGACAATTGCAATTCCCACGGTTCCGTATTGTAATGAAACATCTTCATGTCGAAAATGACAAATCGCAGTCTTTGGACGTACCTTTCGTTTAGTAACAGTAAACGACAATAACGGCAGCCAAGAAATTCACAATTGCACGTTGCGATGCTATCTCATTGTTGCACTGCGCGATAATTATTCATGTTCCACAGCGGATGGATTTAATCCGCGGAAAACTACCGTCGTCTTATAATCGTTCGTCTCCACAACACGAGTGCTTTGAAGGCACGTATCCAAGTAATAGACGGTTGATATAAAAAATTAGCAGCAGAACGAAGTTTTTTTAAAGTTCTTCACACTTCCACTCCACGAACAAAGACGTCAAATCAAGCCGGCACGCCGTTTCCTGTGGCTGCTTTCCAAACTCAACCCGGCTTTTCGAAAATAAATATCCCTTTGCCTAAACTGGTAGCGGTATCCCCCGTTCACTTCCATGCTTTGTTTAGTTGCTTGACCTGCGACCACCTGCGCGTGATCACTGCTGCCGCAAACATGGCGACAAGGACGGCGCTGATAAAGACGTGGTCGAAGTCTTCCTTCAGCACATCGAACATCTTTGACGGCTGCGTTCTCTGTTGGCGGGAATTTCGCGGCTTAGAAAACGTTTTCATTAGTAACAACAACCACGTTAGACTTCAAACTGACAAACCGTAAAAAATATGTCGAGCCCGGTGGTAAGGACGAGACTGGTAGATTCGAGAGCAGAGGGAGCGCAGTATATTCCTGTGATTCTTTCTACTGTCAGGTTGTATGAGAGAAACCATTCTGGTAAGATTGGAATCTCAGGCGCGTATGGAATGAGGCCTTCCTCCCTGAATAGAAAATACAGTAGTATGAAACTCAGGGCAAAAATGCACAACTGACTGCTGAGTTCACCAAACATTCCGCCAAAATTCACCTGTGGCTCTCTGCGGCGTGCAATGGCCGCCTGGGGTCGAAGAATCTCCTCGGAATTCCGAAGACGGCTCCGCGGTTGAGGCCGAACAAGATCTGTCGCGACGTGATGGCCTTGTCCGTTCGCGACACACCCATAGCTGAAATGCCTGCGAAAGTGATAGAAACTAAATCTATCTTGCCCGAATCGTTTACTTTCTAGTAAGGTTACCAAAGCACTTATACAGCACACGTACGGTTGCTAAAAGAACTTAAACTGANGCGATTGGCATAGTTTGGAAAGCATCCATCGCGAAATAGAACAAACTCTTCAAAGAATTNTTTTGTACCGGCAAANGTTTGTGGTGAGAATTGACGCGAACAAAAACCTTAGGCCTAAAATACTTCGANCACGTTTTACAGTATTTTGCTTTATATCTACGCAACTGTCAGCAGACAAACAAAGAATGAGCTGATAAATTTACAAAGGCCAGCTAAGCGTGCATCTTCATAGCACAAGAACAAAAAGTGACCAACAATTATTACCTTATTTACAGAGATGGTCAGACGACTCAGTTGTTGAAGTTCATCGAAAAACAGTTTTACGACGGGTTTATTGTCGCCAAATATTTTATCTGCGTTTTATTCATCAACAATTAAAGCTTGTAGCGGTAAAAACCGAAGTGCTTGGTTTCGCCACAAGGAGTTTATTCCAGTGTACTTACACATGACTGATATTTCAGAGTTGCAGATACCAGGCAATGAACCCGTGGATGCTTACGAAACAGCGAACAAAAAACTGCGAACGAATTTTAAGATCGCTTAAAATTTGCCATCTACAGAGCACGATACAACAGTTTGTAGATCGCAAGTCTTGACGTAAATGAACAGACCTACCCATAGGAAATATGTAGGATTGCTGGAGAACCAGAGGAGTTGAACGTCGCGTGTGGAAGGATGAAAATGCTGTGCTGTTGTGTTGAGTCTTGCCCTCGTAGAGTTCCAAGCCCTGCAAACATCTTCACTGAGCTTTATTGGTTCAAAACATCGTTTTCTGCGAGATTAACTTTTCAAAGTACCAAACTTTGCAGCAGCTTATACACTGATCCCTGGTGGCAAAGTGATGTTAAGCCAACCAAGGGTTTATCAACATCTAGAAACACATACAATATCATTTCTAGGTATGCATAACAGACGGGATGAGAACAATTGAAACTTCACCATCATAACAAAGTAAAACACCCATAAAACAAATTGTCATTGTTCTGACCGGAATTCCATTGTTTATTTCTAATATTTTCAGTAGTTTATTCAGAAAGATGTACAAGGTTTATGAAATTGACAGTCAAAATGAAAATTGCTGTCATCTCCAATATTCAAAGCAATTCACTTAAAACTCCATCAAAGACGAAATAGACAACTAGCGATGATAAATACCTGGACATGCAAATATAGTGTTATGCACGATGGGATTACAGGCAGAACTACGTATAAGTTTTCACACTCCTGATAAAAAAAAACGGGTGAAAATTATATAACACGGTGTCAAATGAAATTTCTGACTTCACGCCATGTGCGCATGCGTCCGGGAAAATTTTATTTTTTGCCTGAATATGGAAACAGTTGAGACAATAGCGTCGCGGTCTCGTGTTTGGTTCGATACTGGTGACCATTTGTTGTAGCGTGCGTTGATATTCGTTACGTGTTGGTTAGTACCACGGTCTTCACGATTAGTGACCAGTTGTCTGAATCTGGATTACCAGCCCGTAGCCTGGTGGTAAGTGCTTGCAGGTCTGGAGTTCGACTCTCGGCCGGGTCTAACCAAGACGTTGTGAATTGGTACTGAGCAGGGAATATGTAGAACGCCGAAACAAACCAAGTGAAATGATACCAACCAGATCTTGTACACACTCGTGGCGCAACGAACTGCTATCAAATGCATCAGATAAAATCAAAAAATGAATCGTTTCAAACCTCGCTTATGGGTCTGCTGCTTCCGCACGCTTGAGTTTGTTACCTCTGTGGTTCAGTAGTGGTTGTCACCTTGCTTGGCCCATGGACCCGCTTAGCTATGCTGACCTACTGGACAATTTGCCGAAACTTTAGTGCACATAGATTTAATGAACTCTGCGGACCACTGGAAATTGCAGGTGGACCACATTGAGTATCACTGCTCTAGTCATACATTTTTATTTCTTTGATGTCGCGTTTAGTTGATAAAAGCCGAATTAAGCAGTGGTTTAATGTTCTTGTTAGGCTGCGGCAATTTGATTAACTTAAATTAATCGTGTGAATGTTCTAAGCAAGTACTTACGGCAACTTCGGTTCTTCGCGCCTTAGAGTTCCTGTATGAATAAATGAGCCAATTCTCGGAATGCACCATGTGAACAGGTCCACACGCTTTCTTGTGAACCATGGAGTGTATGATCTGCGAAGTGAAATCGAAGTAATGCAAACACGCCAGAAGTCTTGCAACACGACTAAATGTAAGACCTTCATGCTTCGAAGGTTACATTGTTAACAAATTTCCGGTGCGTTCTGCAACAATATATTTGAAGCTCAGTGCAAAGAAAACACCGCCGAAGCGAGCATAGAACATCAGCATCAGATTTTGAACGCACAAACCATGGATAACGCAGAATTCCCCCTGCATTTCAACAAGCACGCACTTTTTAAATAAATGATCTACTTAGTGCGTTTATGAGCTTCAAACCAATCTCAGCGAGACCATTTTCTTTCCCTCTACTAGAATATATAGCATTTCACTCGCTTTTGCACTCAAATCTTTGCCGCATAATCTTAGTTAAATTGTTTGTGACAGCAAAACTTCACGGATCAGATGGGATTTCTGAAATATGCTACCTGCAAATGTAAAAGCGCCAGTTCACCAGAGCAAATAGACAAGATCACTGACAGCCTGGCAACACTGCTTCTAACGAAGGAAATGCAGATGCACGAAGGGCAAGCTGATGCAAATGGCAATATTATGCTTCGTATGCGTCAGGCAAACCCGAGGCTCGACACCAAGTTTTTTCTTTCGTCATTACAAACAAGAATTTTACGGTTGTTATAGAAACGCGATTGGGACTTACATTTCCGGTCACAGCGTCTATCAGATAGAGTAGCAGAGACGCGCGGTCGACGTTGTGTTCGTGCGACTCGCTTAGAATGGCGACCGCGTTTGGGTTGAGGTACTTGAACATCACGCTTCGGTCGGCAAGAGGTCGCCCCAGCGAATCAATCTAGGAAAGGGTTTGACACATTTCTGATTTTTTTGAAAAAAAAACATGCGGCACACAATGCAATGTTTCATGCAAATCACGTGCAAAACACATTCGTTCAACAACTTGCTCTTTCTGTGATTAAAAACGTTCTTCGACCTCGTTATCTTCTAACTTTCAACCTACAGCAAAACCGTGTTTAAGTTTCCAGGAAAAGATCAGGCAAATTCATGATCAGTAACACGATGCAAACACAATGAATGCATTTTGCAGGGTTCCTACGCAAGTTTCAATGTAAATTTCCAGACTTTTTCCAGTCTTAACTTTTCCGAATGACATATGCAGGTTGAATACAGGCATTATAATAGTTAACACCATTAAAGTCAATATATCAATCTTATAGAAAATATCAGAATAAAGTATTATCAGATTGCATGTCAAAAGATAGTCTGGAAAATTACCTCCTCTTTCCATGCTAACAGACCAAAAAACGTGTTTTTTCCAGGCTGGAAAAAGACCAAAACTTTTTTCCACACTTTTTCAAGACTCAGTAGGAACCTTGATTTTACTTTTCAGCAGTGGTATGGTTCAGTTCATGGCCAACACGCATTGCTAACAGTTCTTCGAATGTCGGCGCAAATGTAAAATATATTCTCAAAACTTTTTCACATCATACGTCAAATCATTTTTAATTAAAGAGTTGTGCGCAAACAACTAGCAATCTGTATTTTAAACCAAACGATCCAGATACGAATTCTACGTGCTTGCGTTGCATCGACATGAAGCTGAACACGCTCCACTTGCGCACGCACAAACAATCAAATCAAATACATATCAGGCACCTTTTCTCCTGCTGGTTTTCCTGCAGATGCAACTATTTTGTGCGTCTCGGGTATGTTGATGGACCAGGTGGGGGTGCACTTGCCTTCACCGTCGATGACGAAGCCGCGCACGACACCGGTCTTCGTGTTGATGTCATAAAGGAAGAGGTTCAGAGCATTCAAAACCATCCGAGAATCGGTCGTTGGTGGAAAAAGGTGGGTTTGAAGCTGCGTTCAGATGACAGATTGCTTAATGTGGTTGCAACAGCTCTGGTCTTGTTACAGCCAAATGTAATGACGCAAATTGCATTATGACGCACAATTCCGCCATTTCCACAGCAGCTACACTCACGTCGGTATCCACAAGTAGTAAAGGTCTGAGATGATTAGCATCCGAGGCTGGCAACAACGTCACTTGCATTACCGGGCTCTCTATGGCGAGCTCACCTGAAATACAGCACACAACAGTAGAGGCTGAGCAATGTTTCAACCTTCAAATAACTAAAATTCCACTCCCTTTTCTAAACACACAGCAACACTTTTAAAGGCGAACTCTTTCCCCACATTCACTCATTCATTTTCATAATGCTTTTCCTCTGGTTGAGGGTCGCGGGGGCAGCAGCCCTAAGACTCGAAATAGTCCACGGTCAACAGTAACCTCAGATAGTTCTGCTGGCTCCACACAAAGATCGTGTATCGCGATCTCCTTTGTTACGTCTTCAGTCACTCCTGAACACGACCTCAAGGCGCTTGAGCTTCTCCACCTGCTGTGAATGTTCTACTGCAGGGTTCCCAACCTTTCTCTGACCATGTACCCCTTTCAGCATTCCGACAGATGAACATTGAACATGTACCCCTAAAATTTCCTATTTTATCGTGATTAATCACAGATATGTTTAACAAGAAGCATATGATGGCTTTTGAAAATACAGGGTGACACAAAAAAAACGGTCATCACCCAAACTTGAATAACTTTTGAAATAATTAATCAATTCTTTTTATTTTTCAGATTTACCAAGTAGAATTAATGTTCTAAGAGTCTACCAAATTTGACCTT
>JGI24021J15306_10006879_pt1 | contig 13790 bp, 5 predicted proteins | sample Ectturendosymbi1_FD_15306 | JGI IMG/M metagenome (IMG submission 15306) | reverse complement strand
GTTGATTGATCGCGCAGGGTCTTCACCGGTGAAAAGGTCAATTGACCTGCGGCTTATTCGTGAATTACCCTTGATTCTCGGTATATGGCTAAAATTTTTGTTGCGGCTTATCTGCGGATGCGGCTAATAAGCGAGTATATACGGTAATTTTCATACACGCTCTTCCTCTTAGGATGGTCGCAGCGTCAGCAGTCCTAGGAGGATTCGAAATATCTCACAGTTTTCAGCAATCTCTGATAGTTCTGGGCTCCACACAAAGACAGTCCAAGCAAGGTCGGAGTTCTAATCACGCCACCTGGTCCTCGGTCAACTTCTGGGCCGCTTTTCCATGGATGTAGCAAGCAGGACTTGCCTCGCCAATCTTTCCTGGGACATTTTGGTCAAATGGCTGAAACAAATCTCTCTATTCGGAGAATTCTATAAGCTCAAGTCGTCCAAACGACTTCGCAAAATTTAAAATTTTTCATTACTTTTGTTTTTGCAAGAATATTGATCTTTATTCTTGAAACATTTTTAAAAATGGATTTGAGGAGGCTCCCGCATAATGTCAGCGTGGCTGTGCATATGTCAAATGTTCCATTTAGCTATAGTTCCAGATTTGAACATTTTCACAACCTGTTGCCTTAAGAAGGTAATATGATTGGGCCGTGCAGAAGGTATAACATTACAAAATCTAGCTGCTGAACGTTTGCTTGCAGAAGTTCTTTGCTCCTTTTTGCCCTTGGTACAAGATGTCTGAGAGCAATCTCCCTCTTGCAATTAAAACGTTTGGTAAGATCGGACAAAAATATGGTAGAACAAATTTTTGATTGACGTTTGTGTGCTAATTTTGCATTTCTAAAATTTATGTTGGACGCCATTTGTAAACCACAAGCAGAAAAGATCTTTAGTGTTGACAAAATATGTTGAAGGCCCGTTAACAATTTTTCACCCGTTTGCAATGAAAACAACAGCAGAAGTTCAGAAAACCTGGTGGCAAAAAAGAAAAACAAAACGTTGGTCATAAATGCCAAATATTTGCTCTCCCCAAAACGTTTGTCCCCTGCGGCTATCCATTATGGTGTGGATGGAATTCGCGGGAAATCGTCAGTAAGCTATCCCAAGCTTTTTCGAAAGCAAATGGCCTAAATGCTGTGTAGGAGTTTTAGACTTAGAATAAAACACGCACTTCATTTAGTTGACACCAGATTGCTGCACTAATTATGATGTTCGGTAAAAGTATGTTTCTTCAGAGGATTCTAGGAAGGCATCGGCAATACACGTTTCGGATACCCTGGACTACGTCTTTTGAGCTCATACGAAATAGCATTTAAAACCTCGCAGTAATATTTAAATTTAGCACGTTATTTAAAATTAATGCGTTTTGCTATAATTTTCGCCAACCCTTTTTAAAACCGATAAAGCTTGTTGTATGTTTGAACTGCTGTCATTCTTCCGTTGGGAATAGAAAACGTTTGAAAATGAAGTATACAATTTTTTATTTTAAAAAATGATAGCGCATACTTTCCTTATTAGGTTTTCCGCAGTAAAAACTTGAACCGAAACAACCCTTCCAGCCTGTCCTCGGTTGTCGATTCACAGAAGAGCAGGCAACGTTGCCGGCTAAATTTTGATTACGTTTGGTACTCATATCGCATGTTCAATGAAACTCTTGTCCTGAAAAGACAGATTTGCAATATTTTTTATATTTGTTCTTGCCCGGTATCTGAGCGAATTTAATAGATGAAGAAATTTGTTTTTGCATTTTATCTACTGCCACATTTTCATCGGTGACCAGGAATCGCAGAATCAACATGTCACACATTCACCACAGTCAGTATTAGAAAGGTCTTCGACGTCTGCAACAATACACTTTCGCATCTCCATTTTCCTTTTCGTAATTGTCATTGGTGCTTGCTTACGATGCAATCATGCTTCAAAAAGCTCCCACTGAAAACTCGTCGAATAACATGTCAGATGCAATTACTTGCAATGATAGTTTACTAGATGCAAGACAAAATGAGGCTACAATTATTCGAAATTGTTTTGTGAAAGTGCTTGACTAATTCATTGCTTGCCGTGCTTCGTAAAGGAACCAATCGTTTTCACCGACGCAGTTCGTCCGGTCTGTTTGCCTTCTAAGCATGATGAGCTGTCGCCTTCCGATCAAGTTTGGGTTACCGGATGGGGTGAGACATTACGTAAGTTGGATGCGTTCCTAATGTAAAGCACGTTACCTAAGTAATGAAAAAATTTTGTGTCCCGCACAAAAGCAAATATTTTTTGCAGTAAACTTGGTGCGTTTTCGCACAAGGTTAAAAGTCAAACCTAATCTGTAAAAGTTCGCAATTTGACTTTATTGCACAGTTGAAAAGTTTCGCATAAAACGCCTCGTAAGTTGATGAACTTGACCCGGTGTTCTCAAACGCAGTGGAGGATATAGGGTGTGGCAAATGAACATTTGCTCCAGGCCAACCTTTTTCGAAATGCTGTGCGACACCCCTTTCCTAAAATGTCGATCAATTTTCCTCCTAAGAGTCACTCAGGTTTGAACATATTATCATCAGTGTTGTGCTTTCGGCAAGGTACAACTCTACAAAAGGGTTTAGAAAGAAAAACATCCCCACGGTAAGTCTTTGCTGATTACGGTGGCTGTAAGAAAGACTTCTGGCCACACCATTGCTGATCATTACACTACGTTTCAAATGTTTTCTCGTTTTACTCTTAAAGCAGTTAGATTTGGTGAAATCAAATCAACCCCGGTGATAGCTACAAAACCGATCAAGTTGGATGTTTAGACTTTGCAAAATGCTTGAAAAATTTGCCTCAGTGGCACAATACAAGATGAAATACCGCACACACTACAAATATTGCAAACGATTTGTAGTTTACCACTTCATCTATAGTCAAATCACCTCATTACACAATTGTAAAATTGAACAAGTAGGTATCGGTTCGTAACAAATAAAATTCGACCTACTTTTTAACGTTATTGTGTTGTAGTGTGGGGAAAGGTCACGTGCCTACGTAGCCCTCGGTTAAGGACCTTTTATGCAGCTGGATTTCGGACGGTATACACTCATTTTTACAGTCTTTGAATGTGTGGTCGGTGGTACTTTATAAACCACACAAAACAAGGATAAAAGTAGATAAAGCAAAAAACAAAAAGCTGCTTTCGCAGAACATCTGCAAAATTTAGAACCTCGCAACTTGAGCAACTATCTCTTTAGTTCACAAAATAAGGCTAATTTCCAAATTTGTTTGGTTGTAAAATTTGGATGAAACCGAAGTGTGCTCTTTGGAATTTTACTTTTTCGTTTGGCTCAAACACATGGCCCATATGACAGAGATTTATAAAAGAACAAAAGGAGACAAAAATGCTTAGACGCAGCACATCAAAGACAGATAGAAGGTGATAAACACAAACAATCTTGGTGCAAATAAACGGTTCATGCGGGTTGCTGATTATTGACTCGCCATCTATGCAGCATTGACTCCGAATAGCCTTTGAAATCTTTCCGCCTTTCACATTTTCAAACAAATTTCCACTTCCGGGCATATTACCTTCTTTCCAGAAGGAAGCAATTTTATCATCAATCACTATCATTTTCACTCACAGCCACATTCCACGCAGGGATGTGTTGTCGAAATGGCGACCTAATAGGAATGGCTTCTCCTGTTGCATTTTTGTGTGACACAATTATGTTGCTGTATAATTGCTCTAATTTTAACGCTTTAAATGTTTTGATGATGACCATGATGCATTCTATACAATGGCCTAATCAATATATGATTTGTTAGGTGTTGGGGATCAAAACAAGTCAAAGCTGAAAGAACTGTCACTGCCTTTGATCTCGAATACCAAGTGTCGACAAAGCTGGCCGAATCATTTTCATGAGTCTTGGATTTGTACAGCTGCCGCGTACTTAGAAGACGCATGCGCAGTAAGTACGCTTATGCAATGCTTAAAGTGCAAACTTTCTCAAGTTCATTTCAACACTAAACTTTAATAAGCCAACAATGCTTGACTTTGTGCTAGCAACAGTTGAACTGATTGATGTTGACTAGAATACCAATTAAAAACTGTTGCTGAATTCCCCTTGTTATTTTGTTTATTCATTTGGTTCAGAGAAAAGGTCCATATCACAGAGATTAGTCAAAGAACACAATGAGACAATAATGCTTAGACACACCACATCGAGGTTTTACAGGGTGGTCCAAAATGATGTAACCATTTTTGACAAAGTAGTATTTTGTATTGAAAAGGATACTTTGCAATATTTTTCATAAGCTTGTCTTACAGACATGTCAGTTTTGTGTGGTGCAAGTTTTATCCTCGTACGCCAACATTTTGCGAGTACAGCTCAGTAGTTCGTCATGTTCTCAATCCAAGCTTCTTGGCGCTGAATTGCTGTGGCAACACCAACATTGACATTTGTAATGACCCTGTCCAACATCTCATGGGGAATTCTCCTGATCTCCATTCAAATGTTATTCTTGAGCGCATCAACGTTTGTGTGTTATTAGCATAGGTCCTGCTTTTAGGTATCCCCACAGAAAATGATCCAGAGGTAGGTGTGGAGAAGGGTGGTCCGTACAGGGAGATGACCCTGTCTCCAGGGTAGCAATGGTGGAGGTATTCGAGTGAAGCATTGGAGCAATGCGGTCATGCTCCTCAAGCTGAGCCTGAGCCCAACAGTGCATATTCTGTCTGTTCAACGGTAATGTTCTTTTCACGCATTTTTGTGACTCAGATCACGAAGTAACACAAATGCAACAATGAGAAAAAAGAATAACAATGAAAAGCAGAAATTAATTGCATGCTGATGTGAATATGAAAACAGCAAAAACTTCAGGCTTAGAAAATTGATATGTTCTAACGTATCTGAATCACAGTGGATTGGTGAAAGACCTTATTAGTCAACTGCTCAGCTAACTCTCTTGCTAGCACCAACCAATTTTTAATTGAAGACGTTTCACAGGTACTAAAAGAACAGTAACAAAATGCATTGAAGCAGCATCAGAAAAGATAAATAAACAATACAACAAAAACAAAAACAGATGGGGATCTTTTTCATAGGTTTGAACACTAAGGTGGAAATTTGCCTCGTCACTAAAAAAACAAAGTCCAAGAAATCAGGATGGTCTTCGATACGCTGACTGATGGCTTTCCCAAAGGCACGTCTATGAGCCATGGGCGTGGAAAGGAATTTTTCTAGGGGGCCAACGATGATGAAAGTCAGTGGCGTTCGGTGGCCATTTTGGTAGGGTGTTCACCAGGCTAGCAACCAGCCCAAAACTGAAGGTTCATCAGCCGTGGTGGTTGTCGCCTATACCACAAGCCATTCCAACACTTGAACAGATTGGCAGTTGATCACAATCATCAAACCACGCGCAGCACGTACGCTAGAACGTCGACAGCATGGGACACAAACAAGAATTAATTAATTTCATTTCTCGTGACAAAATCTATTCAATTAAACTCACTGATAAGAAATAAATAGCATTTTCGACATAGAATCATCAAATTAATCTGGCTTACGTGTTAGGAAGCATTCGTGTTTCGACTGCTATCAGCATTCCACATTTTAGCGTTAGGCTACTTTGCACGTGAGCCTAGGCTCACCAGTACCAAAGTCAGTAATATTCTGCTTCGTGCATTCTCATTTTAAAAATCGTACAAACTGTTACAGCAATCATCACACAGACAAACCACACCACTTACCTAGCCAAAGTAGGCTATTTCAACCTGAAGTAAAACCCATCTGTACAAGTCCACTACAAAGAATCCAGCCTACTGCACAGCTTGCTTCTACTGTACAGCGGAAACGCTAGCAACGCATGGCGTAAGCAAATTGTTCACCAGGCAAGGTGAACACCCTGGCTGCTATAGTTTGGCTCCACTGTTTTTTTTCTTTTCTTTATTTATTTATTAAACTTCTGGTGTTCTTGAAACCTGCAGTCATGCTTGAGCAGACAAGCAAAAATCTTTCGGCCGTGTTAAGAGATATATCCGCTGCATGAGAAAACAATACAAATAAAGGTAATTCTTCGCATCGATAACAAATGCCCTTAAACCGATGTTTTGAATTTTTTTCTTCATTTCCAGGTGTTCACTGAACATCTTGAACACCCTGAATATCCGCCACTGATGAAAGTTTATTTTACGGCCTCAAAACTAACACAAACATTTTTCTACCAAAAAAGTAATAGGAAAATATCATAGAAATTCTGGGAGAACAAGCCTCCCTGTCCCCTTTTGAATACCATCCCTTAGCCTTATTAGTATCGGCCTCAAGTTGCAAAATTTGTGTCTTATGTTATAAGGAAACAAAAGGTGAAGATACTGGTTGGCGTATTATTCGCAGGCCCGCAACCAGGGAGAGGTAACTGGGAAATTGCCCCTCCGACAATTTCAAAGACATCATGAAAACGCTGAAACGTTTTTAGTTGTTAGGTAAAACAACAATTTGCAATCACTTTGCCCCCTCTCCGAAAATATCAGCTGGTTGTGGCCCTCATGTGCATAACTGAACTCCTCGAAAGATATGTCTCCTGGGATAAACGTCTTGTGGATTTCCTCGGAGATTGCTCCAAACGTTGTCTCACAGTAACGATACGATTTTCTGTCCTGACTGGCTCCGGCTTCGGGCTCCGGCTCCAGTGCACAGCCCTGGTCCCACCACAGGGTCTGCATTTGTTTACCATGTTCGTAGCGCACTTCAGCTCTTCAGTATGCAAATTGGTNACCACTGATGTTCATCAGCTTACCCAGGGATTGCTTGACCAGCCAAGGTTCTTGGAAAAGAACAATTTGATACTGAACACAAAGTTGTTCAATGTCAAGCGGTGGTGATATTAAGTCTCAACAGTTTTGAGTTACCACAGACAAACTCTCAGTTCAATCTGACATTATCGTCTGTTGTTTTTGTTGGGTGATTTTCGTTCCAGCTGGTGTGGATGAGCGACCTGTCAGAGAACTTTTTTACTAATGTCACATGGCCACTTGTGTGGGTTGAGAATTTTCTCCACTTGTATATCTTCAAATGTAACTTTAGAGGAGTGCAAGAGTTGTGTCTTGTTTTGAGTTTTTCACATAGGACTGGTATCTTTAAACTGTCCCTTTCGCAAAGTAAACCNCTGCTTGCTTGTTGGTGTCTCTTTTCGGGCGCGTGTCAAAAAATATTATTGGCTTCTGAGCTTCGTTGAGAATTGAGTTATTGATTTTGCCCTTTCTAGATGTGGTTTTCTTGCTGATGACTGTCTTCCATTCTCCATCCACCTTTTTGTTTTCTACACTTTCACTTGATATTATGCGGTGTTTGACTGTGTCTAATGATATTTTGTATACCTTTGTTTTTTAAGAAAAATTTTGTGTATTTGTTTAATGTTTTTTGCGCAGTTCCATTAAGTAAGAATAGCAGTGTTCATAACAATTCTTTAACTTCATTTGGCCTCATTTATTTAACTCTTTCCAGCAGCTGTAGCCTGTACATCGTTTAAAACTTTTTGCAATTTCAGTCAAGAAATTCGGTTATTTGACCAGGCCACAACAAATCTTGCCCACGTTTGTTGCCTGGCAACAGCAGTTGAGCTAAAACGTGACAGAGCGCATCGCAGAACTAACAAGCTACCCTTTCACATCCGAAGTGTGTTTACAGGGCGATTCCGGTGGTCCTCTAGTGAAGCAAGAAAACGGTAAAAGGTGGGACATCATTGGAATTGCAATCGCAGGAACGAGAACGTGCTCTACTCACAAGAGTGACGTCAAACCTGGAATTTACACCAGGCTGTCCTATTACCGCGACTTCATCGACGTCGCCACCGGAGGTTCATGTGATGACTTTTTCAGGTCGCAGACTCGACGATGACGTCCGACAACCTTTGAGACGGAATTTGTTGCACCTTATCACGTGATAACTGCGCCGTCGTTTTCGGGAAGGGAAACAGAGTAGGACGCACAACACGCTTGTTGTTTTTCGAAATTCTGATCGATTTGACATCAAGCGTTTTCTGCGCAAACATTGCAGGGATTACCTCTGGAACAGCGCTGTGTTTTGCAGCAATTTTTCAAAGCTTCGTCAGAAAGATATTACCCGCTGTTCAAACCACCTACGTGTTTCTTTGTCGATCTCTAAGCGAAACAATCTTTTAAAACAGGAGACATTGAACAAGCAAAGCACGTTTGGGTAGATGGTGACACATGTATAGAGCAGCGACTTCTCAAGTTGCTGCAAACCAGCCACTGACATCCTGTGGTTTTCGCCTATGCCTCTTTTCACACTTCAACGATCTGTCACTGAGCCTATGCGGCGCAATCATAAACCATGTGACTGCGGGAGGTGAAGTGCACTTCAAGCAAATGCTTCAGACAATTCTGGTTGCTTCATGCACCTTAGCAAAGTGTGTCAACTCGTGTATGAGCAAGCAGTGTCGTTTGGACTGTTTTATAATTTAAAAGTCCGGCGGGTCCACTCGATTCTAACTTAACGCACGCTTGCTTTTGGAGAATGGGTCGACATTCGTCTCTTTGTATGTATTTGGTTTTGTGGCATGCGTCGACTTACGTGATCGTAACGAGCTGGTGACCAATGAGTGCTCTTGAATAACCTTTCGTGGGCGAAAAGAGTCAGATTATTCATTGATCTGCTTCGAGTTCGCATCGATCTGTTAATCACATTGCCAAGCAACCACTGAAGAGTCGAAGAGTGGAAAACTCAGCGTTGACATCTTAAGCCGTAAATTTATCTGCACTTCAATCCACAGGCTCAATCAAACACACCGTGGTTTGTTAGTGCTCTGTTGAGGTTATTTAAGGTCTCCACGCGTACGAAATGAACCTTAGCCTTAAATCCTTAACACAGCATCCACATAATCCGCGAGCTTGCCAAATAACCATTGCTGGGCAAGCGTGGATGGCAGTTAATTGTAAGCAGGTTGGGGCATTATATGGTGATAATCACTTTGATGTGTCTCTCTCCTCCAACAATTTTTCCTTGCAAGAATCGTGCAACCTCATCCAAAATTTTAAACGGAAGTTCGCAATAAGTTCATTGCTGAAATTGCATTGCAAAAATTAGGACTTTAAGGTGAAAACGAAACAGGGTTTGAGGAAAAGTACTTGGAAGAACAACAAAATTACCCTAAATGTAGACCAGATAATAAAGAATGTACCAAGCAAGTCCATTTGTTAAAAGAACTGCTGTGTAATATACCCAATCAATATAACTGCCATTGAAGCTTGTTTTTGACACCTCAATACCAGTTGCGCACTTCGCACTTTTTAAACCAACAGTTGACTTAAGGAAACCCTACTATAAATATTTGTGTTTGGCAAACGGCACTGAGCGCAATAAAGATTATCGGGTCTGCTTTTGATCATGAGCCTGGGAGTCAAGGCATTGTTACCTTGAAAACTCGTTAGATCGGAATATGAAAGTTTTAAGGTCTTGTTGCGTGCACGCGTTTTATTTGTTTCGTGCCAAGCGGACTGGCAGTCGCTTTATACGCCTTTCGCAAACATATGCGCAATCCCCAGCGTCAGAGTCATAATTCAACTGCGAAAACGCACGTAGTTTGATGTTTTGGAGAAAAACACATTTCTTGATCCACCTCGCCTTTACTCATTTTTACAGACCCTTTGTAGAAAACGTAGCACGAGCTGTCCGCAATTTAAGCGCCCGAGCGTTGAATATGCGTCTGCTTTTGTGCTTAACGTGAGTGACGCAATCAAATATATTGGCATTGACGTATTGCCTGTAACAACAACAAGTCAACAAGTGGCTTGGCGAACGGCGACAACGCACTCTGCTTTGATTTTATCGGTTGATGCGACTCGCGTCTGAGCATTCAAAGTAGTTGCAAACGCAATTTTTTTTTTTATAGCAGGCGATCGCGAATAAACAACAAATAAACAAATCTGTATCATATAAAAGCATGAAAACGTACGCACATTGAGCTCGTTGCGGCTGCACAGAATGTTATTGTGAAAACATTTTGCGTAGGTAACACTGGTAACTAAAAATGCATGAAAGACACAAGATCTCAGCAATCAAGTAGTCACTGAAAGTTATTAAATTTTTTAAACCAATGTCAATACCTTTGCGTACCTCAAAAGGCAAATGGAGCTTATTAAGTTTTCGTGTCACGGTCTACGCTCTATAAAATTATGTTCACACGAGTTGGTGAAAACGTATGGTTGTCAACAGACGGTTAGGATTTTCCAGTCGAAACAAAAAATACAGCGGTTAACCGTAGCTTGGTGTCATTTACTAGGGCACATGTTCAGTTGCGTAACGGGCGGGGGGCAGTGGGGCGAATTGCCTTCCTCGGCAAGCTAAATGTAAAAGCCGGGGCCCCACTTAGCTTATATTTCGGTATTTAGTATTCTTTGGTTTTCACTAGGTAGTTTTTTGCGTTTTTCGGAGTGTTTTCCGGTGATTTCTGGTTTTAGTATTGACATCAACATCCGGATTCACTATCATTTTAAAACTTTTTTCTGATTGTTGGTTAGTGGGGCCTCTTCAGCTGCGTTTTCACCCCTAGCTCAAACCTCTGGTTACGCCACTACACATGTTTGTAAAAAATAGACAAACGTTAAGCAGTCATGGTTGCGCAGTCATGCGTGAAGCCAAGAAGCAGCGCAATGGCAAACACGTGGCGCCTGAACAAATCTTCACCGACACATAAAAAATGAAAACAAATCGCGTGCTGGGAATAAGCGCGAGAAACGACAGGTAGTTTTTTTGCAACCTCTGTGCAAACCTGACGGCAACTGAAAGACTAGACTTGCTCGCCATCGATCTTAGCTTTATCACAGTGCCAGCTGCTGCTAGATGCCGGCAAGCATCACGGAGAAGTGTTATCTAAGAATAGAAAACCACTTACTGCCGTGCAAGCGCGATTAAAAAAACTGTGCTGTGCGCTTTACTGGGCGCCATTATAAAAATACTAGGGTATTTTCTTGTACAGCAAAGGTACCAGTTCTTGCTGTGAAGTCAAACGGATTTCATGAAACTGCAAAGCGATATTTTTAAAAGTTTTTATGTAGTTGAAATCCACGGTATTTGCTTCTTCACTAATTGTTTCACTACCTTTGCTTCCCTCTCGACTTTGGCTTTCTCTGTGTCGCGGATTGCTTTCCTCGCGACCCGTTGACCCTTTTCGAGGCCGAGGACGGAGGAATGGTTGGGTCTGGTCGGTTGGCGAGGGCGGTCAAGGGCTCGCCGTTCCTTCCCCCGATTTTCTTCTTGTCACGTGATTTCTGCGCTCTGCTTTGCGATCGCGATGACGGTAGATCGCGGTTGCTGAGGCGAGCTGTAAAGCAAATCGCGGACCATGAACCGCCCACGTTGGTGATAGCAACAGGAATTAATATTCAGGTCCTTACGCTTTTAGTGGAAGCTTGCTCAAAGCAATAGGCTGAAACGTCTTTACAAGGCTAACGCAATTCTAGTCTCAGTCGTGAGCAAGATCACTTGATCACGAACTGAATTTATCAGTGCCATAAGCTCTCACTTCTGGCTAAAAAATGCAAGTGACGGCAGACGCTGCACCTTGGGAACGACCAATTAAGCGACAAACTACTGATGCGGTCACCGAATCTCTTCGCTACAGTCCAAAGAACTAAGATGCATTGAATGATTTACCATTTTCAAACACTTAAGAACGGTGACCAACAAGGAAGTCTGTGGCAATGCAAAAGCATTTGCTGAAATTACATCTACAAAATGATTAGGTGTGACCTATGGTAAACCGTGAAAACTGGTTCCAAATCATTTATGTTTTTTTATTTATTTTTTTCTGAACGTGTTGGTTGAAGTATGTGATGTTGCTAAAGCAGAGCCATTTTCTTTCAACAAATTGTTGTGTTTCCAAAACTAAGCAATCAACTAATCTATTGACTTTGCAGCCAATCTTCTCATACAAATTAAGTCAATGTCTAAACCATGTTGCCTTTTAAACTCAATGAGGTACAGTTAATTAACTAACGTAGTACCTGTAAATTTGGAATTGATGATATCAGCGTTATGCAAAAGAGGTATGTATTCTACTGCGTCTTCTTGCCCATCTGGTACAGTTGCATTTGCAGACATTTCGGCAGAGGTAGTTTTATTTCGTTTTACTTGAATCAAAACCAACTTTTCTCTGTTTACGCTAAGGACTTGATCAGCGTAGATGACTTTTCTTTGAGCGATGTTCTTGAGATTGCCTTGCTCATCCGACAAGTCGATCTCAACTGTTGAATAAAGAAGGTTTCAAGCCGTTCAGTGGATTCGAACGTAAAAATTGTATCACGCTCCCAAAATTTGAGCAGGACTTGGGCAAGTCTCATGTAGACCGTCTTTCCCTCTGCTGCACTGCAAATAATGCAAATAAACGATGCAGAGTAAGTTGCGACAAAACTATACCTTGATCCTGCCCAGTGCTCCAGGTACCTCCAAACAACGCATCCACAGTATTGAACAAAGTTTTCTCTGAGCAGTGAAGCTATTATCACCTTACTCAAAGTCTGCCCTACTGTGGTGGAACACGATAATATTTGGTATATTTTAGGCTTAGCAGACTTTTTGGCTATCGTATGAGCTGCATGGGAAGCATACTCACTTTCTTTGGGATAGTTGCACCTCTTTTTTATGTCATCAAGTAGCAAATGAGCTTGGCAGTTTGGATTGAATAGCAGTTGTTTGTCTTCTGCCAAAAAGGTGCAAGGTTGTTTTGCGATTTAAAAGTATACACTGAAAGATCGGAAATGAAAGGAAAACTCAGTCAGAGCAAGTGAAAGATAAAATCAACGCTACCTAATCAATTTCTGTTAAAGCCCCTTGTTCGTGATTTGCAAAAATGGTCATACCTTCGCGTTTCAAGCCTAGAGTGTACATAGAACTAAAGGAATCGGTTGATAAGTTTTTGAGGGGTCTTTGACAGTGGCGTAACTAGAGATTTGAGCCATGGGAGGATTTAGGAAAATTAGCTAAATGGAGCCCACTGGCCACTGTTGGGAACCCAATAGCCAACAATCAGAAAAAAGTGGGAAATGATAGTGAATTCGGATGTGGATGGCTATACTAAAACCCCAAATCACCGGAAAATACTCCGAAAAACTTGCGAAAAATCCAAAAACAACAACAACCTACGGAAAACCAAAAGAATACTAAAACCAAAATATAAGCTAAGTGGGGCCCGGTTTTTACATTTAGCTTGCCAGAGGGGGCGGTTCGCACACCTGCCTTCCGTCAGTGACGCCACTGGGCCTTGTTAAGTTTCTTTGAGGGGCAAACTAGCGTTTGTGCGAGACATTAAACGTGAGAAGAGTTCCACAGATATTGTCACACTTTCAGAGCGTTCCCTGATAAACAAAAGGCTAAGAACCACGTTAAATGCACAACCACCTCTCTGCATTAATCTAAAGCGCATTTGCAAAGCGACCACATTTTATCGACAGAAACAAAAAGTAGCTTACCTCCATATCTAATGACAACGTAAGTCATCGTTTGCAGGAGGAGGTTCTTAAGATATAATTATCAGTGACTCCAGATGAAACGCGAAAGGTCGAGCTGGTTCACTTTTAAATTATCACCACAGATCACTACATGTACCAAATAATAGGTTTTAATTGTAGCATGATTCTGTACAAATAAAATGCCAAGTGTTGTTACAAAGAATGCGCCTCACGGTCAAGGGCGTACGCAAGGGGGGTTGGGGTTGGGGTTAACACCCCCCCTTGAATTTGCTATGTTACAAAAACGTCATTACTTATGCAAAGGAGTTTGTGTATGTTTTCGTACATTTTTTGCTTGTTTGATGTCAAC
>JGI24021J15306_10006878_pt1 | contig 13790 bp, 5 predicted proteins | sample Ectturendosymbi1_FD_15306 | JGI IMG/M metagenome (IMG submission 15306) | reverse complement strand
TTATCACTGGCGTAGGCAAACGGAAGCTTACTGACCACTTTACACATACTTAGGCTGACTAACAGAATACAAATTTACCAGGAAAAAGCTGTGGAAACCTTGATTTTTGTAAGTTTATTTTTTGCCTGTGTAAGATATTTCTTGAAAACCATTTATTTGCATTAAAATCTTTCGATGTTTTGTATTTCATTGAGGTTATTTCTTTTTCTTCCTGGGAGGAGGATTACTACAAACAGATGTCCATGCCAAAAGCGCAGCCAAGAGTTTTGTTCGGGAGTGGCCTGTCAACGAAGTGATCAGTCAGTAACGTTACCTTGAGTCCGACTTTTTTTCTAATTATTTTCTAACCGTTAAAAAATTGATATAAAACACCAGTAACAATCTTAGCAAGTTTGTTTCTGGTGGACCATGCTCTCTTCGGCCTCATTCTGGCTGCGCTAAGACCCCACGCATTTTCGTTGCGCCACTTGTGCCACATCTGGATTATGAGACGTTTTTCCACATCCTCTCGGAAATAATACATGCAGCATAAGCTAAAAAAATACTTTTTTTGGAAACAAATTTAACAATCAGTCTGAGGAATGTAAACACTCACTCGATTTCCAAACAATACTTTCAGCAAATTTTGAGTGAAGGAATGCAAACGGACAGGACAGAAATGGCAGTCGCAAAAGTTTTGACACAAAGCGATGTAGTTTTTGGCTGTAAGAAGTAAACCTTGTAGTTTAGGATAAGCTCCAATGGGTTTTGACTCTCCTTTTATGATTTTTGGTCACATCATTTTGTTTTTTTTTGGTAACTTATATATTTTCATTTCAAAATCATTAATTTACAATTAGTATTGCACACCCACTATACAATCGATCAACGCTTGTCAAATTCTTTCTCCGAAAATTCCACTCTTAAACTAATTTTCACTTCGGATTGGGTTTTTAACACAGCCATTCATGAAAGCAAACAAATTTTACTAAAAAGTGTTGCATGGTTGCGATCAACCCAGCATACTTGCGTCGTAAAACAAACTTATGAAAATTTATACCGAGCAAAAAACAGAACATATTTGAGGTTCCTACAGAATGTTCTTTCTCCTAAGACATTGCCCAACTTTTGAACTCAGGACATCTCAGGCTAGATTGACTTTAATCATTTCAAAAAGTTATTGCAGAAAGCCTGCTTAAAAATTAACGCAGGTAGTAGACACATCAGCGATTTCGTTGATCTTAGTTTGCTGTATTGTGTCAAGTAAATTTAAACTTCGGTTAAGCGCGTTCTACGCATGATAACGGAACACCCTTTTTCTTCCTTGTGCGGTTCTAAAATATGGGTCCATAAAGCATCCCAAGGCGTGACAGAGGCAGATCCCCTGACCCATTCAAAAGGGGAGACTGGAGGCGGAGGTGCTTTTTCTTAACAGTATAATAGGCAATTTCATAGTTTATCAAGATCAACTTGAAAGAAATGTATTGCAGATTTTTGGGCATCCATACAATGCAATATGGCTTTGTATAATTTCTGTTAATATTTTTTATGTTAAAATTGCTGCTTGAGTGAACTACAAGCTCACTACTGTATGACTCCAGAACAGTGAATCTAACTCTTGTGCAGTGTAAGTGTGATACCGGCAAATAAATTGTCACTGCAAGAATTAAATAAACTAATAAGAATTTAGCTGTTGATTTAAGGTTTTCTAGAAATTTCAAGCTTTTGGTTCCAATTTCCGAATTTCCAGTAAAATGCTCGTTCTGCTCCCTCCTGCGGACGCCCATGAACTTTGTCCTATGTTTGGACTGCATTTCTCCTTATCATACCTAACTACCTTAAACGAAACAGAATTGGCTAAGAAAAATGCGCTTTTATGCAAAATATATTTGTTACGAGGTAACATGGTGTTCTGCTTTTCACTACTGCAGGGACGTATTTCGCCGGTTGCATAGTACTGTAGGGACATATATGTCCCACGTCCGATACCGGCGAAAAATAAAAAAACACTCAAAAAATTGCTATTTTTATTTGTACGCAGAACGTTGTCGTCATGCAAAAACTCAGGTTTCAAATCAGCTGTTTTCAAATCTGTGGCGAAAGGGTGAAAGTAACGTAAGGTCATCATCGTAAGCGTTTACTGCAAGATTGCCCAGTCCAAGAAAAGGTTAAAGGTACAGCAGGAATTTGCGATATCATAACTAGTAAGCGATACCAAACAAACATCACGGCTTGATTGACGCGCACATAACTCGCATTGTTTTCTGTCTAATATCGTGACTGAGGCCTTGTACTGTAACTCAGATTGAATCATCACATTGGATGTTGACCCTTGGAAGGCATCAATCGATGCAAAAATCATCTCTACATAAATGCCCTTGTTATCGGCTCTGAGCTTCAGTCTTCTTCACTAATACCTTTGGTTGCTAACTTGAAAACAACTAACTTTTCACTGGTTTTGAGAAAACCAATCCCCGCAACATTTCCCATCATGGACCTATGCACTGTATTGCATTTGTAGTTAAGCAATATTATGCTGACAAATTTCTCCATGTCGTGGGGTGTCATACAGAAACGCTGAACAAATTTCTCGTAAAGTCGTTTTTAACCCACTGGCATACTTGATTAATGTTCGAAATCGTGTGACACTTTAAATGTAAAAATTGTCTTTAAGCTTTTTGAATACATATAGTGGAAACTACCATGTTGTCTTAAAAGAAATCATTGAGGAAATTGCGAACTTAGGGAAGGTCTGTTTGGAGAAGTAGACATTTGCTAAAACTGACCGTTAGGTAACGGGATAGAAGACAAACTTTCTCTAAAGGCAGAACAAACTTCTACACTGTTCTACACTTTCAACATCATCTGAAATCATGGAAGCTGCATTTCGACAAAATTGCTCATTGGTGTTATCCACATCGACGCGTTGAGGTTACACCTGGTATTGAAACAGGAATTAAGAAATCGGCTTTAAATTTTCTTTTCACAAGCTTTCTTTAACAAATTTTTCACTTTCAAATTTTTTGGGGCCAATATATCAAATTGTACATCGTAGAAAGAACGGAAAAAAGATTTTTGACAACCTGAAAACAAACATCTGGCAAAACAAATAAGTGCTCAGCTCACCTATGAGGTATGTTACCTAGTTGTTAATCCGTCTGTTCTTCACCATACTAGTATCTGCTGGTAGTCACATTAAAGGTTAATAAAAGCCTTAACTATCTGCAAAACAGTTCAAAACTGCACCTGAATATATGCTACAATACATGCACTCACGTGCGCATTTTATTGTAAATTGTGGGGGGAACAGCTTGATGTGAAACCAATATAGTCATCGGGTCGATGCAGAACTGACGTTTTATATGTACGGATTCCCTCTCATTTGTAGAGTTGTTTTGAGAGCAACACTAATCACGCTTTGTCCTTGCAGATGATTTTCATGTTAATATACTTAAATGTGTTGCTGGCCATGGTGTTGTAGTTCAGCCTACTTCCATTAATATCGTATTTGGATAAAAACAAGCACAGCAATACAGTAGAACACATCAATTGGGTTTTATCAGAGGTGTCAGTTGGACTGCACAAAATGCTGAATCGCATTGGCCGCACGTGCATATCACTCTTAAAGTAGAACACTTTAACTTTCATGCATTTCATAAGAATTGTGCGTTATAGGAAGACTTGATATCTTATTCAAGTCGCTTAATGTTACAAAGACGATAAATANTTTTCTTGCACATTTCCGTNTTTTGAAAAAGCTACAAATCTGTTTAATACAACTGGGCATCATGCATGTAGCCCCCCCCCTACCAAAATCTCNATTGATATCCTCTTACCAACACCGAACACGTTTGGCCTAAAATTAGCGTAGCCTACTTCACAAAATGATTTCAATCTATATTTACTGTTGGTGTGTGGAGAATGCATCCTTTCAATCTCTCCTTGCTGGACTCTGCATACACACCCACACAGATTTGTAAAAGGTCCTCATTTTGAAGCCTGAACCCGGCCGGAGCCCGAAGTCACAAGCCCGAATCCGGCTCGACATTTGTTTTTGAAGCCCAATTTAGACCCTAAAGCCAAATTTACCGAGGGAGTTAAGATATGCGCAACTGCGGAGTAACAAAAAACGTTGTGCTCGGGTATAGCTAAAGGTAGCCTACACGCGGGGGGGCTTTTGGGGACTTAGCCCCCCAAATTGAAACATGACACACTATAAATCAGTTGAGTTTTTGTCAATTTTTAGAATGTCAAGCTCCCCCAGCACAAACTCAAGGTCCCCCCGCAGAAACGCAAATTCCCCCTATTGAAAACTTTCATGCGACGGTTCTGGTGCACGATATATCACACCCAAAATAACAACCACCTTGACCAAAACATTGGCATAATCTGGCACAAGCGTAGCATATTATCAAAAGAGAATACCGGGGAATATGTTTCTCACGAAAAAAAAGAAACTATCACGAAACTATGCACGGTGACGCTATAGACATGACATGCCGGCTTGTAGGCTTCTTAAAACAAGCCAAGAATCGCGTAAGTGATTGATCGCTTTGAGCCAAAGCCATCGCGTGTTTATTTCCTCACCTCTGTCGCCTTCTCGAAAAGAGTGTGAGACTAATCCGGGCAGAAAACAAAAGAACGCAGCTGTGTTTGCAAACAGAATTAGCTGAAAAAAAATCACTTCTCTCACAGAAGTTACAGCGGTGAGCACAACAAATCTACGTCACGAAAGAAAAAATCCTTACTCCTAATGCTATAAAAAAGTTTTGTATGCAGGCCCGAAATATTTTGACAAACTTAAGTGCGAGCCCGGCCCGATCAGAAAAGCCCGGCCTGATTTACAACTCTGCACCGCGTCAAAAGTTTCATCCAAAGAGTTCTACTGTACTTGCATAACGACACGAGAATATGTATTTGAGATTAAACCAAAATGCACAACGGTGACCTAGCAAAAAGTACCATGTAACACCTTTAACACCAAAAGAATGTCCAACAAAACTAGGTGTGATGTACTTGTAAAGCAAATGTTCTGCACTTGGATGAAAACATTGCTGCATTGTGGGTTTGGTTAAACTCAAGTAAATCAGATGACTTTCGACTGAATGCATTCAGCTAAAGTGCAAAGTGTAAGAGCCACGGAAAAAATGTTTTTTTTATTTGTTGGTCACCATTGTCACGACATTACAAGAAGTGAAAATAAATATAGGTATATTTTATCCTTATTTCCGAGACAAGTCGCTACGTTTTGAACTATAGGTCAATATACAGCTAGGTAAATACTGGAGGCTACTTCTCCAACGTTTTGAGTGAAATCCTGCTCACTAATAGTTGAAGACAGTCTTTTGCAAAACTGCCCATCCCAAAACTAAGTCTTCACAAGAGTGCTGCCTTTTTGTCTTCGACAAAAGCTTCGCAGAGATTTGCCTTAAAATCTTACTTTCTAACATATACACTAGCATCATTAAATTATACGCTGTCTGTTTCTGAATACGTGACAAGCAACGTTGCAGCAAACCCAGTTAAATTTTTGCGCGAAACAAATAATGGCTGTACTGTATAGTATCTCACATGTGCAGCTGTAATGTTCTCACTGTTTCAAGAAAATAACATTTCTAACAGTATGCCACAGGGTAAAATGTCGGACAAAAGCAGTTAACCATCTTTCATGGTCATTAGAAACTTGAAAAATGCTAAAAAGTATTTTATCGAAGCTAAAANTTATAAACTAATAGAATCAGTGATACCAAACCAAACTGTGTTTCAACATGAACTTGGCTATGTGTAGCCTACCATCTAACATGAAATGCTCTTNACACAAAACGTGACAAACATCACTTTTATTTTTGAAACCTCTCCAAATACAAAACATAAAGAGAAAAAAGTGGAGGGGACATGGCATATTATATCCCCTCACCTGAAAAAGTGGGGGACACGTCCTCCGTGTCCCCGATGAAAAATTGCGCCCATGCATGAACTTAGCGTGTGCCCACCTTGGGGTTAGCAATAAAGAACCAATAAGACACACCGTTTATCCATGTGACATTCATTTTTTGAGGATCGGGGTTTTACGCCTGACAAACGCAGTTGAGAGAACTCAGCCAGCAGCAAACTCTTTTATTTTACACTTGTTGGTTTGTTGCAGAGTGATCTGTCCGCAGAGGTGGAAATATATTTATTTAAAACTGTTGCTCAACGGAAAATCTATTTTTACTGAAATGCTTCACAAGAAATTGACCACGCTAAACAACCTTAAAAACATGTTACTGATAGGCCAGCATCAAATGCTGACAGAAAGGGGTAGTTTCCCTCCGCTCGTGACCTATTAATGTGTAGTGTAAGTTTTGGATCGGTTTGCTTCGCATCTAGCTGTTCGGCCAAAGGAAGCTTTCAATGGTTTTCACAGCATCGGGGATGTTATACCTTTGACTGCCTATGCGCATGTAGTGGCTTGCGCCACTACATAAGTGCCTTCTCAATCATTTTGTCCAAAGAAAAAGTTGTCCTGTAGCTTAATCGCTGTCTAGTAGCTTATGGCTTCAGAATAATCTTGGTCACAGTGGGTTTCTGTAGAGTCACAATGCAGAGTCTTGGATGGTACATAAAACTCCCGAACTCTATACATACAGTCAAAATCTTATCACTGTTGGTCACAGTATACCTGGGCAAAATAATTATCACGTTTTCTTGGAACTCAAACATGAATCTTTATCGGTTCAGTCACAAGTTTACAGTAAAACATAAAAGGATCAGATTATAATTTTTATTGAAGTAAAATGTACATGCAACCAAATTATGAAATAAGCATGCAGTAAAAACACAAAATATTGGATTTCACATTTTGCTTTTTAGTGCTTAACGCAACTTTTAGATGTAAAAAACGCTTTTGTTGGCTTGTACATAAGGGAAAATTTCATAATTACAAGGCGAAAATCGTNGTGAAAATTCCCATATTAATGATGCTTTCTTATGTAAATAAAATACATTCTGAAAATAAAGGCAGCTGCATGGGTAAACAAAATGCTATGATTAGGAAGGTATTAAAATTAATAAGAATATCTTTTTGTGCAAAGCACCATTACAAATCCAAATATACACCGTATGGATTACCAGTACAATATTATTTATCTCTGCTATAAAATGCATGAAGTGGTGTGATTTATTATGCCTATATGTTATGTTGTGATTTGTTATGTCTATTTGTGATTTGTTATGTTATGTCTATGCAATCCTTGTTATACATGTTTGTTTATTGCTGCTGATGACCTCAGGCTCCACTTGTTTNAGCCTCAGCAGCTGATGAGAGATGGGATTCATAAGGCAGAAAATCAAGTGTATTGNTACTATCACGTTTTCAGAGACGTACATGTAGGACATTTGGCCACATTCGTAAAGAAATACTGAAGTTNTCATATGGAAAAATTTGTCTTCAAGAAACAAGAATGGACCTGCGACAATACNAAGTTACAGTACTAATTAGCAACTGATTAAAGACAAAAATNTGATGCGTCAAAGATTAGTAACGATAAACGCATTAGGAATAGCAATTTTGTAAATATTTATTCTTTTGTTGCAGATGGGCATCTNTCTTCATTATCTTCGTTGTCAGAAGCAATATTTCCGACTCGAGCCGATCTTGATAATGCCNGTCGTGATACCCTGAAAAACAGGAAAATTTTAGTGAGAAAATTTATTGTGAGATAGCTCAAACGTATTTTTTAATCAACTTTTTATTTATTTCCATGCATAGAAACAGACGTAATTTGAATATATGGTGTTGATCGACTGTATATTTGAAGCTCAGGTGTTACATTTATGCAAATCAGAAACTTTTTCGCCAATTAACTTTTCAGTATTGACAAAAGCAATCGCCGCCGCATTTAGCCCGCGGGTCGCAGTTTGGGGACCCTGCCATAGAAGAGTGAGCGCGAAGAATTGAAGTGAATGGCGATGACCATTGTCTTTTAAATGGCGTCGACAATTGGTTGTTGTTACGCATAATGTGTGGAACAAAACGCCTGAATCCATTTTTCAGATTATATGAGGCCAGTGAATACTTTCGTTCAGCCTGGGTCTATCTCTTGTTGCTTTTTATGGGTAAAATACGGGGTAAAGGCAAGACTAGCCCCCGCTGTAGCTACAGCTGCAGATATTCAGTGACGAAAAATGCAATGGCATATCTATGCGAAATGGCGCCAACAGCAAAGTTGAAGTGTGCGCCTCTTCTAATAATTTATGTATTATATGTAGGCACAATTTTTTCGAAACATTGCAAAATTAAATGTTTTGAAACGGAAATAATTTGTGTTTATTTTCGCTGTAAAATTTTCAGCAAACAAAATATAAATTATCCGTAAGGACCATAAAATACTTCTATACACATTTATGTTTTATAGCAAAAATGTCAAAACAATCAAATAATAACGATATCATAATTTATAGGCCTACATAGTTTTGCCTGACAAAATTGTATATCTTACAAAAAAATCAAGCAACATTGCAATTGCAAACGACAATTTCTTTTGAAATGAAACACATTTAGTTTGGATTGTGCAATAAATTTAATGCAAGTCATGTATCACTTGTGTTCGAAAAACACAATTCTGAAACATTAATACATCCAGCCTTTTCCGGCTAAATTACACAAACATGCTCCTTTTCCCATCAAATCTAGATCACATAATCTGCCCTGATTTACTCTTTAGTTATTGAGGCTCGGAGGTATAAAAAGAGCAGTTTCAGTATACCTGTAGCAAAGCCAAGAATTTTGTTCAGGAGGAACCTGTCAATGATGTCGTCAATCACTGACGTCGTTTTGAGACCGACTGTACATTCCGTTTATTTTCTAATAGTTGAAAATTGATATAAAGTACCAGTAAAATTCTTAGCAGGTTTGTTTCGGGGAGGGGCATGCTGCAAAATATTGATATTTGTATGTTAAACATGCTTTAACCAGAAAGATAAAGTACAACAAAAAAGTATAAGCGGTTTTGCAGACAAAATGTCCCGTCGATCGCTGACTATGTAACAGGCTGTGAAATGTTGTAAGAACTAAAGGTGCTTTACTCAGAGCCAGTTCTTGACACGTGCAAACCGTGTAATTGCACAGGGAACTCAATAAATATGTAATAGGAATAGGGGTGGATCCAGGAGGACGATGGCCCCTTTAAAACCTACGAATGTAACTTTATTCAACATGATTTCGCACTAATCGGAAAACAGCATTCGCGATTTTAGGCCATATTTCAGTCCATTGTTTTGTCACAACAAGGTTGTGAAGTATGCTTTAACTCTCTTACAATAGTGAACCCGTAACGAGAATTAACTACCAAAAAATACTGAAAACGCCCNCCTAACCTANCTGGCTGGATCGGCCTCTGAATAGGAGTGTTGTCAGTTAACTTCACCGCTAGCTTTTTCGTAAGTTTCATTNCGACTGTTTTTGTTCCTGATATCAAGGGGATTCAGAATAAAACAATATGGTTATAAATTGGAAAAACTGGTTCAGTGAATATAACGACCACGTGCAGTGCTAATTTGTACGATATCAGTCGTAGCAATCCTTCCAGAAGGGCCCCCAATTAAAAATTGCCTAGAGACCCGAAAATGAAAATTCGCCTCTCTGTATGGGTAACCAAAGTTTTAAGATTAAGAAGGTAGGAAGAAATGAAAAATATATCTTTTTATGCAACAAACCATTGCAAATCCAAGTATACAATTTTTCCATTAACGGTACATTAATATTTATCTCTGCTAGAATATGCATGAAATGGTGGGATTGATNACGTCTGTTTCAAATACAGTCCGCATTATACTTGCTTATTTAATGCAGCTGAAGCCCTGAAGCTCNANTTGTTGTGGCCTTAGCAGGTGATGCCCTGAGGCTAAGTTTATTGTTGCGAAAATATCACGAAAGTTGGGATATTTAAAACGGAATATCAGGTGTTATGTTATCATGAAGTTTTGCAGAAGTGCAGAGAGGGGCTGAAGCATTCATGAGATAAATTTTTCTTCAAGAAGCCATAATGGCTTTGAGACAATACCACGTTACTGTTTAGCAGCTGATCAACAACAAAATATTGATGCGTCAAGGGTTAGTAACGACTAAATAATTGGAAATAGCAATTTTCTAAGAATTTATTCATTCGTTGCAGATGGACATCAATCTTCACTCTTGGGCTCTTTGTCAGAAACAATACTTCTGACTTGAACAGATATTGTGGAAGTGTTTTGTGCTACTCTGAAAAACACGAAAATTTTAGCAAGTAAATTAATGGAAAGGTTGTTCAAAAGTAGGTTTTAGGCAATTTTTTGTTTCTATGCATAGAAAAAGAAACATAAGTTGAATAGAAAGTTACCTTCTGCGCTTCAAGCTCAGGTACTACATTCACAACAAAGGGTGCCTCAAATACAGTATTTGTTTTTTTCTATAAAGCAATTAAATTGTATCTCTGGTTTCAAATGGAGACACCGAATAAGATGAACGTGTTTACTTACTGTAAATGTACTTTTAACTGTAACCGGAAAATGCAATAATTGTGAAAAAATTGTTAATAAAATGACATATTTTGCATTTTCAAAAGGAAAGGAAATGTACTTAAATCTGCTTTTTGTCTCTAGTGAGAGTAACTACCACTAGTCATCTACACTTGCTCTACTTCAAGGATATAACGATTAATTCCTGGTAAGTGTTGCAGTTTTCGCGGGGCAGTGGCAGAAATGCCCGTAAGTATCCATTAAGTCTAAACTTTGGAAACAAAATTGTCTATCTTTAAGTTTTCCGTATGACTCGAAAATGTATCGAACCCAGTGTAATCAAGTTGAGAATATGGCATCTACAATCGTGTCATTCAATTGGTTATTCATACGCGCTCAATAAAATCTGCACTTCCCATAATTTGCCTTCAAGTAATCAGTCTCCATAGGTGATGTACTGTAGTCGAATCAATCAGCAAATTTATAAATAAGAAATTTTCACGTAACTCCACGCATCCTCAGTCCTGAAATCAAAGGAGGATGCGCAGGGTTACGCGATATAGATCTGCAGTAAAATATTGCTGGTTGATTCGACTGCGTCACCTTGGTGTAGACTAATTGCTTGAATACAGATATGTGAAAGTCCGATTCACTGCTAAGTCGTGAAAGCAGAGCCCATTTAGATTGATTCCTCGAAAGCTTGCAACAAACCCAGAAACTTTGTCCCTTTATTCACTTTAATTTGCCGTGTTTCTTGTTAACATCTAAAAAACTAAAACTGTCATTTGCTTTACATGATGCAGCTTTTCCAAGGTATATTACAGATTGTAGGGTACACTTTGATAAGTATGTAGAAGAATAATTTATTCAACAGTTGAATTAAATTTTGTGCGTTACCCTTATGAATATTTTCGATGCCGACCATTTTTTCGCCGACAATGTAACTCGTGTCGAGCGGTTTTGGGCGAAATTTGACAACTAAAGATGTATTTCAAACAGGTAGAATGGAGGATTTAAATAATGTATTATCTTTTTAAGTAGCACGTTACTTGTGGCCAAATGTGGCGGTTTGAGCGATTTTATGAAGCACCAATTGGTTGTTTCGGCATGTTTTTTTCCACATAAGATAACTGCAAATATGCTTGAAACAAGGAGGATGAAGATTGCAATTATCTTGTTTATTGAATGAATCTTGTCCCAACAGTTTTGGCACTTTTGGCAATTTTCTGCGGCACCAAATAAATAATAAAACCATAAACACAAAGATGCAAGTAAACTGACGCCCATCACCGTGATATCACAGATGCTTTAAAAGGTCCGCAATCATTAGAAAAGTAATGATATAAAGTAATTAATAAACCTGAAATACAACTTTTTCAGCAGTTTATAAAACTTAGATATGTGTTTCAATTTCCACACTGCGACACTGAAAAACGTTTCACGAAAAACTTGCTCAAATAAAAATCGCTCCTAGCCTACGATCTTGAAGTAATACAGTAACTGCAACATCGGCCTAAAAATACCGAAACACTGAAATACACCAATTTGACATTTTTACAACCTAAAACTATCAGTATTTCATAAAAACATATCCATCCATGCTGTTTACATACTGAATAACCTCTTGCAATTAAAAACGTTTCACAACAGGTAAAACTGTTCACAGGAAACAACTTGCGATCATCTTGCCAAGAGCCAGGGACGATTGGGGCGATCGCCCCCCTAAAACGTTCGGAAGTAACTTTATTCACCATGATTTTGTACACTTGGGAAAACAGCATTCGTGATGTAAGGCAATTTTGTTGCCCATTGTTATGTCAAAGTAGTGTGTATACTTCATCTCTCTCATAGTAGTAACCCGTAATGAGACTTGACTACCAAATATCCTGAAAATGCTCCCCCTAACCTTAGTGGCAGGATCACTGGTGTAGGAGGCGAGGGTGCAGTGTGTGCAATCGCACACCAAAAAGTTTTGATCTGGTGAAAATCCGGAAAAAAATCCCATAAAAACAGGTAAAATCCTTTAAAATCATTGCAAAATCTCTGAGAACCTTCTAAAACTCCCTGAATATCTGAGCAAAAATGGCACCCAACATGCTTTGATTTGAAAATAATGGCGCCCGAATTGACATGATGAGCTTTTTTTGAACTATATTTCTGGCAAGTTTGGGAGAATCCCAGCAAAATTCCTTCGCACCCCCAAATATTTTCTTGCTCCAACACCTATGGGCAGGATCCGCCCCTACCAAGAGCACAAGAAGCATTCCCCAGTAACGACGTCTCAAGTTGCGATAGAAAAAAACACTTAGCCGCATACCAGGTGTGAATTTTGATTGCTTACATCACAAAAAAAACTGTGATTTCACTTTTTCATTCTAGTTTTTTACTCAGTTTTTTTCCCGCGGCTTAGAAGGTCAGTATGGTGGTCCATGAGTGCCACCCTAAAATTTTCTTCTTTCCGGCATTTTTTAATAAAAATAACAAAAAATAAATAAAAACATTTTTCAAATGTAATCGCAAATTAAAATCTTTTCGTTTCAAAAAGATTCTACTTTAATTTCAAAAACACTTTCACTCCGCAAATGTTTTCTAAATAAAAACATTTTCGTTTTGAAAACAATTTTACTTTCTCCCTTTGCAAATGATTTATAAATAGAAACATTATCGTTTCAAAAAAATTTATTTTCGTTCAAAAATTAGTTTCCAATTAGTGATTGGTTGAAAAGTTGAAAGCTGCTTCGTGAGTTTAGATAGCCTAAATTGTCAAAGTTGGAACATGTGCCTGCCAAATTGCAAAATTTGACAATTTAGGTAGAAATATCATAACTTAAAAACTCAAGGATAGCCTAATTGCTCCAGTCTTGATGACCTCCAAAAGTGTAACGAGCTCCCAGTCACTATGGCAACGTTTTCAACAGGTTGCAGTACTTATCTCACGCTCTGTGATACTGATAGGCAGTGTCTATTTTGCTTCAGCATTGAAAATAGCAAACTAATTATTGGTATTGTTGCAACCTCTTGGTACGCGTTGCGTTGAAAGTGCGATTCACCACAAACGGGATCTGCTAAAGGAATACCATCCACTGTGGTGCAAACACCACAGTGTTAAGCTTTGTGCACTTGCAGCTCGAGTTTTCCAATCGAAACAGTATATGCCTAAGCTAGCCTATCATCACTTCCACATAGTTCAACAAATAGGTTTGTAACATGGGGATTTCTGTGATACTGATCGTTTGTTCAATGTCGTGCACTCGCCTGCGAATTCTACTAAACACTATCTGCAGAAAGCCAGGCTTCAATTCACTAAGGACACCGCTCAATCATGGAGCTGAACA
>JGI24021J15306_10006877_pt1 | contig 13791 bp, 10 predicted proteins | sample Ectturendosymbi1_FD_15306 | JGI IMG/M metagenome (IMG submission 15306) | reverse complement strand
GTGAATGCAGTGAAATGGGGTGAAAAACTAAATTAGAGCCAACTTGCTATTGCTCAATTTACTATTCAAGGTTCGCCAACCTGTTTTTTCCTACGTCAGCTCGACAGTAAAGGTTGGCAGTCTCAGTCAGGGCGCCCACCAATCTGGTCCTTGGCTTCCGGCCGGCTGAGGCAGATTTCAGTTACTTCTGTGCTGAAATCACTAGGCACACGAATGTGGCACTGCGGGGCAACCTGCTCTCATTCCAGCTGTCATGTTTTGGCATTCTGCTAGATATGTTGCTGGTAAAGCGCGCATTTGAAGATATGTTGCTGTTAAAGCGCGCATTTGAAGCTACTGCACCTTTCAAAATGCATATCTATGCGAGCAAGCGTTCTCCTCAATTATGACCATAAAACGAAACATCGATCTCGATTTATTCGCAAAGATGACATGAGAATATCTCTTTCATCCACTGTTCCCGGATATTAGATATTGTGCAGAGAATCCAAGCACAAAAGTTTCAATGAGTGACTCTTTGGTTGAAATTGTTTGTCAGTTCCCAATAAAAGAAAAATTCAAACATGGCTGTGTATTCCTTCTTCCTAACATTTTTCCCCTTGACTGAGTGATATACCAGTTCGTATGAAACTGTTTTCAGAATTTCAACACCCTCAGCAAACGACTTCTTAAAAGTATTCATGCTTGCTTGTAAGAACATTTTATTAAGGTTTCATCTCGGAGACTAATAACTTTCGTACAACCATTACCCTGAAATATGTTCCAGTAACCACTAAACTTCATATGTCTGAGTGGACATTTACAACGTTTTTTCAGGACCCTTTCCAGAAAACTCATGCCTTGACACACCAAACATTGTTGGAGGTAAAATCAACTTTTTGATTTTTTGAAAAGTAAATGAGACAACCAAGGTTAATAACAACTGAGAACCACTGAACTAGAGCGATGGACATAGATGGACAAAACTCACGTTTTGTAGTCTTCGTCAGATAAACGTTTTACAACAAACAGAAGCTTTTACTATTAGTCCTTACACTGAGCTTGATCATGCACATGCTGTTGAAAACTGCACAACATTTTAAACTGAGTTAATGCATTCTGCTTTCTCGATCAAACTATTTTGCAAGGGCTTTGCTAAACTGTTCTGTAGAAAAGTATTTGCAAATTAAGCTTGGTTTGTCCTGCTTCGAAAAAGAGGAAGAGATTGGAATTGATAAATGCAAAAAATCTAGTGGTTCTACAACCACTAGGCCAGTGTCTCGAAAATAGGGTATGAAGTCGAATCATTTGTATAGTTAAAAAACGCAAACAACACATTGATTTCCATACAGTTCGCTTGGCTACATTTCAGATTTAGGAGAGTGCCGCGTAATTAATCGAATTGGAAAGGCGGGGAATAGATGGCCGTTGGGTATGTCATGCGCAGAAGTTAGGCAAAGTTTGCGTGGATACCAAACCGAACTATCTGTACAACGTGAACCCACGCAAAACTGGATTTCATGTCTTAATCTTCACAAGTACTTGCAAAGTGTGAACGCGAAATATATTTTCAGTCAGAAAATGAAAATCAAAACAAGAGTTTGAGTATGTCTAGAAGTACCTGTCTTTGCACACCTCTTACAGGCAATACAACGCAACACTTTATTGCTTTATGAAGTTTGTGTCTTTGCACCACATAAAGACAACTGGAAGCAAATGCGACGATTTCTGTCTTGCTCTGCAAGAAAAAATATGGATTAATCAACCCTACACACTTGCACACACTAACACGGTGGTGGTGTGTTTTACTTACAATAACTTAACTGGCTGGTGTAGAAATAATACACACCTCAGTGATACTACAGCATATCTTCTTCCTTACATCTTGCATTTTAGTGACGAACACACAGCAATGCAAAGTTTTCTTGACCATTCGTATTTTTGAATCATCTATTTTTCATTTCTGAAACGAGGCACATCATTTTTGAAATTCCTTGGAAAATTCCATGTAGTCCAATCATAAGATCCTATCTTTAAGCGAAGACACAAAAATTGAAAAGTTAACTATGAAATGTTGTGTGTCACGGCAATTTACAGTGCACTTAATCTATTGCAAGTTATCTAATTAACCCTAAACAACATAGCCTGCAACTGGTTTCTCTTGTCCATACTAAATGCTGTTTGATTTGAAGTTTTCATTTCAAAAGAAATAATGACAAAGGATTATGTAATATTGATTTTGATAAAAATCATAAATGGTAGCTTTTTGATTTGTCGTTAATGAAGTTTTCCAATAGTGTTTACAATGTATAGCTTTGTCTTGCATTTATCAAGTGGCCTGCATTTTTTTTCTAGGTTGAAATTAAACCAGCAATTCATTTATTGTGACCCATACAAAATAAAAGCCTGCCTTGTTGACCTAAAGTTTGTAAGCCTAACACAGGCTTTGGCTGCAAACGCTGTTTTTCCAACAAACGGTAATGTGATGACTTTTCCTTGATCAAACGTAAGACCGATATCAAAGTGAACGAAGTGTTTTTGTTTGTCTTTCATAAATATTCGAGATAATGATCTTGGGAGGTACGAAATCACATTAAGTACACTCCGAAATCGTGCAACTAAAGACGTTTACCTGAAGCATTCAACTCAGCTTGCTCCAAGGTTTGCTGTAATGAGCAATTGACTTCTAATAGAAATGATGTCACAATCCACATGGAGCGTTAGTTTGAAACCTTGACTTTTGCTTTTTAGCACTTGCCAAACATTTCTATTTTTGCATGGAAGCTATTCCAAAATGCGTGGCAATGCGTTGCAAACAAGATTAACCTGAAAATGTGAAACACTTTTTATTTGTGACGTAAACCGTCATTACATCAAAATAAATGTTAGAGAGATTGCTGTATTTTGATATCAGTCACCAAGGGAACATTTTGTCAAGCACCATATTGTTAGAAACATCACGATAAAATTATATTGGCACCGTTCTCATCTTTCTCTTAAGAAATCATCAACTAACGCAAAAGGTTTTAATCGAACCCCTTTTGGACGGCGAACGTTTTTGCATTCCTTTCACCTAAAACTGTAGTTCAAAGTCAGTGAAACCTTGGTATTGGTACAATGCAATTACGCATTTTTTTCTATAACTCGGTTCAGCAAATACTATTTTCATCAGGGCATTCGCTTTAGATGCCCCGGGAATGTCAGTAGTTTGAAACAAAGCCCACTTGAAACTGTTATAGCCCCATCATTTAAATTATCTTAAGTCCGCAATTTCAGTTGTTTTGTGCGCGCACTTGGTAAAAATGTTAGCATTAAAATAAAGGTTTGCAATATGATCTTTTAGCTAATATTTCCGTCGGTTCTAACTCAAGTCAGTTCCAACTCAACATACCATTTTGGAGATACGTCCACGTAATTCTTGTGAACATTGGTGTTTACATCATGCTGATCTGCAAAGTGTGATTGCATGGTTGAAATTATTCATGTACACTATATTTGTATCATTAATCCTGCTTTCCTAAGGAACACATGTAAAAAATTTTCTACAAACAATATAAGCATTTTCATTACTATGCTTTGGTGTTAAAATCCCTTATGCAAAATTAAAGTGTTCGCAACACCTATGCCAATACGCTTTCTTAAACACAAAGGGCCTCATATGTTTGGGTTGCAGTGTTTGAATGATGCTCGCAAAATTACCATTCACCTATGTCAAAACAATTAATTTTGAAACATGTCTTATGTGCTCGTAGTTTCTGTTCTAGCACAAAAGTAAACCCACACAAATAAACTGGCACTGCGATTTTTGGCAACATTTGCCAAATTTGGCAACACCTGGCAACCCTATTTGTAAGTGGTGTCACAAATAATGAACATGTCACAAAGGGGTTTTTCGTCACAAACACAAAATTGTGTGCAGCGTAAGAGCTGTGGCCTCAACAAGGAAACAAGCAATTACAGTGTTGTGTTTCATCAAATTTTCATACCACATTGCGGTTGGCAGACTTGACTGTGATTAACAGTACTTCATACGTATTGACAATCGAANCAAACCTGCTGGCTGCCATGTACCTATGCAAACCCTTGCAGATTGTTCCTTGTGATTTCGAAATAATAGACTGCATTGGTTGTTGCAATNCTGCAATGCGTTCGCGCCGGTTTAGGTTGCAAGCTCGTTTTCGTTACAAACCCATAGCAACATAAACATCATATCATCAGTGCCGGATTAACAATAGTAGCAAATGTAGCAATTGCTACAGGCCCCGCGCTTTTGGGGGCCTTGCGGTCTTCTGTAATATATCTTATTTGTTNCATTACATAAAAGATTTTTTACAGTNTATGAAGTAAGTGTTTTGCTAAATTCTCATNAGTAGTAAGCGAAGNTTTTCAATTAAACGCTGACTGTGTCCGGAAATTCNTATTTGATTCTTCTTGTACAGTTTTGTAACAAAAGACATAAGATTGCGGTCAGCGGTGTTGCCATTTTTGCTGATTTGCTGCTATATCTAGCAGGATCTTCTCACTGTTAGCAGTAAAATGTTCAATCTAGCAGTTAGCTGATTTTCTAGCAGGATTTCACCAACCGTATGGTAGGTTTATCANGTAACAACTTCCTGAAAAAAACCTGTTTCAACAGTTTTTCAAGATTAAAACTTTTACCCCATCTTCATCGAAAAATGTACCTCTTTCCTTTATGACGTTTTTAATTGGGTAACACCAGGACAAAGCACAATCAGCTGGCCTGCAATTATTGGGAATTTTTGTTATGATGCAAAGAAGCTGCTTCAAGCAGCTAACTGTATCATAATAGCAAGAAATTAGATGGTTTGGTGAAGCCTAAATGATTTTCTTGTGCGCTTAGTGAGCGCGTTAGATTAAAACACAGCATTGGTAGAATATGTTTTTATCTCACAGCCCGATATTTCCAATTGGTTCAGTTACGCTAATAAGTAGTAATGTCTCGAAAAACATCCTGGTCAACCAAAGCTGCCAAAGGTTTTGACATATATGGTTGCAAGATTCAGAACTTAAACATTGGCTCAGTGCCTACTGCCTATCCTGCTCAGAATTGTAAATGGGCCTCATTGTGAAGCCCGAATCCGGCCCGAGCCCGAAATCACACGCCCGAACCTGGCCCGAGCCCGACGTTTATTTTTGAAGCCCGATTTAGGCCCGAAAATCAAACTTACCGAGTGACTCAAAATTGCGCAACTGCGGAGTATAAAAAAACGTAGTGTGCCGGTATAGCTGCAAGCGCACTGTTTTATCACACCTTAACAAAACCAATGGCATAAAACAAGCACAAACTTAGCTTGTTGGTCAACGTTAATGCTGCAGAATGTAATGTTTCTCGATAAAAAATGAAACTATCCACGATGGCGCTATAGGCATAAAAGAAACTACTCAGAATAGCGCAATAGGCATGAAAAGCCTGTTTGTAGGCCATTTTTTCTTGAAATAAGCCAAGAAGTGATTGATCTTTTGGACGCAATACTATCGCGTGCTAATTTCCTCACTGGCGTCTCCTTCTCAAAAGGATTGTGAGTCTAATCCGAGCAGAAAACAAAAGAACGCAGCTGGGTTTGCAAATAGAATTAGCTGAAGAAAAATCACAATCACTTCATTCACAGAAGTCACCGCGGTAATATACGTCACGAAAGAAAAATCTTTACTCTAAATGTAATAAAAAATTTTGTATGCAGGCCCGAAATCGGACCGAAACATTTTGACAAAGTTAAACCCGAACCCAGCCAGAGCCCGGCCCGAAACCCGGCCTGATCCGAAAAGCCCGGGCGCCTTACAACTCTGATCCTGCTGATTCAAGAAAGGCCTTTTGCGAAGTTTGCAATAACGCACTCATAGCGAAATATTGTGAGCTTAAAACGCATAGCTGGTATAGCAACAGCACTCAGATAAGACCAAAGAACGTTTTGCATGCTCCCTGATGTAACACAAAGTTTTAAGTTAAAAACCAGACTTAGAAAATTGTACAGTAGGGTTGAAGCTGTGCTCAGACTGTTTATCGCTGAGCATTGTTCTACTGTATAAAAACATGCAACCATTTGAACGATATCGTCAATAACTGTGTGTCATACATAAAACGAGGTAACCTGCAGTTACGTTGCTCAAAATGTTGACTAAAAGAAAATTGTGGGCCGAAAGTGTGATGGCCAACACCGGCATTATCAGCCCATGCTTACTGAGAGCGAGTGCAAGACGAAAAATTAGTACAGGCTGTTGTATAACTTTATAGGTTTATTTTAATTATTTTAAAAGTAACAGATTTTTTAACAGTATTTCACTGCTTATAGCAGATTTTACCTGAAAATTTGTGACAAGGCTTTTAGCAGAATCTACTAGTTTTGTTGTGACACTATTTCGCAGATTTAGGTCACAACCACCTCGCAACAGTGGAGCAGTGGAGGTCAGCACTGTACACTCAGTCTGTCACGTCGCGATACGAACTGGAGAGAGCATGCAGAGAGTAAAGCTAGAAACACGGATGCCTTGCCCACACACTTGATGATTTAGCAGGTGTTGAGTTTTTTTTTAAACTTTGGGCCCCGCGATCTTGAAATGCTACAGGTCCCGCGCTACGTTAATCCGGCACTGCATATCAGTAGTATTTATTTCAATCTCCTTTTAAAAACCGGAGTTTTTTTCAATATGGGTATCACACGCTATCAGTTAATGCAACAAACAGGTTTGTTACAGGTGAAAGTAGTCTCTTCATAGCTTTTTTATCCACAAACGCCTACCGTTCCTTGCACAAAATACGCCATGTCAAATATGCTTGCTCTTGCAGCGATTGGCTTGAGGAGAATTATTTCAGCAGGGTGCACATCGCTCTGCAGCTGCAGCATTGTTTTCTTGTGTAATGTTATTTATCCAAACTAGACTATACATGTCTAGTCCCAACATTCCATACAATATGTTCGTCTGGTTGTCAGAGACTCGTGAACAGTCGTAAGTCACTTAACATTATCGGGTCAGCTTAAGATGCGGGACCCATTTTGATAAAAGGGGTCATTTAGATAAAAGGTCAAATGAATGGCTTATTAAAAATGGCTTATTAAAATTAAATGCACAAATCAATGCAAGTGTTATTCTGACTCGTGCTCAAAACTTCGTCCACCATGATGCATACAGCGCTGGCCTACCCCTTTGGGATTCCTTGATTTTTTCTGTTCTGTTTTGATCAGTTTTTTGACGTTTTTTAGAATACTTGTACAGTAGGCAGGGCCTACGAGAAGGGGGTGCAAGAGGTACGACGTATACTGGAGCCCGGAAGGATGAAAGCACGCATACGTTATGTTTTCCGTAATCAGGCACAAAATTGATGGTCGCTTTCTGCAACTGCAGCGCGGATAGACATATGTAAAAATATCAGCATGGGAGCTGTTTCATCGATGTTCTGATTACTTTTCAAACAAGCTATACCAGTTTAGACGAGAACCCATAAGCTAGGGGGGTCCGATGTGGGTCTTCGTACTCCTTGTTAAAATTTCTCTCAGAAGCCCTGCTTGTAGGATATTTACCAAATTTAGTGCGTGTCTTCATAACGCTTAGCTTTGAATGTTAAGGGCTTTCGCCAGAAAACGTTTGTCAACTTCAGGATTGCCATTCTGCTTTCACTTTCTATTTAGGCTCTGTGATGAGTTACCGCATCATGATCCTGTCGATGTACTTTTGTTGCTCTTGGACGTCAAATAGTTTTTTAGTTTTGTTTAGAGCAAATATTTCATAACGGCGTATTTCTTCGTTTCTTACTTGTCACGGTACGTTCTGATTTTTCATTTCAGTCTTGAGTTCGCGTGCTTTCTCTGCTCATACTCTAGCCCAGTGATTTATAACTTTTTTCTGCCGCTCCTCCTTTTTCACCACGCAATTTCACTTTGTTTTAAGCCTCCTGACTTCAAGCTGTGAAAACATATACCTTTATTAGTGAATTTGTGATAAAACTTTCTAAGTTGCAGGGCGTGAAAGGGCTCGCGCCCCCCTGGAAGTTTATTGACGCCCCCTTGGGGGGCATCCATCGGTTAAGAACCATTGCTCTAGCCATTCAACGTTTCACCCGTAAGCACTTCTTGCAGTTTTCAGGACTGAGGATACGTGAATTCGATTTCCTCCTAAAAATTTTCTGGTAGATTCGATTGTGCCGCCTTTGTGGAGACTATTTCCTTGAAAACAGGACTGTGCGATATAATGAAATCACATCCCATTCCGCTCAATTATCGAAAGCTTGTAGCACACCTATAAGAGCCTTTAATGGCAATCTGATTGTATTGCGTTTTACAGATTGATGTGGTCTCGTGCGAGCGTTGTTCNGCAATGGCACTTTGAGAAAATGCATTTGAATTTCATTTTCTGTTACGAACGCAGTTGCTTGCGTTTCANTTTTGCGCATCTGGGGAAGGAAAGCTCACTGCACACCAAAGGTGGANACAATGCTACCTACAACACTGCCTAGATGAGGCCATATTTTTCAAGTTTACTTAAAATCAACAGTTAAACTTCCGAAATGTTTGAAAAATTTTTGCTTTTAAATGATATAGAAAAAGAAATCGTCGTTATGTCAGAAATTCAGTGCCTTCCTTGTTCTTCACGTAAAAGTTGTCACACTAAATATCTATTGTTGCAGTCTTGTTTCGAATGCATGCATATAATTTCGGACGGTTTGTAAAATACAGTAAGCTGTTATGATACACGTCAGAGGACAACGTTTATTTACTTTGAGCGATTTATATGCGAGAAACTTTATTTCCTTGGAGTTGTTTATATGCAAGAAACTACAGAAATTAACATGAGCTTCTTGATTCACTGCAGCTGTAAAAGTGGAAGAAGACAGAAACTCCAGCCAATGTGCGGCGTTCGCACTTCAGAAAACTTCAGGCTGAAGTGCAGGAAGCTGAAGCTGAAGTGCAGCTACAGAATATCCCCTATTTTATTTGCAATGGCTGGAATTTGATCCTTCTGTTCTCCCCGTTTGAACTGTCAAACCATAACTTTTGTTGTTCACCAGTCATGTGCTAAACGTTGTGTCAACAGTTTCACGTAATGAGTTGGCTTCGCCGGCTCGCACAATTACATACTGAATTGAATTCTCTGATTTGCAGCAATTCATGTGAGTCTTGCCTGAGTGCCAGTATCTGGGTAATGTATTCAACTACAGCTTTTGTGCAAAAGGCTCACCGGTATTATTATAAACAAGAGGCTGGCCATGTATTATTATATGCAAGCTTATTATTATATTGTTATACACCAGTATTACTATATACAAGCTTTTATACAAGAGGCTAAAGAGTTGCATTTGGATGTGTAACTGCAGTTTTGCTATATTTTTATTTACACACTTTCATTCGCCTGTTTAAAAAATACATTGGAGACGAAAGTTATGTAAAGAAAGTTTGAAAATGGTGCTATTGCTTATACAGAGAGGTGACAAGTGATTGCTTTTCGTGCAGTGGATGCACGGGTACCTTCAGAACTAAGGTTTGATTGATTCGTACGATATCCTCCTCCCACTAGACCGACTTGTTTTTGAAACTAGAAACGTATTTCTGAACAAGGAGTTAAATGTTTTCTCTTTCAATCTCTCATCTTCTCGTTGTTCGAGCTCTTTTCATTTTGTGCTATTTCTATAGCCGGCTCTAGCGTCTGTTTGAACACACTTCCAGCAGGCCGTTCAGGTTACTTAAAAGGTCGTTTCTGGGTACCTTCTCATTCACAAACATGTTCAAAATTAACACAACTTGAGTCATATCCACACCTGTTCATGTGCCTTAGCGAATCACTATTAGAAACTCTCATTAATCTAGCTTAGGTTTGGTAATCCTAGCTTAGGATTTCCATAACAATGTATTAGGAAAATATACTGAAAATGATCGTTTCTTTTTTTTTGAACCTGCAACAACATTCTTGATTTACAATGTTACCTGATACATTCACGCAGCGTAAAAACATCGACAGGAGCAGATCTAGTATTTTGTTTAACTTTATTCGCCTGTATCGTAAGGTATATATTTGCTTTTGCAAACTTAATGAACACGTCAAAAGTTTTGAGTCAGCGTATTCTTATGGTGACGCTTCTTGTGATGCAACAATATATTCGTTTACAAAAAAGTGAGCCGTGGAATGTAGGTATCCTCAAGTTGCCGTTAGCAATGTCACTCCATGCCTATCTGGTCGTCTGCAGTGTGGAAGTATGCGGAAGCAACATCAGCAGTTTTTATATAGAAATACAATTTTCGTTGCAAAAGACTCGTACCAAAGCGCTTGTGTGTCGGATTTTATACATATTAAACAGTTTAAACTTACCTACTTGTAGTTACTGAATTTTAACAGCAGCAAGGTTGTTTTCGTTTTCAATTGAAATACGCGCTTTTGTTACCCTAGGCTCGGGTAAGTTAATCGATGTGACGGTAAGGAAATGGCCAATGCCGCTTTGAATGTAATTGCCTCATTCACAGCAAACGTTTATGATTTCTTTACATCTTTATTACTCCGATAGTTTGTTTTTTGTCTTCATAAGACAAAAGTAATGAAGTCGATGTCAAACAGTCAATCAAAACCCAACCTTATCAAGCATCATAAATAAATTCATTGAATTCATGCTGAAAATGTCTCAGACACTTTCAAAATACTTTTATTACACAAAATTATCTGTCAATGTCTCCTATTACCTATACAGTATCTTCGTCTTGCTATCTGCGAAAATGAAGTTTTCCAAACTTTTGAGACCACACCTTCTCTTGACAGGAAGCTTAAAGTATCGGATATTGTGAAATTGAAATTTTACAAGATTTATATGTCATACGTCAACAAGCCTGTAGAAGCGACTTTTTTTGGCAGATGTAGTGTATGNCGAACTGCTTCAAACTGTTTTTCAGAACTTGATTTTTAGTTTNTGAAAAGACAAGCTTTCAATCTTACGTTAGTTACTGCTTATAACTTGGAAGCAGAATTTCACAAATCAAGGAAAATTTTTATTTTATNCTTCTGGTGTTCCTAATTGTATTGAATCATGTAGTTTTTTCGTGGGCTTCCACAAGTAAGCTTCAAACGAAATCTTCACTCCCCAAGCATTGACTGATTTTTCTGTCAATTCGTGCAAATGAATTGCCACTTTCTTCGTGGCCATTCTCGGTCATCTAAAAACGGTAACGAACTTGTTAGCTGTTCGAATGAAGTGGTCACCAGAAATGGAAGCAGTCCAGGAATTCGTATTTAAATTTCAAAAGCGTTTAGCCATTAATAATTATAATATTTTTTCGACAACTTTCCTATTTTTTGTAATGTGTACAAAATAAGCAACAAAATAAGAAATCAAAATCGTTCAACGCCGACAATCGGTAAAATGCTCTTTCGTCAGTTGGTGCTCACAAACATTTGTCACTTTGAGCTTTGCGCACGTGTCTATGATGATGTAAATGTCAACCAAAAACGATGAAGCTATATCAATGCCATTTTCCGTTTTGTATAAGACTTTGCTGCATTTTGTGCGGTTGCATGTTCTACACGTAAATTAATCGAATATTTTCCAGAATTGAAATGCATCGAAGGTCATTTGATTTCGATGCGATTCTGCACAAAGGCTACATTTGTCTCTAATTTGTATTTGGTCAGTGCTGGTTACGTGCGGGGAGACCTTGAGATGTTGTACTGACGCTTTTTGAGTAAAGACCCTTACGACGATTGAACAATTCGCGCTTCGCCCTGGACAAAGTACACAAGGTCCTCAAACGAAGGTTCGCGTTTATCTACTTCTATCGCAGCAGCAAATCGCAACAAGCGTTTTTGTAAATCAAACGGAAGGCTCTCTATTATATCTTTGCAATATTGTCGAAGTTATTCAGATCTGAATAATACTTCAGACGATTAAGTACGACTCTGCTTTCTTCTAAGTCATGGGCTAACACCACAAGTCCTGCAGAGTCGCCAGATTTCAACCTTTACCCTTTCGACAGTTTATTTACATACTTTCTCGCAATTACACGCGGACGACCGTAATTTTCAAATAATAATTGCTTAGCCTTTTGGTATCCTGCACTGAAGTCCAAGACAGAACAAAACTCGATCAGTTTATTCGCTTCACCTTTACAGTGCTGTATTAAGTATTGCAGCTTTGAGGCATCGTCTGTCGGGTTGAGTCTACTCTCCACGTGAGGTTCAAAATTTGCCATAAATAACGAATAGCGGGTAGGATCGCCGTAAAATTTTAACAATTCCGGATTGGGCAAGCCTACCTCTTAAGGATGAAACGCAGGTCGATATGATTGTGGCTGCCAATCACGTTGCTCACGCTGAAATTGAGGAGCTTCAAGATGTTCTGGGTGGTTTACAGAGTTTAGGTTTCGTCTGGCTGTCGTTTGTCATGTTACCAAGCACAATAGGCACAAACGCACCTCCATCACGTGACGTAGACGGCCCTGGCTTAATGTCTTCATACCTTTCACCTACTAACCTCATATTTGAGGTGGCTTAACGCAGGTCACCGTGGCTAGCCCCTTTTGTCCTTGTAAACGTTGACTTCGAGTAAGAGGGAAGTTCCGTGACAGCCGCTGGACTTGATTCCGCCTTGACATTGTGCTTCCACGATACATTTTTCACCGAGGCGACTGCGTTCATGGCAGCATCAGAGGGGAAGATAACCACCACGTTCGGATTCTTCTTCCCACACTTGTCGTTCGATTTCTAATTGCTGAAGCTCTTGGGTTTCTTTTAGAATTTCTCGCCGCCTTTGGGTTTCAGCGAGTTTTCTTTCGCGTTCAGCATCTCGACAGCTTTGTTCCAAAGCTTTTTGCTCGTCGGTGCGTTTGTTCTAGAGGTCTTTCCTCTTCGAGGCGTTTTTGCTCCAGAGCTGTTTCCTCAACCTGGCGCTCAAACTCATGTTCCTGTTTGGGCTCGATGAACTTAAGTCGAGCCAATTCCTTCTTCGCTAGAAGCTCTGCCCTCTTTGTGGCTGAGGAAACACCTGAACTTCGAGATCCCGCCGATTTCGAACTAGAATGCTTCGATCCCGCGAGAATGTTTCGAAGATGAGACCATGGATCGGGCGATCGGCCAAGAAGTCTGCAATCTCTTCTGCAGCAACACAGTGCTGCTCAAGCTAAGTTCATACGCGCTGATCGAACTCTTCTTTGTGGTAGCGCAGATCAGTAACTAAACCTAACGGAGTGTCCTCCACTTTGCTTAATACTTTGCTCAGCAAACAACTTCACGTTAAACACGCGAAACAATGAGTGCTGACGCTTTACCCTCAAACGCGTGTATTACATCACAAACGAAAGAAAAATAATCAGGCCATGTTATTCCTGGTCACAGAGGAGTGTGAAGCTTACGGTGAATAAATGTTATAGGCTACTGCCTTGCTCCTCCATTCAATTTTTCTGCAAGCCGCGACGATATCGCGATAACGCAATTTCAGAAACAAGTTGAAAAAAATGACAGAACAGAAAATTGGTCGGTGGGAAAAGCAATTGTATTCTTGTGCTTGCATTTCTCTTTTAGGGGTTTCAAACCTTTGTTCGGGGTGCTAAGTCCCCAGAAACTCCCCGTGGCGACGTGATCGGTGCTATTAACCCTCTCAAGCATCTGACGCCCCTGGTTCCTTCGGTTTTGCTGGACATTTTGCAACAGGTTTCAAGTGTTTTCTTCCAAGTTGATCTAGCTCAGTTTTGGGGTGGCCATTCTGGGGGCGTCTGGCGGGGATGCCCCACCACTTAAAACGTCTAGCATTGGCCATTTGCTGTTCCTGGGATTATGCTGGAAATTTTGCAACAGGTTTCAAGTGGTTACTATTCCAGCTAATCT
>JGI24021J15306_10006874_pt1 | contig 13794 bp, 10 predicted proteins | sample Ectturendosymbi1_FD_15306 | JGI IMG/M metagenome (IMG submission 15306) | reverse complement strand
GAAGGTATTATATGAGTATAAGCCGTCTGTCGTCATCGCACTAATCGAAAGACCAAGTTTCAAGCATCGGCGTCCGCAGGGGGGCAGAGCGGGCATTTCTCCCTCTAGAATGAGACTACAAAACAAAAATTTGCCGACAAGTCTTGTAGGTCAAATAATATCATCATTTGTGGTTTCGTTAAAGACCACGGCGATGCTTCTTTGAAAAGAAGTACCCTGGTTTGAAAATCTGCCGATAGCCTATTTTGTAAATATTGTAGTATACCTTGCTACGGCTGACAACGAAGCGCATTTTTTTGCGATTGTTGTCGTAACATGGGACATTTTTACGGTGTAGAGGGGTAAAACGTTTTGTGTACGCCCATTTGCATTACATCGTCGGCAACATGAAACAGATAAGCGAAATGTCGACATTTTCCCCCTCCTAGAAAAATGTGTGCGGGCGCCCATGGTCTCAAGATCGCAAGTTCAAGTTAAAACATGATTTCTGAAGTTTTTGTTTAAATTGTCAAAAAAGAAAGAAAATAAACAGAGCGAAGATTATTCAGTCTCGCGTCTGAGACGCAGCAGATGCGTCGTCGGAAAGTGTTATTGAAAATCTCAAACAAAGACGAATTTTCAACTAACGGTAAGAAACGTCTACACTACAGCTTCACCATCTGGAAAAGACACCAGCGCTTTACGGGGGCAACGTCACAGCGTCCTGTGCAACGAGTTGACATGTGGTGAATGCATAACAGAAGCACGTTGATGAAAACAAACGTGCTGCTTTCAAAACAGTACAAATCGCGCAAACTTGGCGAAAATTACGTTGATAGGGCAGCTGCAGAAACGTACCCGGATCCCAGGACTGCTTGCATTACCATTGAAGGCATGTCACAAGCAAAATTTCCCTCCCCCTTTCCACCCAAGAGGAAAATTTTGTCCATGCCAAAAAATTTTTGCTGCCCTAGGCCTCGAAAGCCAATATGGGAAATCCAGGCCTGCGCTCACCTAAACCCCATAAGAACAGGTCTGTGCGTGCAGTCTATCACCAATATCCTAAATTCACATCATGACTATTCAAGCAAAGTTGGCACATGTTAACTTTTGAAGTGTAAGACTGACATAGTCTGGGATGTAGTGCTATGCAACCGGGCGGCTCGCTGTCAGCCGCTTTTTCATTGGAGTTAGTTTGGATTTTTGTTCTGGTGATAGCAGTTTCTTGGGCTAGCGCAGAGTTATCAAACACGCGGCCCACATGTGGCCCGCGGGGGCATTTTTGGCGCCCCGCGATACTTTTTGCAAATTTTCAAATAATTAACATTTAAGTTTTTTAGTTTATTCACCGGTGTTTAAAAGTGCTCGGCCAGCGAGTGAACAAGAACCTTTTAAACGAACGTGGAGACGGTTAGAAATGATTATAAATCACGATACCTTTCGCAAGATACGAGATGTATAAGCTGTTTCTATTATGGTTCAGGTGCCATCATGGTTGCTTCAGCGTTATAGTGCGTCCCTCGGGTTACTTTATAATTCCTCATTTGGCCTTCGGATAAATTTGAGACCTTGGGGCCTATGCGAGCGTGTGCTGTAGTCTGCGGACTTTCTCTGATCTTGCTTTAGTATTGAAATAGCTTTTTTTAGGTATGTGTGTCTTTAATTGTTTCGACTTACCTAAATTTGCTGTATTTTAGGAATACTTGTACACAAATTTAATTAGGGTTCGCGCTAGCAATTACTCCAAGGCCGACTCCTTTGCTGGAGGTCCCAAGGGAAATACCCTTTTCACATCTCCGATCATCACCTTTTATACCGATCGTGTGACTTGAGTATCACCGATAGAACTTTCGCCAATCAGGCTTGTGTTCTATGCTGTGTACATGCGCTGCTTGTGTGTCGTTGCATGACTTTAGATGTCAACTAGATCATACTTTGTCCATGTGTTCTTCACATGTCTTTACACATACGTGTCCTGAAGGCATTCATCTGAACCGGAGTCTCTACGTGTCCATAAAGCATTCAACTAGAACGGAGTCTGTAACCAGTCCGGTTAAAATTCACTTGTTTGTCTTCAATCAATATCTAGTCTTTTCCTTTTAAGTGGAGGTGATGTTGGATGACTTGTCCACCATTCATAACTATTGAAATTTTCCTTTATGAAAAGGCTTCGAGTCCGCTTTCTCGAAGTCATTTGGTGGTTAACCTTTATTTCTTCATTTTTAAAACTTGGTGAATATTGGGATGCAAAATGGTTCCCAACAGTATTTTCCGTCATTTGACCTGTAAGTTTTTGCTTACGAGTTTTCTGGACTAAAGATGCGTTACTGATAAGAAATCGATTTCCTAGCAAAACTATTTTTGCGATTAGATTCGGCTGCGTCACCCTTCGGGTGTCTTGATGGTGAAATGTCGATACGTGCAGTCAGAATCATCACAAAGTTATGAAAGCAGTGTGTGGCAGGCTGGTTCCTCGCAGGCTTAACAGCCGAACCGGCGATGGGATCAGACGTATTGTTTTTGTAGAGAAAAACAAAACAAAAAAATCAATCTTACCGACTTTTTTGCACGACATCTGTAAGCCATCAGCCACAGATTAATGTCTTGGTACGGACCACGCGTCTGAGTCAAGCACGTAAATAAATATTATTTTGGCGTTCCAAAATACATTTTAAAGATGTTTTCAAAATGTTTGAAAATGTTTTTTGTACGTTTCTCAGCTGTATACGTCAATTTGCTGCTCAAGAATTGAATAACAACTGGATCCATTTCTTCTTATGTGCACGCAAGTTTTGTAGCAGGCCTACGTCGGAAGTCTATGTTTTAAGAGCAACTATGACCAATCCGCGGCCTGCGGGCCGCATACGGCCTAGCCGAGGGTTTTGTGCGGTACAGTTTAGGTTTTCGTTGAAGTAAAAGTATTCTACGTACTGACAACCTGTCCTAATTTTGATAATCTTGAACGTGACATTTTTTGATGCAGGTGGTCCTTAGTGCCATTTTATCACGTCTATTACCATTGCAGTTAGGATCCGAACACTTTCAGTATATTAGTTTAAGCTACATTTAGTTTGCTAAGATCAAATTAAGCCATTCAATGCGCGGCCCTCAAGAATATGTCGCTCAATGTGCGGCCCTGGTCAAGATAGTGACACACGTTTTGGCTCAGTAAGCCATTTGGGTTGGACATAGCTGTTTTAGAGCAAAGTCGCTGCTCGCCTTCGATGGAACGTGTGTTGGTGTACATTAGAAGCGTGCAAATAAAAAAGCGCAATCGCGATGCCTTTTGCCAATTTGCACTATTGGCTGCTATTGTCGCGTAGGTTTTGAAGACCTTCCGTGATATAACAGTAAGGTGAACAGGAAGTAACCCAGGGGTCACCAACATGGTGCCCACGGGCACCAGGTCGCTCGTACGGGCCACGTGGGTCCAGAGGCGTAACAAGGGGGCGCAATTCCCCGGGCGGCGCATCATTATGGGAGCGCTGAATCACTCGGGGGACGCCGAAAAGTCCCAACAATGTCACAAGTACTTTCTTCAACAGCAGATTTGCTTCCGAAGGACCTCAGGTTCGAACATGGGGACGCCAAACTTGTTTCTTGCCCAGGGTGCCATCTAACTCCGTTACGCCCCTGCGTGGGTCGCCAACGGGCCTGTTCTGACAATAACATAAACATGATCGGTGTTTTCACGTTGATGAATATCTTCAATTTTTACTATTGATAACATAATTAAAGACGAATTGAGCAAATCTTTATTTCAGAATTGTGTGTATCAAACTGGTAGCCCTTCGCATGAATATGTACCAAGCAGTTCTTAGTTTCGAAAAGGTTGGTGAACCCTGAAGTAGCCTAATAGAGTGATCTCGACGGTTGAGCTCCATTGCTACTTGACACCGTTGGTGGATGAACGTGTTGTTTGCTTAGTTTCGAACTTGATGGCGACGGAGTCTGAAAGCAACACTGAGCAGCAAAGCCAGATACGCTTTCAAGCAAGCCAAGGGCTTGTGAATCATAAAAATGTGAATGGGGTATCAATGGCATGTAAAGCACTGTGTAAAGTTCTGCGCAGAAGAACGCGTTGACTATCTGAAGTGAATTGAAAACTCCTGTGTTCTTGGTTGCAGGTGACAAGGTAAGCTACGTTTTTGACGATTTGGACAAAATTTCAGAATCATAGCCCCGTACAGTAGCCTACATGACATCCCATAGCACAGTTCAAAGACAATCCAATAAATAGAAGTAATTTCGCGAAAAGGGCAGGATACGACGGCGTCATGAATCCGCCGCGTCAGTATGGCCGGTAGCTGGCTGTTGTGGCGGACAATAAAGTATAGATGAAAATAAGGTTACAAAATGCTTTAGCCCATCAACGCCTGCAAATAGTCTTAACTCGATTCACACTTGCTTGGTCATGACAACACATGATTCAGTTTTTTTCGAGGGGCTAATAATAACGCAAATCACTGACCAAGTCTTGGCAGCAGACAAACTAGGGCTCAAGCCTTTATAGGACACTCGCTTATCATATCACTTTTAAAGATATGCACAAAATAAGCTTGAACATTTGTTCAGTCGCTAACAGCAAAAGGTTTTGCAATTAACCTTGTACAACCACCGTACTGGATCCCAAGTGCTTTTTTCAAAAATGTGATAAATATGTTAATCTATCAGATTTATAAGACACTTTAAAAAATCTTCAAATTATGTTGCTTGACTTTTACCAACTTTTGCCCGATTTGTCGCAAACTTGCAAGGCGTGAGAGTAGACCGAAACACCTTCAGCCCCATCTCCTACGACTATACCTAGTCAGCCTCAGAACCGTCGCCAGAAAGTCTTCAACAGGGTTACGTTTGTGCAGGGGACTTGACATTCGGAAAATGATGACTCCACTGATCTATAGCGTTTCATATTTCAATTTGGGGGGCTTGGAGCTTTGTTTTGGGGGCTAAACCCAACAAATCCGCCCACGTGACGACGGGACTGGTCACCCCGGGAGCCCACAGTGCAAACCCACGCACAGTGTGGATGAGCACTAAAGGGTCGCTTCCGTTTTTACCGTAAGCCTGCGTATTGGCGAAATCGGGTTGTGCTCAGCTGTTACATAAATTTCGCAGTGGCATTTTGAGAGGCGCTCTTATCTGTACTTATAAGCTTGCACACCAACCGAGAATTGGAGCAATCGATTTCGCTTAGCCTTAAAGACTGAAGGGAAACTGGCGGGATGTTGATTGATGTTCTGCCCTGGTGCGGCATTAAGGTGAGCAGAGACGCAAGTTTGCAATCTCAGCAAACTACGTTCCAAGCACACTTTTTTCCACACCTTAGGCATGCTACTGTAGTTAAATTTGTTTAGCAAAGCGACACACTGTTTCGCAAAAACAAGAGATTGATTAATAGCCTAATTTGAAACTACTATTGGGCACTACTTGCTTTAACGGCCACGCGTAGAAGGTAGCATATGCAGCTGTGAAAGCAGGAAGTGGGAAGCCTGCAATGCCGTGACGCACAGTTTATCATGTCGCATACTTTTTAATCCACTTCACTGCAAGGATTAGGGCTGGCACATCGGCAAACCGTACTACAGTGAAAAGAATGCGATGTATTAGGTAGTTTGGTCGCGCGTTTAACCGAACAGACGTGACTGACCAAAAACCTCGAAGCGCGTTTTTTTGCGTAAAACTTAGTGATTATTACCTGGTGAAAACGATACAAGCAGCGCAAATATGTCGGATAACGGTTTACAGACCGCTTTATCCATTCCATGACGTCCCTTTCGCGTTAGGCGATTCCACAGAGAAGTGGGACAAGAGCAGTATCGTTATGTATGCGTCAGCAAATGAAACAGGGCCTGACTGTTTCTTCCATTCTGTTAGTTGCAATCAGCTTTGCTTTCTCCATATGAGAGATTTCGATCGCGCATCTAGCTTTTCCGTCACGGCGGTCCAATTTATTCCCAGAGGAATAGTCTGTAGTGCAAGCGGTACAGATCAACTGCAGTGAAGTGAGCTTTTGCTGTTCTTATGTCGTTCTAGTTGAACAGGGAACGCAAAACCGTGCATGAAACGAGTTTTATGAAAATAAAAACAAAAGTTATGGGGATAGTTTTTGCGTGCAGGCATTCCATGCATTCCGTTTCCTTCTTCATTAGCAGACACCGCAATATCTGAGTGATGAGCATAGGCGACAAATTTTATAACTTCAAATGTCGAATTTTCAGGTTAATTTTTGCGTTTTCTTGCAGGTGTCAAGAGGTTGCTACCTTGAAATTAGCTCAAATTAACAAAAGATGCGCTGCTCTTAATGGGTATATCTTAAAAACGAGCAACAAAGTTGTCTAAAATGTCGTCTGAAGCTTCAAACAAGTGCTGCAGTTCCACCAGTATAAACGCAAGATATTACATCCTTGCTGTTGGGACCTTACTTAACATATCTGCGTATGTTGGTAAGTATGGTCTTGATTGCACGTAGTACGTACAACACGTTTCCTGTTCAGGAAAAGTTTCGCATGTAAAGATACAACCGTTACTGCCGTAAGTTGAGAAGTGAACAGGCCAAAAAATGTTTAACAAACAGATATCAAGAAATTGAACAAAACGCGATTGAGTCTTGAAAATTGAACTAATTCCTTTTTCACCGATGGTTGGTTTATCTGTTTGTTTTGTTTTTGTCATATAGGTATTATTTTCCTACAAAGTAGCTTGCACATCACCAATGCATTAGGCACGACGAGCGCCAGCATCATCTACATCTGCGCCGCATTCTTTTCCCTGTTCTGCGCTCCGTCGATTTTCGCAAAAGTCGGACCCAAGTGGTCACTAATAATTGGAGAGATTGGCTTTCTTTGTTTTTCTATTGGAAACTTTTATCCAAGTAAGTTTGTCTCGCATTCTATTGCCATGCAGGAGTTGCGTCAAATTGTGATTATCGCGGCGGAGTTTGGGAGTCAAAAAAATATTTTCAAAGGCCTGTCAGGTCTGTATATCGTATCACCATACACCGGAAAAAGCCAAAGGTTTGGGCTATATTTCTTGCACAGCTTTGCAACCTTTTTTGGGTTTTCCACTATTTGCTGTTGTCGTCACCTCATTTTGAAAACAGTTTCATTGGTGCTGTAATATGACTTTAATGCTGATACACAAAGGCAAACTGATAGTTTAGTTGCAAAGACACAGGCGCACGACATTTTTGACATGTTCGAGGAATTGTTAAAATAGTTTTGTTAGCGTGAAGTTTTTCTCAGAGCACTATCCTCCAAGCATTGTTCTAAATCACGAGTTATGTTTTAGAACCACTGGGCAATGCTGTATGTCCCCACGGCAACCATCGTACGAAACACTGTCTTAAGAACGACGTTTTCAAACAAGTGGAATAATCGTTTACCTTGAGCCACATCGATTCAACTGCTGCGTAACCTATTAAAATTTAAAGGTTCCGCATGGCTTCCCCGCTAATGGGAAGCAGCGTCGAACATGTAAGATTTTGCAATCTTGAAGCCGTAATGCTACAGTTTTAATCAGCAAGGCCCGTTATCTTCTATTAAAAAAATTCCCAAATGATTTGCAAAGAGTTTGCAAACATTTCACCGCTGAGATTACTGAGTACCAAACTGAACACTGGAACAACTGCGCTGCAATAAAATTGTTTGACTCAGTTTTTCGATAAGTGTTTTTAAAAGAACAACGACACGTGTATTTTTTTACACAGTTAAACGAGAATTTGTCGCGGGTGAAAAATCTGGTAATTGCGTATGCGGTGGACATGTTGGACATGAAACACCAAACCTTCTTTCAACCCTCTCTTTGTTAATGCTTGTTTCAATTTCACGTCGTCGCTAACAATTCCTGATTGTGGCTTGAAACCACGGACGTCGGAAAGATTTTTTCCAGGGGAGCCAATAGCGGATTTTTCCAGACGTAGCCCATAAGAATTTTCCAGGGATGGCCAAAAATGGTGAAATCTTATTTTTCCCTCTCGAAGATAGGAAAACAACCTTTTTTGCTAAAAATGTAATAGGAAAATGTCTAATTTTAAAATCTAGGGGGAGCCAAGGACCCCTGTCCACCCTTTGGACGACCATGCTTGAAAGGTGTTTTTGATGCCACCTTTCGGTGTCGTCCGTAAAGAATTAAAAAATTATACGTTTGGCTTTCTTATGCGTGTACCACCGCTGAATCGATCTCTTTCTCGAGTGACGAGCACTTCAACAAAAGATTACTACAGCCTCCCTCGCCAATCTCTAACAAAAATGCTCTGTACAGAATATTGTGGTTATTCTTTTTAGGCTTTTACACGATGATTCCAGCCGCGGTCATTGGCTCTCTGGGTGAGGGGTTACTGTGGTCGGCTTCACCACTTTATGTCATTTACCTGGTCAAGGAATACTATTCAACACGTTGCGACCAGTCGGTCGTGCTGGACAGCGTTCGAAACCGTTGGTTCGGACATTTCTACGGCATACTGAAAAGCTGTCAGGTAAATCCTAAAAGATTTTCGTTCTCTGAAGGGGAAAATTTTGGTGTGCGACTATTTTGATTTCATTTGATCATTATTACTTGCACTTTGAAATGTCTCATAATCAAACAAATCACTCACAGCAGCAACAGCGGGAAATTTCACCATTCATTTTTATTCACGTGTATGTTCACTTTTTTTATTCAACCACACCTTTTAACAAATAATTAGCAGGACTGAATTGCAATAATACTATTTTTTTTAATCAAATCTCCAAGAGCTGTTCCGCAACCATAACGAGGATCAAATGACATCGCAGTGCATCCAGTAGACGACTGTCTTTATCGGTGGGAATCGGTCACAGGTATAGCAGAGGTGGCCGGAGTCACATTTTCAGACCCCGACTCCGCTCCTTTTCCCACGTTTTTGAATCCGGGTCCGGCAATTTTTCGAATTTGAGAATCCGACTCCTGTTCACACTCCGGCAACCATCCATGCATCCGAAATTCAGCAATGTTTTCACTTGAGCTATGACGTTTATAAAGACCACGCGGACTTCTGCTACTGCTGGAAATAAACAGTGACTCCCGATCCGGGTCCGTTTTTCGAAAAATTTTGACTCCGGCCCGGATCCAAAAAAGCGCAGAATCCTGCCGGAGTCAACTTCGCCACTCCGAATCCGTAGCCACCTCTGACAGGTAGAAGCAGTCTCGTTGAAGCAAGAAGTGCTGACCGTTGTAATCTGACCTATCTTTTCCGAGTGATGGGTGAATCAAAAAATAAATCTCATCAAAGCAAGTGGCTTTAAGCAGCATCCAGCCTTTTATGAAATTGTTCGCTTCTTATCGTGAACCAAATCCAAGCACACGTTTGGGTAAAGTTTCGAAAATACCGTTTTTTTCTGATATCGTCGTTAGCGTTACCTAATGCATATATAACATTTATTAAATCATTCTTCCTGTTCCCGCGTAGCATTCTCACCAGCTCTAAATCACAAGTTCTTGGATGTATACGTACCTAACCACGGCGCACTCCACCCCTGCCCTTCTTATCTCTTTCAAGAAATAGCAAAATCCTCACTAGCGGTTTTCGTGAAACAATTTTAGTGTTCACAATGCAACTTCCGTGCTAAAAACTGACTGTTTATCTGGAATTCACTGCACGTACACAGAGCTCGAGCAAAGTGCACCTTGTTTCCTTGTTGCTCCGCTGTTTAAGATCTCACCGGGCGTCTGGGACTTTGCATTTTGATATTTTACTTTAAAATTTTTAGCAAAAATGGTTGTTTTCCTAATTTCGAGGAGGTAAAACGAAATTTCACCACTTTTGGCCGCCCCCTGGAAAAAACATTTTGGCTACCTCTGGAAAAAGCAACTACTGCCCCCTGGAAAAAGTCCTCCCGACACCCATGGATCATTGATCCGACCGTTTGTGGGTCTGGCTAAAAATCGTACTTTTTCAGATCTGGGGAAATTTGTTGTCCTATGCTGTGCTGTACGGAGGACGACACATCGGTGTCGAAGCTCGCAATTCCAGCCAATCAAATCGCAATATGGAAATGTGCGGCAGCAACTTTTGCCCGGTAGGTGCATGACACGCAAACCGAATCGTGCTCGTGAAATCAAGTGTCGACTGATACAAATACTTGCGCTGCATATGTATTCGTTACAACGAAAAAGGGAACTTCGTAAATGAATGACTAGGCTGCGTGAGGTAAAGTGTTAGACGCAGCTGTTGACCTCCAGTTAACGTTCCAAGCTAAAAGCACTGTACACAATAATTGGAAAGACGCATCAACTGTAAAGTAGTTCGACGTAAAGGAAAAGCACATTATAATGTCCTCAACATATACCAGTGTTTGTATGTTGCAAAATGTGCGAGAATGGCTAGATTTCTATGAAATAAAGGCTTTTGTTTCATAAAAAAATCAAAATTTTAAGCGTTTTTTTCTGCTCATTAAGTATTTGTCTTTTTGATGAGGAGTAGAGCAAACCCCCCAGACTGTTTTATGGTATATGGGAGCTTCGAGATTCTGAGCCTTTTTTGCGTTATTTCGTAACAGTTGACGTGATGAAATGATATCTGTCTGTTTTTACTTTTCGGAAGTTTTTTATCTTCATTTTGACAAAATAAGCGAACCTATGTTTATTATTTATTGGACTTCTAATCAAAAGACAAAAACTTTAGAAATGCTTGGAGCAGCTGTAGTTTCAAGCAAAAGCGTTGTCTGTTTCCAGCTAATTTTGGAGGTGTATGCACTTAACGCTTATATTTTGACGATTCCACACAAAGAAGGCAGCGATAACACGGTTAAGGTTGTTGTTTGCCGAGAGAATAAGGCCAACCAAGCCAACCAGGCAGTCGCGCATCACCCTCTGCTTTTCGGCTTAATTCAAAGGCCGAGGTAGTTTTTGCACAACTGGCCATCTGCATTTGTACAAGTGCAGTACCAGGATGTGACGGGTGCAGCAGTCCATCGCTACATTCCTCAAAGCCAAACTTCAGTCTATGTGTTGCTGGGCGTGTACGTCACCATGCAATTGGCTTCCATTTTTCTGCACGGCATCTTTCTTCCTCGAATAAAGGAAGTCGAAGGTGAGTTGCTACTAACCGCAAACTCATTGGCAAAAAACTTTGTTGCTTAGTGTTTGCTAAACATTATTTGCAAACGTTCTCTTCAACTGATGGCGCCAGAGTTGAATTTAATGCGCACCAAGAAAGCAGAGAAAAATAGCCACAAATAAAACCATAACCGCCTTTATCACAACACACGACTAAAACAACCTGTAGCAGAAGCAAACATAAAACATGCAGTTGTTTGGCTTGCTGGCGTCATGTGCGTGTTATATCTTCATTAATTTAATTCATGTGCTTTTCTATGAATTACTGTAAGGTCCATGTCACGGTATTTAGTAGTAAGAAATGCGACAAACACGGACACATTATAATGCACTGAGGAAAGGTGTGGGGGAGCAACTAGAACTATCAATAGGGGAAGAGAATAAGCCTTTGGATAAACGAGGCGACGACTCGTGCAATGTCTTGACACAATGCAGAAGTTCTCCAAAATGGGGAAAAACGAGATCTTCTGACTAGCATCAGACGTTTGAAGTGGGCGAGTGGAAACTCTAGATCAGGGGTTACCAACCTTTCTCTGACCACGTACCCCGTACCCCTCCAGCATTTCGATAGATGAACATGTACCCCTAAAAATCTCATATGGCAAAAAGGCTGAGTGACGTAGCGAAAATTAACTGAATTTAGAAGTTTTTGATTTTTAGAACTATAAAATTAGACTCCGTTTTTATGTCTCAAAGTTAATTTGTTGGGATGTACAATAAATTTACCCCTTCAGATAGGAAAATGTACCCCTGGAGGTAAATGCACGTTGGGAATTCCTGCTCTACATGAAGATGCGCACACACCTGTGAATAAGCATGAAATATCTTGAAAAAATGTGTATACTGATGCTGGCAACCAGTCACACTTTAGAGAAGGTGATGCAACATTATGTAAGCATTAAAGGTGTGCACACGCGTGTTTTGACCAAAACTCTGTGTGTGCTTGTTCTGAAATTGCCTTACATGCACATAGCATGCGTAACAGGCATGGAACAAAATAACTTTTTTTGCAATTGTCCGGAGTCCAAAGGCCGCTCATCGACCAATAATGATATTTACGCGGAGATGCAATAATTGTCTTTAGTCGTTTGTTCTGATGCTCGGCTTCAATAACTGCGCTATCTGTTGCTTGAAGTATTTCACGCACTTCTTACAGATGACCGTCGCACGGTGGCGCAGATTACCAGGAGCACTTTGAAAGCGACATTTTGTCACGTGCTATCTTTGGACCAACTGCTGCTCATGCCAACCGGTTTCTACTTCGGTCTTGTCGTCTCTTATGCGGCTTCTGATTTCACACGCGCGTTTATATCTTGTACAGTTGGCGTGCAGCAGGTAAGTTCTTCTTTTCTTCTGTTTGCCATGACAACTGGAAACCGAGATGATTGCAGTGTTTTCAATGATAGCAAAAAAACTTTAAAAAACGTCACCAGTAAGCCGTTGTGTTATATTTATTTTGTTTCACCACGACGTTTGAGAATTTTGCCTTTTTCATTATTTCTAAAAGAATATATGTGAAAGGATAAAACAGTTTACTTTCTGTGAAGTGAAAACCAAACGTGATAAAAAATAACAACCAATTAAGCAACCACTGGCGTCGGAAGAGGGCAGGTGGGCCAATCTCTCTCGATTGTGAAATTTAAGATTTTCCTATTACCGGTAACATTTTGGTATAAATATATTTTTCTCTTAGTTTCGAGTTGGTAAAATGAAATATTAGCACTATTGGCCCCTGGAAAAAATCCTTTTGAACACTCCCTGGTTAAATTCGCTATTGGAACCCCTTGGAAAAAATCCTTCCTACTTATGTAACCAACTTAATTTAATAGAAAATGTAGACGCTTCGCTAAACAACTAATCGTTTGATTATTATCGTTTGATATTTGATTATTATTATCCGATCCAGTGTTTTTTTAAGGTTTTCAAAAGGGTGTCGTGGTGGAGTTATAGGGTGTCAATATAATTTTCCCTTCTATGTGTGATACTTTTAAATGATTTTCACAAAAACGCACATTTCCGTCCAAATATGCTTAATAATTTGAATATGACATTCACTTTTGGCAAACAAACTAAGGATAATTTCATAAATAGGAAGTTTTAGTGTAGGCCTACATACTCATTCATTCACTAATTTTCGTACCCGCTTTTCCTTTCGGGGGGCAGCACCTCTCGGAGGACCCGAAATACCTCACGATCAACAGCAATCTCAGATAGTTCTGCTGGCTCCACACCAAAACGGGATCAAGCGAGGTCGGAGATGTAGTCACGTAACCTGCTACTTGGACGACCTCTTGGCCGCTTTCCTGTGGGTGTAGACTATTGCCCGAAGGATTATCTCGCCATTCTTTCCTGGGACATTCTGGACACATGCAGGCGCGGACACAAAGGGGGATGCAGGGGATGCATCCCCCCACCAGACCTAAAGGGGCATTAACATGACACTTGATTTCATTGAAAATCATCGCCGAAAATATTTTTTTACTGCACATTGCGCCAAAGATGCTAAAAATTAACTTATGCTAACAATTAGTAAAAATGTTTCTTCGTTTCATTAGATGAGCTGGCTTTAGTTTGTGGAACCTGATATAAAACCCTGGAAATTGGGATTACGAACCAAATATTTCTGGAAAAAAACTGAAGTCGGCATCTTAATTCCGATTAATTGATTTGATTCTTGCAATGACAGTTGTTTTGCCGGTATGAAACTCACACTGCACAAGAGTCAGGTTCACAGTTATA
>JGI24021J15306_10006870_pt1 | contig 13795 bp, 6 predicted proteins | sample Ectturendosymbi1_FD_15306 | JGI IMG/M metagenome (IMG submission 15306) | reverse complement strand
ATGTGATTTCTGCTGCTTGTCTTGTGACTTCTGCTGACGTTTTAATGACGTTGTCACTGGGGTGACTTGAGGTTAGTGTCCTAGGATAGCCGTTTTCGGTCAGGCCAGCTGACTTAATAATCAGTGTTGATTGGCTGTAATCGTTTTGAATTTGTTCTGGCTGTCTCAGGCTTAAGGATATTTCAGCAAGTTTGTTTTCTGTACAGTACTAAGTTGTTACAGGCAAACTTGCCTGTAACACAATGTTTTAAAGAGTTAATGGCTTTAGTCGTTGTTTAGTTTTCAGCTTCGTTTGGCTTGTCTTGAATTCGTCGGTAAACTTCTAAGTTGCTCTCTTTAGTTATTTTTCTCCAGTAATCGAAGTCTTCTTTTCGTATTTTTCAGTATCACAAAACATTTCATGTTGAGGAGCCAAGACGAACTCAACAATACCCTCGTTTTTGCAATGAACCGCACCTATTGCACGTTCGTTTCGTGAAGGTTGCACCTGGCACCACCTTCACATCCTGCTGGTCAAAGCACCACTTTGTTGTAATTGGAAAGGCCGAGCAGCAAGTGCGAAAGCTTCACATTGTTGCACCAAGCAGCAATGAAGATCCTACATCGTGATAATTTTCTGTCTGCTTGTTCGCGCCATATGGGTGTTGTTCATCATGCACATCCCGTTCATGGTGAATCGCACATTCAACACAATGCTCAGTGAGAGGCTGCAGCACTTGCACCAAGGTTGGGGAAGACATTTTGAAATGACTGAGAGTTAACGAGACAAGTAAAATGCAATCTCAATAAACTTAGATATAAATGACCTGCAATCAAACTTGTTAAAACAACATTGGGCACAATTTTTTAACTTATCGAGCGCCATTTCATAGCATGTTGGGCACCATTTTGGAACTTATCAGGCGCCATTTCATAGCAAAAAAATGTTGTCGAAAAACGTGAAATTTTGTGTGACTCGGCATTGACTCGAGCTTGCAAACCAATGACTCGAAGTGACTCGACAGTTCTCGTGACTTGACTCTGACTCGACTCGACCAAGTCATGACTCTGATTCGACTCGAAAAAAATTCAGATGACTCTGACTCGACGGGCTTGTGACTCTGAATCGACAAAAATGACTCGGACACATCACTGGTATAAACGCACGCACTGTGCCGAACGCAGGCCGATAAAAAGAGTCAAAACAACCTTTCGCAAGCGTAAGGCATCGGAGCCGGCCGAATCACAGGGTTGCGGACACTTTTTGCAACCGCCTTAAAGGCAGAAGCACAGGGTTACAGATACATTCTTATCACTAATGTTCGCTAAGACGTAACACTTGTTACAACACTACTGGAGAGCAGGATGCCAATTCCTAAAGTGGTCGAGTCCAGGTAAAAAATGCGAATGCGTTGTGACATGACATGGTTAGTCATGGCGCTTTGCAGAGGTGTTAGCGCAATCAACAATGAGAGAAGCAAAACACTTTTAACAGCACCCCAACTATTCCTGACTTAGTTTGACTTATGACAACCTATGCAAAATTTATCACTCATAGTCATACAGGGATCCAGCAGTGGGGAGAGATGAAGACATTCTAACATCAGATTTCGAGGTAAACGACTAAGCAGAATTTTTTTATTTTATTAACACACAAAAAACAAACAAAATGAGGTTAGTCAGGATAGCTGAAAAGGGGAGAAAAACAATACTGCACAGACGCCAGGCTTTACAGAAAGCATAAAAAAAACACTGAAGACAATAAAGCTCACAGAAAACGCAGACATTCGGAAGGCGACGGCTATTCATTGAAGAGAGGCAAGTGATGGGCAGGAACACTGGTTAATGCACTGAAGATGGCTAAAATCAGATCAAACTTGCACACAGGCCAATATGCTGGCGTTGCTCCCTTTGACCACGGCCAGAGACAGGCGTTGGTGGAACCACTGTCGCTCCCTGGGTCGCCCGAAATGTCAACAAGTTTCTTTGCAAGACAGCTCAAGAAGGGGGCAGTGGACTTGCCATACACACCAGTGGTTTTGATTGAAACTGGTTGAAGGTAGTAATTGTCGAGAAGGTCATGATTGTATTTCTAGCATTTGTCTGTCTCAGCATCAGTTGCTACTATCTATACTGCCTGGTGTAGCAGCACTGACTATGTAGTGACTTTCTTTCTGGTATATTCAAAGAATAGGCACGAATATAAACAATCTACTGTAACTGCATCAAACACGTAACCGGCATATGTGTTGTTCGCATGGGCGCAATTTTGTTATAAAATGTGGGGGGGACAGCTTGATGTAAATCCACTATACTCATCGGGCCTATGCGGAAGTAAAATTATGTAAATACAGATTCCCAATCTTCCTTGTTTTTAGAGGTGTTTTCAAAGCAACACTAATCACACTTTGCTTTGTCGCTACAAATGATTTAGAAATTAATAAACTTAATTTTGTTGTTGGACATGGTATCGCAGTTCAACTTGATTACATTACTATCAGACTATGATACAATCAAGCAACGCAATATATCCCTCTGGTGTCCCAAGCTGGTTACGGGTCTGCTGGTGACTGTTGCCTTGTGCCTTCTGTCAGTTATGCCACTCATTTCAGTCTTCACAATCATATTTTTCAGGTTTAACATCAAATTTTAATAGGCAAAATTAATGTCAAAAGTTTTATTCTAGAGTTATACATGCATAACGACACAAATATATTTGAGATTAAACAGAAATCAAAATGAACAATGGTGAATTGGAAAATAGTACCACGTTTCACCTGAAATTACCACGAAAGAATGTCCAATAAAACTAGGTGTTACATAGGCTCGCAGGTGGCAGAACCTGGAGGGCCGCATGGGTCTAGGCTCTCCCACTTTTTTCTTGAAGGGACTGGCCCTCCCACTTTTACATTTTGAATTTTGCCTAAATATGTTTAAGTAACACAATTCATATTGGGTTCATTGTTAAAGTAAATTATTTTTGTGTAAGACTAAGAACAACTAGTTGTATTTATGTGCTCAAGACAATGTAGTGTATGATAGATAGGGTGTTGTGCAGATAGAGGTTGTTGAGGGCTTATCAAATTAAAAAAAAAATTGCTTAAACATGCTGACAAAAGTTAATGACGTCATATTAAATGTTCTAATTCTTTTGACGTGCACTTCTTCCCCCCACTTTGAAAATAGTTCCGCTACCCATGCGTAGGCTACGTGTAAAGCAAATGTATCGCACTTGGATGAAAGCATTGCTGCATTGTGGGTACAAATATCTTTTGAATTTGTTGGTCACCCCTTGTCATGACATACAAGAAAAAAGGCTAAATGTATAAGCTGTCTTCAATTCCTAGTCAAGTCATTAAGTTTTGAGCTATAGGACAATATATAACTAGGTCAATGCTTTTCTAAAATTTTGATGGAAATCCTGTTTACTAATGGTTGAAGACAGTCATTTGCAAAACTACCCATCCTAAAACTTAGTCGATCCACAATAGTGCTGTTGTTTGTTTTCGGCAAAAACTTTGCAGACTTTTGCCTGAAAATGTAACTCTAAGATTATAGGCTACGCTTGCATCTTTATGTTTTATGCTGTCTGTTTCTCAATACATGACAACCACCGTTACATTAAAGCAAATTAGCCAACGTTTTTGCACAAAACAAATCACGACTGTACTGTGGTCTCTCATGTGCACAGCTGTTAAACTTCACTGTTTCAAGAAAGTGACCTTCTTACAGTAAACCAGTCTAGATAAATGTCGGACAGAGGCAGTAAACAATCTTTTGCGGTCTCTAGAAACTTGCAAAATGCAAAAAATCATTTTTGAAGTAAAAATTCACAAAAATAGCAGAATCAGTGATACCACACCAAACTGTTTCAACATCAACATAGGTATGTGTAATATCTAACACGAAAAACTCGACATAAAACGTGACAAATGTAACATTTAGTTTTGAAACCTCTCCAAATACAAACCCTATGAGAAAAAGTGGGGGTCATGACATATTATGTCCCCTTATCTAAAAATGTTGGGGGGACACGGGGGACGTGTCCCCCACCAAATTGCGCCCATGTTGTGGCTATATTTTCTGCATCTTCCGAGAAACAGGTACGTGTTTTTTTGTAACAGAGCCTCAAAAGTAGGATTGTTACGTTGTACATGGTGGCTACTAACACTCACTCTCCAAGGCAGGTTGTATAGATCTCTGCAGACAAGGTTGTAGGCCACACAATCTCTGCATGCATGACTTCCTGAAATTACACCATAATTGTGATGCATACATGGGCGTACGAAAGCAAAGAAAAAATACATTTTATATTCTATTTGAACATTGGGAAACAGTGGCTCGCAACTTGTTTGCTGCACAATATTGATATCGCAATTGTTTCTGAATGTCTTTGTCATCTGACAGCTCAGTATCCAATACAATCCCTGGATATTTGTATTGGTTAACAGATTTTACGTTTTGACTACCCAATGTAAATAATGGGGTGACTGTGCTTTTTGCACTCTTAGTCTTAACTGTCATACAAACAGTTTTGTTGCAGTTCAAAATATTCCCATGCCATTCTGCATAAACTGGGCACACATCTAGTAGTATTCTTTGCAACCAACATAGCCTACACTTGGACAGAACACACAAATATCATCAGCAAACATCAAGTGATTTGGACTTAACCAATACAACACCCTGCTTTAATTTTGTTTAGTTCATTGGATAACTCATCTAAATAAACAGCAAACAAATATGGACTTAGTACTCCCCTTGTCTAATCCCATTAGACACATAAAACGGTTCAGAAAAATGCTTTCCCCATTTTGTTTGCATCGTTTGTTCCTTGTACTAATGTTTCAGTAGGGACACATGTTGGCATTTGGCACACAAAACACATTGGCACCTTTCTTTGAACTAGAGTTTCTCAAATAATTTCATGTGTAGTACTCGATCAAATGCTTTAGAGACATTTAAAAACACAGCATGCACAGATGAACCATGGATTACAAAGTACAAAGGGGTTTGCTTCAACAAAAATGTACATTGATCAGTACTATGTCCAGCTTCAAAAACAAATTAATTGTCTGTGGTTCCAAGGAAAGGAGAGATGCTAGTATGAATTTGACCTTATGCCTGTGCTATACCAATCAACAGCAATGAATGTGTGTTGCGCACTATTAACCCCATTGCAAGAGCGCTGACATTGACTGATTATTCCTCGTGTGGACTGAGCACCAACAGCCATTGTAAATGAAATCATTATGCCTGTGCTATTATGTAAAGTGGCAAGCGAACACCTGCACCGACATGGCAGGACTCCCAGTCCCATGTTTACAAGATGCAACTCTGAAAGTTATTCCAGTGCTACAATGGAAATATTGGAGTTCGAATGCGAACAAATCATCAGGAAAAACACTTGCACTAGGGCCAGGCCAGCACAAGATTATTGCAGTAGGCTAATGCCCGTTCTAGCAGCTGGTCAGTCAAGGATATTGTTCCATCTTGTGTTGTTGAGTATGGCACCAAAAAAAAGTTTTTCATACAGTTTAAAGCAACAAGTTAAGTGTTTAGTGTTGTGCATTTACATTAATGAAATGTAATGCTAGGACTTTGACACCAAACTTCAGCTAACGTTGAGTATTATGTCGATAAATCCACTCTTCTTTTTGCGAAGATCTGCTCTTTGTTTTGCAAAGAAGTGCTCTTCTTTTTTGCACCATGGATGCATTTTATCATAACTTTTGTTTTGGCACACCCTTTTTTCTCCTAATTTATTGCTCTTTCCTCTTGCTTTGTGTTTTAACTGATTGTCGCTAGTAAGTCATGTCTTATCATATTTGGTGTTTTTTACTACTTGTTTGTGCATAATCTAACTGCTTTTCTATGGTACTGTCAACGTTAGCTCAAAATGTTTTTCACGCAACCTTTGTTTTTGTTTCGTAATATTCACTGCTTTACATACTTCCACTCGTTTTTACTTTTAATTTACTTGGACTGAAGATGCCGTATGGCGAAATCGATTTCCATTTAATAACATCTACGCGTGCTGATTTCTGTCACTTGTGCTCTGGCTGTACTTAAGTTGAATGGATCCATATATAAATAATATATATATATAGTAAATGCCTATATGATATAGGCCAAGTTTGAAAACTCATAATCGATTGACATCAGTCTTTACTTGATAATGCTACCACAGTATGTATTGTATTTCATCCTATTTCTGTTGCCTGCATTTTGTGTGGCAGATGAGATGGTTGCCTTGAATGATCACTCGCTGCATTTAGTCTGCATTTAACTGTGATAGATTGCAGGGTGTTTCAGATGTTGGCACTGGCAAAAAAAGGTTTAAATGAAAAACGAGGGAGGTGGATAAGGGCTTTATGAATCCATGATGACTGATGTATCGAGTCGCAAATGTTGATAGGTTTACTTCAGAAAGACAGCAATTCTAAATGTGCTGCTCAATATGCAAAATTTTTACAATAGTGGAAAGTACGTTTGACAAAACTCTGCGACAGCTCATGGGAAATCAGTGAAATTCCTGGGAAATGCAAATTTTTTCTGGCACTGTTTCTTATTATGATTTTGGTATGTTGATGATCCATAGTATTTCAAAATCATGCGTTAATGTCTTGCATCTGCTTTTTTTGCTGAGACATTTTGGTCATTTGTCTCACAGTTCTATTAAAACTCACCATAACCTTGTTTTTTAGCCTATATTTTAAAACATTCTGATTGAAATGACTTAATTTTTTTGATCATTTCAAAAAAGTTGCGGTCTATGCCCGAAAAAGACTCAGTTTTGCACTAGCATCCAAAAAAGAATCTCTTCGGTTTTTTTTCTTGATTATAGCTGTTGACAAAAACTTACCAATCAGTACCTAGTCTAATACACAACCAATTTTGACAATTCGCATGCTTAGACTTAAGCAAGTACATTTACTTTGCAATAATTGGCTATATTGTGTAATGCACTATACAGTAAACCATTTCAACTTGTAAAGATGCATAAAGAGTTGCTGTCGCTGTATTATTTTAGACAATTAAAATATACTCTTACTCCCATCGGCAGTGAAATAATTTTATGTTCTTTTATTTTTATGTTGGTCTGTAATTTTGGCAGTGTCAGCAGCAAAATTATTGCTGAAGCTATTTTTCCATTAGCAGAACCTGAATTGGTTGCGTGACAAAGGCGATATGCTTGGATTAGTGTGTCATCCTAGTCAGATGACCTAAAATTCTAAACCGTACATAAAAAGTACACAAAAATCACTCCCATCAATTGAATGTGATCTATATTAGTAAAGCAATAACAGCGATGGTGAGAGCCGAACCGATGACCAATCGCACAACAGGTACAGACAATTCTCACTTGATCAGGTTGACTATACTGCTCGTGCCATGTGGACAAAGCTGGATATGGTTTGAATTTCAAAGTAGCCTCAGCAGAGCTTTTGCTGCTGACAGCAAATAGACACTAGTAATTTAGATTTATGTAGTTTTCCTGTCTGACTTAATTTTTACATTTGAGAAGAATTACTTCTCATTAATAATTAATCTTTGCTTTTTTGTGTATTGGTATTAAACATTGAGGTCACTGGTGGCTTTTATAAATGCCCTGATGTTTACTTTAACAGAAAAAATTAAAATGTGCATTGTGCACGAGTTGTTAATTAATGCACATTCCCAACTAAAGTGCATATTCACAATGAACCGCCACTTCTGTTACTGAGCAGTTTGCTTAGTAAAATATAGGTTAGGTACTGGGCAGTTGCTGCAGTCATGACAAGCATGTTGTAGATACGTCAAAGGAGACTTCTATCATATCAGATATGATGTTGATTTATGTGGCATCATAATTTTGCTAACCTTAACCAATCATGTTGCTCTATGTAGTAGTGAAAGTGTTGAACGGGTTCATTGCATAAAAATGTGTGACAAACTGGATGTTGGAATAATCATTTTAATCTATAATGCAGTCAAATTTCATAACACTCCCAAATTTCAACCAGAGAAAAGGGAAATCAAACTAAAACAATGACTACATAAAGAAAAGCAGCATAGACAACAAAAAGAATCCGGACAACTGTATAATAGACAAGAAGACAACTGTATAATAGACAAGACATGCTTAACCTCGTTTTAACTTGGTTTATAGATAAAAAGCATTTGTATCACAAATCCCAAGCTTTTTTTCAGTGGTTTAACATTGAAGGCAAGGGCACATGTGAATTTAACTTACAATGGTGGGTGTTTTCGAACATTCATTGTCATACTTTATTGTATGAAAAAAAATAACAAAAGAACAATGCAAATTTTTGATCAAACTAATATATAGTGTTTCTTTTAGCATGTTAAATATATCTTTTTTGTTTATGCATGCCAGGCAGCTTAATTTGTTGCTTAGAACAATTTGTTCTTTGAAAAATTTGTAACATTATTGTTTTTGCTTATTAACCTTCTCTTTGATAAAAAATAACTTAATTTTTTTGCCAATGATGTTTGTCTTTCCTTTGGTTTTAATATCGTTTTGTGTGTTGTTGCATTTTTCTTTTGTCTTTGATTAAGTTTGTCATTTAAGTTACTAAAGTAATCTGCATTCGTGTCTAAATAGCTTTGTGCAACAAATACATAACAAATAAATTCTCTTTGTATTAACTTCAGTAATCAATTTTGGCTTATTTAAAGATCTCTTTAGCTGCAAATTTAAGCCAACACCAGCCACATTTTTTAGCAACTCTGATCTGTTGTGTTCATAATCGAGTCAAATGCAGTTAGTAATTGAATGCTCTCAGTAGCTGTTGAACTAAATTTTGGTTTGCTAAGATGAAAGTAAGCCATCCAGTGTGTAGCTCTCATGAAGATATACAATGACATAATTTTTGGCCCTGTAAGACATTTTAATTGGCAAAGCTTTTTTTTCACCTTTACACCACAAGCTTTCTGTAGCATGAATTTTTTTTGCTCATGTCACTTTTGCATGCATTGAGTCAACATTCAGTTGCCCGCACAAAAAATTTTTATCCTGCGCCCGCTCCGTACCAAGTTTGACCCACCCCGCACCTGCATGCATAACTTTGCGGGTTCTCGTGCCTGCTCCACACTAAGTTCAACCCACACTCGCACACATAACTCTGCAGGTTCTCATACCTGCCCCGCAAATGTGGGTTCCTGCCCAGCACAGAACTCTAGTTCATAGATGCCAAAGACAAGCTTATATGCTGTAAGTGTAACATTATTTAGGTCAGGGGTTCCCAACCTTTTTCTTTTTTTCTTACCATGTACCCCTTCAGCATTCCAACAAATGAGCATGTACCCCTACAGCATTTCAACAGATACGGATGTACCCCTTCAGAGTTTTGACAGATGAACATGTACCCCTAAAACTCCTTATGACAAAATCTTTTCTCGTGATTTTTCGCATATATATTTAACAATAAGCATATAATGACTTTTGAAAATAATTTTAAGTGGTGTATGTACGAATATTTGAAAATAAACAACATGTAAATATATTTTTACTTTCTGTTGCTAACCTTAAATGTACCCCTTTGGATAGGCAAATGTACACCCAGGGGTACATGTACCCCAGGTTGGGAACCCCTGGTTTAGATGTATCTCAATCAATAGTTGTACCAAAAAATATTTCCACTTTTATGTTAAACAAAAAGAGAGACACTTTTTATGTGCTAAAGTTGCTTCTTTGGAGTGTTTAAATCCACTTTCTCGAGTGTCATCCTGACTGAGAGCAACTAGTGTTGCTAAGTTCATTTACCAAGATAACAGACATTTACAGCATTGGTGTGAATGTGGGAAAAGTATCCCATGGAAGTAGCTGATTGCTAATGGGCCCACAATACTTATACACATTGTGCAAAGTATTTATTTTGTGCAGTTTTACATTGCAGTTATCCTTCTGTACTCTGTTTTTTATTGATGGAAGAATATTTTTCATTATTCACACTATATGGAGTCAAACCTGACTGGAATTAAGTCTTTTTCAACAAGCAGTTGTATGATGGCAAAAATGTAGCACATGACAGCCAGTAATGGAACTATCTATGTGCTATTTTTGGAGTTTGACAGGAAAGGCAAGATTTGCTGTCTGCCAAAATAAATTGTAAAATCACTGTATGCAGGGAATTGTTCTCCCTAATGTGAATGATTTGGTTACTTCATTGTAGTGGCTGCTAATACTATTAATGATGCATTTTTTGGTTACTTGGCAGGTGTTTCTTTTGCTAGGTTTGGTTAACCAAACAGTCAGCATCATGCTATGAACACTGGTAACATGATTTATGAATCTATCATATCCCTAAGCATAGTGGAGAATTCAGCCTCTCATTGTTTAAAAGCATTTTGTCAATATTGACAAATGTCTTTGTATTATGCCCTGCCAGCAAAACTTTCTGTTTCCAATCTTCATAGACTTCAACTGACCTTGAGGGTTTCTTGCTGTGCTTGGCAAGCAGTGAGGACACTGCCTTGTTTGGCACAGAATGCCTTTCTTCATCAGCAAAAGTTTGCTTGCTCTCTTACTCAGCCATTGAATAGTTTTTTGCCAGCAACAACTTCGGTAACAACACCCAAAAGACTAAAGCAATGCAAATATATCCGTGCATCAAGACGTCTGTCTTCAAGTCCTCGCAAAAAAGACAATGAAGAAATGGATGATTTGCAAGCAATTTTAAAAGACAGATCAATGGGTTTAACTGCAAAATTCAAACTGCTGTTTAAACAATATGGCGTTGTAATGATTGCTGTACACCTTGTAACTGCAGCGTTTTGGGTGACATTATTTTACATTGCTCTTGACAGGTAAGCAATTCAATACTGGATTGTTAGTGTGTTATGCTTGAAGGGATTACAATTAAGTAGATCGTGGTTGCAAAAAGTTTCTATGCATATTATCACGGCGTATAAATTTTAGCAGAGCGCATGTTTAAATTTTGCCATAAAGTTACATTTAAAATTATAAACTGGGCATTGCTATGTTGTTACAAATCAAGTTTTTGGTTGTGCAGCGTGAGTGCGTGACCACATTTCTGAACCCCTGATTTAGATATTTTGATCAACAGAATTATGATTCCACTTAATCAATTCCTTAATCATGCCAATCTATTATATACTGTACTGATAGAAGCTATAAGGCAAACATTGTTAAATTTTTCATGAAAATAAAGACTCAGAATAGGGGTTCATGCAATTTTCTAATCAAATTTTCCAGTTATGGTAATGCACATGTGGTCAATGAAACCTTATCATAATTAGGCGTGATATAGCCAGTCACTGTGTCACTTCACATGCTTGTCAAGCATATAGTACTTGCTCAACTAGAAATTAGCATGCTTCCTGTAATTTGTGTTGTGGTTGACTGAAGCATGAAACTGTGGCTTCAGTATTTTGATGCCAACACTACATTTGTAGAGTCATAATAACCGTTCTTATTATCCACAAAAATATAAGTGACTTTATCTAATGCGAAAGATATCAATTTCCAATCTCATACCTTGTTTTATGTTGCACATTTTAGGGAGGTAAACTGAGAATACTGTTCTGTGCCAACATTGTGTATGTTTCAGCTGTTTCAGAAATTCTGTATATATTGAAACTTTCCATGCTGAATGTAATTTAAGGTTTATGTAACTTTGGAGATCACTCTACCATGAGCATTTTCCATACAGGCTACATCTGTGTTATTGTTGCAAAATAATCATAGTTTAACACCTTCCCTGCTGGGACAGTTCACATGAATGTTTCTTGCGTCACTTAGCAACTCCATACCTTGCCATGCGATTAACCTAAAGAGCTGTTCAAACCCTCAAAAGATGCGGCGAATTTTCTAGTTTCGATACAAAAAAATGAAAGTTGGGTTTCAGTTTTTTTGAGGGTGACGTCATAGGTGGGGTAGGTTTTTGTCTTTTTCACTGTGGTCATTGGGCCCTAGGACCCTATTGTGTTTTCTAATGTTTCTGGTTAAAAATAAAAAAATTTAGGTAACAATCACGCAAAAATATTTTTTACCCAAATTTAGATTTTTTGGGCATAACTTTTGAACCAGAAACACACTAGGCACATTTAAAATAATGTGTTGCATATCTTTGCAAATTGTATGCTCACTAAGACCTAAAATTTATAGAGGGATTAGCATTAGTCAGTTGTTAAGACCAGAATCTTGTTCAGGATAAATTACCATTTTCAGAAGGTATTTGGTGTTTTATGTGCCCCAAAGGACTCTCATGTTGGTACTTGGCCTATTTCAGTGATTATATTGTTAATGATTCTATTCTGTTGCAAGCTGACCTACTTTACCTCAAAGTTTATTTTCCATAGTGAGTACTGTGGACAGTGTTTCAACTAGAGCTCGATCAATAAGACTTTTGGGCAAATACCAATATTTTCAATGCTGATAACTGATCCCAATATATATTTGTAATACTCATAGCACAATGGAAATCATTTTAGTGCATATATAGTACAGCAATTCACAGGAAAATGGGACTAGATCACTGAACATGTACATGAAAATGTTGAAGTACATGGAAATATCTGAAGAATATACAAAAAAGTTTGCGGTTTTGCAAAATAATGATTTACTAACCAAAATTTGCCAATTTTAGGTTGTTCTTGAGGAATAGAGAAAAAACTTGTCCTTAGTAACATTCCATAAGAGCAATATATAAGATAATGTCTTTCATGAGCAGATATATATTGCTAACTTCTTGGTGGTAGTGTATACTCCCAGCATGATACATCAGCAGAGCAATGCGTTAGTCAACTTCTAGTTGCAAACGTCGTGGGATTCAAATTTTGATCAGAACTAAGTTGGTTCTGAAACACATTCAGTGATTAGGACTAAAACAGAAATCTGGTTCTTAAATTGAATTTAACTGTTTTCCAGGGGGATTGATGTCATTCCGTTGATGGAGAACATAGGAGTTTTTGATCTGCTGGAGAGACTTGGTCTTTCTTATGCGGAAAAGCTAAAAAGTTCCTCTGCCAGCAACTGGTTGATGACTTATTTGCTCTATGAGGTCAGTTTGTTGCAAAGCAGAACTTTTGATCGTAAAAGTTTTCTTTTAGCATTAATTAATTTCACAGGACAAGTCAGCAAAGCTGCCACCTGCCTTTTAAAAATGATCTGTCCTAAATTTTTTACAGATAGTGACCAATGTTATGGGAATTTTAGGTTAGGTGGCAGCGATTGTACTCTCAACTCTTAAGTGTTTAATCCGATGAAGATGTTACGAATCTATGTGATCAATATCCAATATGTGTTCATTGCTTAGCAGTGCATCTTCTTCCATGGAAATCATGGGGGTTAGTTCCATGCAATGAGTTCATGAAGATTTTCTTTAAACACTTTGCAACATTTATTATTTGTTGCTGTAGGAAACCACTAAATCATTACTTTGAAACAATGCTTTCAAAATATTTTTTCTGGCTTTTAGCCCTCACGGTTATTTGGATTTAGTGATAAGTTGTGAATAGATGTTTAAGTTACCAGACTTGTGCATGGGACACTTTTCTCTGTCCCGTCTCGTGTGATTTCCACGAAACTAGAAATATTTATCTTGTCACCTGGTGTGTGTTTAGCCAGATCCACGCTGCTCTTGGGAGGGTCATTCCAGGGGGGGTGCCGCTGTCGGAGATGAAAGTACGGAACCTCAAAAGGTTGTCCAACCACACCGCCATCCATTGGTGATGCACCGCAAGTATGTTGTTGTCAGATGAACTGATGAGTTGCTGTGCGGCGGGTACAAATGGGTGTCTCGATTTGAGACGCCGTGCATTTGCACTCGGTGGACGGGTGAGCGCTGAG
>JGI24021J15306_10006866_pt1 | contig 13796 bp, 5 predicted proteins | sample Ectturendosymbi1_FD_15306 | JGI IMG/M metagenome (IMG submission 15306) | reverse complement strand
TGCTCATTTCGTGTCGAACGTGTGCGCTAGTGTCAGACCGTGTGGAGTTACCGACTAGGCGGCTGCTGTGCTTAATGTCTTACGCTGCAGATGTCTCAACATAGCCGGTGTTTCTTAGTTTAATAAAGTCTAGTGAAAACTTGATTTTGCTGATGGTATTATCGTGACAATCCTTTTCACATAACAACTGTCAAGGCCTTAGTGTTTTTCTAACAGTGTTAAAGCCTATGCCTAACAAAATGTTTCTGGATAACAAACTGCATTACTAAAGTTCTCGCTCATATTACCTGAAATTTTCAAGGGTTGTGCTAGTAGGTATGGAGCACATTAAATTATAAATTTCCATTGCAACCAAACGAGTACGAAAAATGTCACATATATATATATTGTGTGTTACGAAGAACTGTTAGCACCCAACTTTTTTGAAAAAGCCTTGTAGCTTAGCAAAATGGTTTGTGACAAAATCTTATATATAACTCAAAAAGGTTTTTGTCAATTTGTATGAAATTTTCAGGATTAATGTGTCTAGGTATGAAGAATATTTGTGGAAATTGTCATTGCAAAAAAACAAGTACAAGAAAAGTTATCGCATTGGTATATACATATGTCAATTAGCACTAAGCGCATTCAATTGAATGNCGCATATATGCATCAATCTGCACCGAAGATGTATTTTCAACATTAAACATAAGCATGGGATNTCATTCATTCACATTCATTTGAGAGAGCAATGGAAACACTACATATAACGCAGTGTAATAAACGATCTTCAATGTAGATCTGGGCTGTATACTGTATAACATCATAATTAATGGCAGAAAAACTTACTATAAGCATAGAAACAACATGGCAATGTTGCTTGCAGAATACCTATAATAACCACATGGTTTTTCAGTTGGATGAAAAGTTTACACTGCTTCAGCACAGAATACTGTTTACAAAATATGTTACAATCAATTCTATGCTGCACACCTTCAGCACACCTTTCAATAAGAACATTTTGGCAAGGTAGCTGACTGTGGCTACGCAAGAAGCAGTCATGTAGCCAACCAATGTCACTTGATTCAGCATTTGGTTAGTTAAGATTACTCACTACAAACAGGAAGCATATTAAGACTTTCCTTACCTAATAACAAGGTGAACAAATAGCAACAGTGAGGTCTGCATATTATACCTACACTAAACAAAACCTTTGTTCTTGATTCTATGGTGTTAAACTCAGAATTTTAGGTTTAGGCGTTAGGATTGCTAGAGTTCTAACTATCAAACATTTTTTGTTGTCTTGATCATATAAACCACATTAATGGAGGACCCAATCCAATGGTCACATTTTCTTTATTGAGTTGAATTTATTGCTTTTGAAATCAACCAAGTTTAAGGGCATCAAAAGCTTGAAATCCAGATCTCTAACCACAAGCAACATTTAATTTTTACTATGCGCCCAAGTCTGATGACCTTGGTTGGCAACACAACTGCTTGGCTTGCTTAGTCATATTATTCAGCTACCTATTAATTGATCTTGTATAAGCAGTCATTATTGGCAACTTAGCCACTACCTTGATCAAAACAATAAATGCTTCTACCACAATTCAAAATTTTTCCATATTTAGGTTTTACTTGTCCTATGATGCATTTAAATTTAGTCAAACACTAAACAAAATTAACCTAATTCTAAAACTACTCCAGAACATTAAATGACAAACTGACTGCTTTATTCGAATCACGTCATGTGGGGCGGTTCCCTAGCAAACTTCCTTTGAAAAAAGTAAAGAAAAACCAGTCCCATGAAAAGTGCAACCATTACTATCAAAACGCAAGGCACCATGGTGAGAGCCAAACCAAAAACCAGCGACAGTGGCTGTAGGTCCATCTGTGGACCTTAATATCTGAAACCTTATTCGTCAACCACCTGCAATGTGATAGTAATGCCCGCACAATGAGAGTGCAGTAGGCTTAGTAGAAACATACTAAACCTAAGACCTGAACCTAAACCTAAGCCTTAAACTGTAAACTTAAACCCTAAACCTAAGCCTTAAACCAGGCCTGCACAACATACGGCCCACGGGCCACATGCGGCCCGCGAGAACTCAGTTGCAGAAAATGTTGCAAAAGCCCGACTTCGGATAATTACGTCCTTTCAGAATTTCTTCCACACTATGACGAAATAGACTTTTGCGGCCCACGGCAAGTTTATGTTGATCAATTTGGCCCTTCGAGCTTTCTGAGTTGTGCAGGCCTGCCTTAAACTCTAAAACTAAAGAAAATATAAACAAAGACATCACATTGCGCAACTTACTGCAAACCAGAGACAAAGAAAAACGAAGATAGCAACAACATTTGTGTTTGTGTGTAGGAAGTGGCTACAGAATCACCCATGGATCTATATTCCTGTTTCAAAACTTATTCAACCATCCCACCTCACATGACGCGGTTCGAATAAAGCGGTCAGTTTGTCATTCTCAACCGATATCGATCTGGCAGCCTACCGGTTAGGTTACTTGCACGTTTCAATTCGTGGGACCAGTTTTTCTGTACTTTTTTCAAAACTTCACAAACCTTTGCTTTAGGGGTTATCATTAGGTTAGCGTTTGCTTAGTGTTAGGTTCGCGTTTGCTCAGAGTTAGGTTAGCATTAGCTTAGGGTTAGGTTAACGTTAGGTTAGTTAGCTTAGGATTAGGTTATTGATTTTTAGGGACACCTTGAAAAGACAACCTTTGGGTTTTTCGGTGTCCCTGCCCAATGTTTATTTTTTTGTTGATGTAGGCTACCTGTATATTTATGTTTTATACTGGCAGCTAAAGCTGAATACCAATACCATACAATACATTAGGTTAGTGTTAGCTTAGTTAGCATTAGGTTAGGGCTACAGTTAGGGTTAGGCTTTCCTTTTGTGTTCACTATGTTTCTACAAAGCCTTCTGCATTCTCCTCATGCATTATTGTCATGTTATAAGAGATGGTCGAATAAGGTTTCAAATTCAAAGATCCATCGATGGTTCTGTAGCCACTGCCGTGTTTGTGCATATCATGTCACTGAAACTGTTAAGAAGTAACTACGGATACACCTGGCCTGACGCAATTCAAATAAAAGAAGGGTCAGTTTGTCATTCAAAGCTTAGGGGCTATGCGCTACGGCCGCCATGCTAATGGTTTTCGGTTTGACTCTCACCTTTCAGACTTTTGTTTTTTTTCCTTTAATTTTTTTCAGGTTTGTGTTACATTTACGGGTTAGCGTTAGGTTAGGTTTATCTTTTACCTTTAGTTAGTTCGTTTCTACCAAGCCTGCTCAACTGCACTCTCGTTGTGCGTTACTGTTACGTCACAGGTGGTGTATTAAGTTAAAACAACACAGACAAAGTAATCAAGAATTTACAAACACGCGTAGTTTTACACTTTTTGCAACGCAAGCAACCAGTCCAGGCCCTGTACAGCAGGGGTCACCAACGTGTTGCCCGCAAGGACCATCGTGAACTGAAGTCGCCCGCGGGCCTGTTCCAAAAATAACATTAGCATGATCAATGTCTTCACATTAACGAATATCAATACTAAAATAACTGAAGGTAAATTGAGAAAAATTTTNATTTCATAAGTTTGTATCAAACTAGTAGCCCTTCGCATTAATCGGTACACAAGACGCAGCTTGCAGTTTCAAAAAGATTGGTAACCTTACTGTGCAGTATTGCCTTTGCGTCGTCTGCGCGAGCTAAGAGCAGTATTGCCAACTCGCTTTCGCGCTTCCCGCTAAACAACCAAAAATCCGCCAGACAGCAAAATTTTCCCTTCGCTTTTACGATTATTTTTCCGCCAGATTTCGCCGCAAATTCAGATATGTGTCGTACTCTAAACTTAGGATTGAGTCCACTCTGGCTCAACAAATATGACTCCGGCACAACATTGGCTCTGTTTCGTAGCAATGTTGATTGCATTAGAGATTTTCGCAATCCTGATCCAGCCCACTATTTTTTGTGTAGTCCAGTCTGATCCTAATCCCATAGTACTGTCCAAATATTTGATCCGATCTAGTTTATATCTGAAAAAAACTCAGATTAAACATTTCACTGCAGTAATCAATCTATTTTGGATATCCATATCTGATCCCGGTAGAGTTTTTGCGAAATTCAGTCCGATCCACTATCAAGCAAAATTTCTGACTTCTTGCCATGTGCGCATGCACGGAGTAATATACTGCATATCAAATACGCTGAGACAACTGATGATTAGGGCTTAGGGTCTAAGGATAGGTTTGGGTCAGGGCTAGAAAAAGAAAAATAATTGATGTCTGAGAGTAACTCCAATAGTTTTCAGTGGTTATAATTATTCCCGTGCTATAGCTTATTGTGGGTATCTGACATCCAACCAAAAAGTTTTAATTTACACAACACACATCAAAAAAGTAATTGCCCAAGTACATTCCTTTACTCTGAGAAGCAAATAACTGGCAAACAATAATAGGTCCAAAATTTCGCTTGACGCTGGGTACAAATGTGACGGGTGATCCAAAAGTCGTTTTGAAACAGATTTTTCAATTCATAGTGGCAAGTGTATTGGGAAACGTGGTACTGCTACAACTGCATGGAACTTTGGTTGCGAATTTTGTCTCAGGCAATTTCGATCTGTTTCGACGTTACCCCTGGCAGCCACTCGTGGAACCCCGGTTGAGGAACATTGATCTAGTGTTTTTTTTATCATGAAATCTATGGTTTGCAACTTAGCTATCTTGTGTTTTTCTTGGTCTTTCTTTTGGAAGTGGTTTTTCTTGAACTGGTTTCGGCCAGTTTCAGCAACTTTTCTTGTGTCATGTCCTCAATTTTTTTCACAAAGTGTGACATTTTTCTTGTTCAGTTTTCTGTTGTTCTTTCTCTTCTACATTTGTCGTCGACTGTGAGTAGCTTCATCGGTTTGTTTTGTCCAAATCGTGTTGGGTCTGCAGAGACTCAACATCTAGTACTTCTCCGGAACAACTGAGTGGCAACCCAGGTGCCGCTGCAGCCGCCAGCCAGTAGAGGTGGGACCGGATTCGGAGTGCCGGAGTCGACTCCGGCAGGATTCTGTGTTTTTCTTTCGGAGCCGGATCCGGACCCGGTGTCAAAAATTTGTGAAAAACCGGAACCGGACCCGGAGTCACTTTTCCATTTTGGCAGTAGCAGGAGTCTGTGTGGTCATTTCTTAAGTAAAAACATGGGTAAATTTCGGTTGGATCAATGACTATAGCCAGCGTCTGAACAGGAATCAGATTCTCAAATTTTAAGAATTGCCGGCCCCGGATCCGGATTCAAAAATTTGGGAACAGGAGCAGAGTCTGAAAAAGTGACTCCGGCCACCTCTGCCAGCCAGGAAGGTCGAACTCTACCAAGAGAATAAACATGCAAGACAGTCTTGCGCAGGCTTGCCAATGCCAGATTGGCCATGCAATTTAAAAAATTTAGCCATGTTTTCAGTACTCTGGCCATGAAAAAACACATTTGTCTATTTAAAAATTTGGCCATTTTCTGGCCATTTATTTTATATGTTTGTCACTGTGAAATGAAATTTCCATTTTACAGTGACAAACTGAAAAGTTTTTTTTGTGGAGGACTTCATGTCTTGTCACTAATGCAGGAGCACTATGGTACTTCAACCCTGTATTGCTTTGAGGTGTGTAGTAAGCTTTAAAGCTAATGGTTTAGCTCAATTGCAGTCAATAGATTTTGTTTAAGTGTTTCAATCAGTGATAGTCTCATGGTTACGATTGGTAACTGCTACAATTGTACTGTGTGTCTCAAGACGGACACCTGTAAATACCACAAGATCAGTCTAAGATTGCTAAGATCGCCATGATTACTAAGATCGTCAAGAACGAAGATCAGAAATTAACCTTAGCAATCTTAGTGGTATTAGCAATCGTATTGATCTCATCTTGTCTTAGCAATTTGAGTGATCTTTTCTTGACAGACACTGAGACAATCTTATGATCTTCGCAATCTTAGTGATGTTGTGGTATTTACAGGTGTCCTCTGAAAACTGCTATGCTCAGCTGTGTGACTGCATAATCAATGTTAGGCTACTTTAGTCTAAGCATGATTTTGCGTTGTTTGTTAGATCCTACTGCTAGGGAAGTTTCTCATCATGTTTACAGTAGGCTACTGAGTAAGGTTTATTTACTCTGCAGTACTTTAACAGTTGCTTTGTATTGCTTTAAACAGGGGTGGGCAATTATTTTGGCTTAAGGGTCCCTTGGAGAAGGCCGCGTGTAGCGGAGGACCGTACGCTCTAATGCAGTGGTTCTCAATGTTTTTCGGTTGGTGACGCCCTTTGTTATTTTCACATAACCTGTGACACCCCTTCCTGCTCTTGTTCAACACATGTAATTGCCACAAAATGCATTAATGAAAAAATGCAACAAACTATATACCACAACGTTATTACCGCAAAAATGCATTTCATAAAATTTAATTTTAAATTCCTTTTGAAAGAAAGTTGAATTCCTCAATCATTTTCAATGCGATGGTTCATGGCTGAATTTTCAAATCATGTGGCCAACTTCAAAATTTGTGGTTGAGTGTTTGACGTGCTAATCTTATGACCTCCTCTACTTTCCTTTGAGTTCGTGCCTTCGTTTTGATGTGAACTAGAGCTGAAAAAACACACTCGCAGAGAAATGCTGTGGCAACGGAAGCAATATTCGGAATGCCAGTTCATTCAGACAGTTTTGAGTATCACGCATAGCTCACCAGAACCGAAAAAGTGGTATTTCGTGAAAAATATCACGTGCTTATGAATCATGCCAAAGTTTAAAAAAATTGGTCCTGTAATTCATTGAGAATGTTGGCTATAACCAGAGATGTAGAGAACGTGTTTCGTACAAGTGCATTTTCTTCCTCCTTGAGCTCAGAGAAATATCGTTGGAACTCAATTTCAGAACATTGAAGGTGGTCTATTATGATGTCTTCAAACTCTCATCAAGTTCTTAAACTTTTTCAACAACACTTGACAATTTCTCAAACATAGCAACGTTTCCTTGCGTTACGTGCCGACGCCAGTTTTGCAACTTCAAATATAATGCTTGCAGATTCGTCGCCAAGCTGAATGATGTTTGTAACCTTTCGTTGTAGCTACAGATTTATGTTATCCAATTTTTCAAAATTTCAACCAAATATGCAAAACATTTCAACCAAATCTTGTCACCAATGTAAGACAAAAATTCGTTGGTTTTCATTTCTGAGAAACCTTCATTCCGTCCTTCATCAGTCATATCACACAAATGCGGCTTAGAACATTTCTTTTCAATAGCCAGCGTACAGATGGGTGGAACAGAATTTTGTGTGTCGAATTCATGCAAAGTTTTTTAAACAGGCAGGTGTTATGATTACAGATTTGATGTAATTGATAATTTTATCATGGAATCCAGCACATTTCTCAGAGGAGTAGGTAAAGTTCTCTGAGCAAGCGCACCTCTGTGTATGACACAGGTGCGTACCTTATGCTTTAGAACAGTGTTTCTCAAACTTTTTTTTCCATTGCCCCCTTTTCATTCTCAATACGTCGTTTTCGCCCCCCGAGCCTGGTAGAGCAAACACAAGGTAGTCAATTAAAGAATTTTATTGAAAGAATGTATTAAATAGCTGAACCAAGACATTAAACAGCTGAGCCAAGACATTAAATAGCTGAATCAAGACATTAAATAGCTGAACTAAGTAATTGTATTGTGACGCTAATATTACGTCCAGCATTCTTGTGAACATACCTCATGATACAGGGCTATGGAGCCGGAGCACCGAAGCTGGGCATTTTTCCCGGAGCCGGAGTTCAAAATAAAAATCAGGAGCCGGAGCTCAGTTTAAAATTTAGAACCGGTATCACATGCAATTTCTGACTTGCAAAATTTCTGACTTCACACCATGCACGCATGCANAGAGTAATATTCTACATTTTAAATACGCTGATGAAACTGATTATTAGGGCNTAGGAATTNGTGTTTAGGCAAGTATGTCAGGTCAAGGTTTGGGTTAGGATGAGAAAAAGAAAAATAATTGAGGNCAACGTCTCAGGCCAAAAATTTTCAATGGTTAAAGTTATTCCCATGCTGTAGCTTGTTGTGGGTGCCTGACATCTAACCAAAATGTTTTAATTTATTCAACACACATCAAAAAACTAATTCACATACTTTATTTCTTTATTCCGAGAAGCAAAATAACTGTAAACCAATAACTGGTCAGAAATTTCACTGAGGTCAGAAATTTCGCTTGACGCTGGAGCTCTAACAGTTTTGCCAAATCGACTTACATGTGCTCTTTATAGCACACTAAACATGACTGCTATGAGTTGAGACACCAGACTGGATCTGCAAGCCTCTGGTGTTTCTTTCATTTAACAATCGCTAAGGCTGTGACATCATAGCTGGCAGGGGTGGTGTTATTGGTTGAACAGTGGTTCCCATTACACTGTTCTAAGAGCCGCACGCAGCTCCAATGCCTCCTTTGTATGGCTTTTAGCAATCTTTCAGTAACAGATTCTATTTGAATAAGAGCTGATGATGCCTACTTCGTAGGCGAAACATATAGGCTATTCTATAAGAGCTTGGTGTCTGATTCTTTGCTGGGAAAGGATTCCTTTCGTTAGGCAGTGTCTTTCAGTAACACCTCTAATATTTTGCTTAAAAACATGAAAGTTATAAATAATTGGTAGCAAAGTAGAATTACTTTGCATAGCAGTACATTATCACGAGGGAATAAAATCAATGCAAACAATTGTGGACTTTTCTTGAAGTTTTCATCTGTGGAAAAAATCTGTTTTCAGCACGGTAACCATCAGTCTTATTTTCTCCTAAGCTTTGCATGTTAAATTGTGCTTTACTTGCAATTCATCACTGCTTATTTTGAGTGCAAAAGATAAGAAATCAGAAGTTTGAAGCTATTTTTAAAATGTCAAATGTGAATTTCTTCTCATACTATTTCTTTGAACAAAGGGCTTTTTAAACACATCTTCGCATTTGTGTTAATGCAAATGTGTGCGTGTTTGAAAGAGCACATGAGAGTCGACTATGTATTTTGTGTTCTTTGCATGGTTCGCCCGAGCATCGCTGTTAGCTGGAATCACCAAGGCTGCAACAGGCAAAGCATGCAACAAGTGCAAAACACTTGGTCAATTGGGGCTGGTGTGCTTTTAAATGCCATGACACAAATGCAGTTTTCCAAACAGCCATTTTTTTTATTCTGGTTGTAAGAAATAACAAAAGGACCTCAGGCGTTGACAGCAAAACCAACGATTGTCTTTCCAGAAAATGTTCATATTACTGTTATCTTAAGTTACGTTTCTACTGGTGACAGTTTTCTGAATCATCTGCATCTGTGATTGCTGTTTTTTCGCTGATTTCCTCATAACAGCGCTGTTTGTAAAAAACTACCAGATTTAATTACTCAAAAAAGTTTGGTGTATTTTCTTAGTTTTGTGCACTTGATTTAATTCGTTTTCTATTCAACTTGAGGCACACCAAGTCAACAAAACATTAATGTGTGAAAATGATCAGAAGCTGGAGCCATGATAAAAGAGAGCTCCGGAGCCAGGGCTACTCTCATGAAAACCAACAACGGCGGAGCTAGAGCTGTGTCATTTTTATGATGGCTCCGCAGCCCTGAATAATCCATGCTGTAACCGGGCACGTAGACAATTCAGAGTAAAAATTTGACAGATAAATTGCTGTAGTACCAACCTCCAACAATTATATCACAGCAAAACAAAATTTACAATGAACTAACAAGTCATAATATTAGGCTGCTGAAGTTAACTCAGTGACTGATTAGTGGTTGAGCATTTTCGCCCCCTTCATGTCGTTTCACCCCCTTGTCATTCAAAATCGCTCCCAAGGGGACGATTCAGCCCACTTTCAGATACACAGCTTTAGAAGCAAGTTCTTGAACTGTTTTTTTAAAGCTGGAACATGATTCCACCATTGCAGGAGCTCCATCAGTATCAAACCCACAAACATATTTCCACTGAAACTTTGCAGAATCAAAAAAGTTTTTACTTCTCTAGAACATCTGCACTGCAGTTTGCAGTTCCTTACAAAACAAGAGCTCTTCTTGAATGTCTGCTGAATGAATAAATAAATCTCACGAAAACAAGCAACTGAGCACATGAAGTAACATCTGTTGACACATCCACTTGTAAAGAAAATATTGGAGACGCTTTCATTTCAATTATCACCTGGTCTTTCACATCTTCCAACATATCTGAAATGTGCCTGTGAATAGTAAAGATGGAAAGAGATATTTGTTTCATTTTTGCCTCACATGCTACTCCAAGAAGTAATTTTCCTGTTTTCAACAAACAGAGTTTCACAAGTGTTTCTCTAAACATTTGGGTTTTGTTTGCTTGGCAGTTTCAAGTACTACGTCATATGATGCCTGTATTCTTGGTGAAAACTTCCGGCAAGATAAGTCATTGATGTTTCCAACTCGCTTCATAGCGCTGGAAGATTCTAAACTTTTATGGCATGATTGAGATGCTTTGCCTGTAAATGCCATATCAGTTTCGATGGTTTCATATACTTACCACTGAGAGCCTTCACACCACTGCAATACGTTTCTTCCCGAATGTTGACTGCGACTTCACAAAATTAAACTGCTGGTATGCTATAACAGATATCAACTGAGCAAAACTAGAATAAGTTCTTTGTAAGGTATTGGAGGGCTTTGGCTCTAAATATTGTATGAATTTCGAAGGTTTCACAAACTCAGCATCAGCACCGAGAACAATGTTGCACAAAACAAGCTATAGCTTCACTGTGCTGTTTCCAACTATAGAGGTAAAACCAAATTTCAAATCTCTTCAAAATACTTGCATTTCTTGTCCATGATAAAAATTGAAATGAAAGTATCATACTACTATTGCAGGTAGAATACGTTTCTGCCTGACTGCTGGCTGCAACTTCACAATACCAAGCTGCTGGTATCAAAGACTACAACTGTTTTAAAATAAGAACCGCCAAATGTGTCACTTGACATAAGCAACATACATCGCTTGTAGTTTACTTCACCTCGGATTTCGACAACAGAAGTGCTAAATTGTGGATGATAAAACTAACAGATTGGACTACGCAACAATGGTCTGACAGCGGAAAGACGTAGGCTATCTGCTGTTCGGGTTGTGACTTCGGATGCAAACGTTGCCAATTATATTTTGAAACATATTGTGATATTTGGCTTGGCAACTCCGATGCTGTAAATTGCACGCAGCAAATTACGGTATACGCAATGAACAATCTGATTTGAGAAGCACATTCATTGTGATAGTCAGATTTCACGATTTTAACTTAAGAGTCAAGACAAAAATGACAAGTTAAACATATCGTTACATTGAAATCTTTGCGTACTCTAAAAAGCTTCACNGTCTCAGATTGCNAAACAAGTTGGAAGAAATTTCGGACTTGATGATTTTTCCTGAATGCTTCTGCNGGCCNCTGAAAACGCTGTGGCGGGCCACATGTTGCTTGTGGGCCGCTATTTGGCCACCCCTGCTTTAAAGTGTGTAGTAATTATTTAGTCCTTGTTGTAATCAGTAGATTTTGTTTCAGTCATACCTGTCATATGGCTCAGTATTTACTCTCAAGAGTTTCTACCCTTTTGTTCACATACAGTATGTGGACTTGATGGTTTTCAGCATGTGATTATGATCATCATTATCAACTTCATGCAGTTCATAGATTTCATATCTTGTTCATATAATTGGAGCACAAGATCAAGAGATTTCTAGCATTGTCATAGGATTAAAAAATTAATTTCAAACTGTTTAACAGAAATGGCTCAGATTTGAAGCATTTATCCATAGTAGTGTTTAATATATGGTTTTAAGCTTTACTAAGATAAAGAAAGACAGTTGTAATACGCAATTTTGAGTTTAGCAATTGTTAGTTTAGGGGAAAATCTTCCTTTGTTGGCAAATCCAGATTTTTTTTGGCAAAAAATATACTGCCTACGAACATTTTGAGTTTTCCATCACTGTGTAAATTACCATAGTTGAAGGATTTTGTAATTTTGGCCACAACTTTTTCAAAAAACAGCCATTTTGGCCATAAAAATATCTGGCAACCCTGGTCTTGAGAAAAATGTCTGATGGTTTCAGTGACGTATGTAAAAATTTTCATGTAGGCATTTCATTCAGTGGCACATGGTGGTCATTTGCATTTGGTGAGGACTGTTTGTGATGTCACAATTTGATGTCATATTCCTGTTTCTAAACCAACACTTTGGTGAAGTTTGCTAACATAATATGCATATTCTTCTGTAAACAATCTCCTTATTTTGTGTCATTGCGCTGAATATGAACTACCAAGGCTGGAGGTCAGAATATCGTCTGAAAATACACTCAACGCTACAACACAGCAGTTCATAACTACAAAAATATCAGGCTGCGTGTTAAAACAAGAGAGTAAAACACACTCATCACTACATCAGAGTAATTTATAACTGCAAAATCAGGCTGCGCTAATGTCTTGTTGAATACGAGCAGTCGAGCATAGAAGATGTGCAACTGGACTGGCTGGGGCACGCCCCGGTTTGCAAGATCAAATCTTGCCAAACTACACAAGACTTGAGAATGCGCATAAAGTGTGCAAGAAAAATGCATAACATTTAGCTTAGATAAAACTGTAGTGTAAATACCTGATGTTATCTGAATCTGATGTTGAAGAAAACAACAATCTGATGTTAATGAGACTGACCTCTATGGCAACACTGAACTTGATGATCAAACTGAATTCTATAAGACTGCTGCTGTTATGAACCAATGAAGCTGTCCATCAAACCATGAAGCTGTCCATCAAAACGTCACTGTGCTTTGCTGCAGCACAACTGGGAAATTCAAACCGTGTCTAGCAGGCCTGCACAACTCAGAAAGCTTGAAGGATCAAATTATAACTAAGAAACGTTTCCTGGGTAACAAGAAAAGCTTTCGCGGACCGCATAGGCCATGTGTTGTATAGTATATATGGTTTTCTTGTGGAGTCAAAGCATTAATCAGATATTTTTAGTGAAAAGGGCTAAACCCTAGAGAAATCAGGTGTTGCTATTTAATTCCTTAAGAATTTTTTGCACTCTGTTTTTATTTTATTATTTTCTTTTTCATCTCATGCTACTGTATTCTTCATTCTTATTCATTTATCTCATTTCTCCATGCTGCTGTTTATCATTTCATGACAAATTATTCTTTTATTTTTTGCTAGTAGTCATATCTCATGCTATATATTCTGTTTGTGTCCTAATGTTTCTCTGCTGTTTTTGTGAATACTACAGTATATAACCTCTGGTCCTCATTCTTTTTTAATGCAACATAAAAATAATACAATATTAGCAATGTAGTCTATTCCATGTCAAAGCAGCCTGTGTTTCACGACATGCCAAATGATGAGGGTGGATTAAAGGCCAAAGTTCATGCAGACAGGATTAGTTAATTATATATTACATAACAGCAGAACAAAAGGCATGTATGATATTGCAGTAATATACCACAGTGAAGTTTATTTGAGCAAAAAATTCCTTCATGAAACTGGAAGTGATATAATGACCAGAGCAGTAGCTAGGAGTGTTCACGAAAATGTATTACTGCAGTAATTGATTGTTGTTGATTTGCATTATAGTGACAAAGCATGACATGAGACAAAAAGCAACTTTTAAAACTTTGAGAGCCGCCTGGTTTCGGTGATTTTCGCAGAAAAAACAGCAGTCTTCGGTTGCCTTACCAATGCCCTAGCTCCTCCGCCCATTGCGCTAGAGAGCTGTTCAGCGGCTCAAACGGATCGGCCAGTCTAGTAGATTGCACTCG
>JGI24021J15306_10006862_pt1 | contig 13797 bp, 10 predicted proteins | sample Ectturendosymbi1_FD_15306 | JGI IMG/M metagenome (IMG submission 15306) | reverse complement strand
CACACTCCCACTAATAATGGATTTTTTAAACTTGTTGAAGCATTGCTATAGACTCACTCGTGCTTCTTTTCACAAAGTATAAATGTACGTGGCTTACGCTATCAGCATGTCACTGTCTCGCTGCATTACCTGCCAAGACGTCTGCGTTCAACAGTCTCATGCAACAAAACGCCTGCCACCATAATATAAAGTGAACCTTTGCAGATTTGATGCCATGTTATTGTTACGTAATAAAGACCTACAGTAGAACAATCCGCTCGCAACTTTCGCAACCCACCTCTGCAAGCAAAGGAGGCGACATGAGTGAACTGTAAGTTCATCACTGCATGACACTACAAACAACTGTGAACCTGACTCTTGCGCAGTGTAAGTTTCATACAGGCAAAAAAAATGTCATTGCAAGAATCAAATCAATTAATCGAAATTAAGATACCGACTTCAGGATTTTCCAGAAATCTTTGCTTCCTAATCCCAATTTCCAGGCGGGAGGCAAATGCCCGTTTTGCCTCCCCTGCCCTGCGGACGCCCATGCGATCATTGACTATTTTATATCAGGTTCCATAAACAAGGCCAGCTCATGTAATGAAACGAAGAAGCGTTTTTACTAATTGTTAGCATAAGTTAAATTTTATCATCTTCAGAGAGTAATGTGCAGTACAAAAGTATTTTGGCGATGAATTTTGATGAAATCAAGTGTCATGTCAACACCTCTTTAGGTCTGGTGGGGGGATGCATCCCCTGCATCCCCCCCCTGTGTCAGCGCCTGCCTATCATATGTCTCATCTAATTCACAGTTTTTCAATAAACCTGTCGCCGGCATGTGGTTGGTGGTATGAAACAGACGAAATTACAACATAAACTCCCTATCTGTTGAGTGACCACTTTACTCTATTTTTAAGGGAATGAATAAAGTTTTATCTAATAAAAATTGATGCAGCCCGCGATAACTCCCCAAAATTCGAATGTGGCCCGTCAGCGAAAAAGGTTGCACATGCGTGGTTTAGGATTTGCTGAAACATTCGATGTTACTACATGCTTTACAATACAACCGTAGGACAGTAAGTCAGGCTTAATTTCGATGCTAAAGATATTTTTCAGAAACCCTGCTTGACATTTGAACTCGAACACGAATTTGAGCTTGACTTTTAAAGCCGGTTTCAATTCTGACGCAGTTTAAAACTGTAGGCTCACTGCAAAATGATATTCTACGGTGTTTTGATTTGAGGCTGAGAAAACATCAAGTCAGGCATGTGCTCAAGGCACAAATGCACACCAAATGTAGTCACTACAACCTAGGGTCATTTCCACTTTAATACAATATGTCATATCACGGTGCATTGTGAAGCTTAAGAATTTAAGATTTAAGTAGGCCTACAATGTAAGTAGGCTGCCTCTCACCAGCACCAGAATGAACAAAGTGATACTGATTCTACTACTAACTGTTACAGACCACTGCACTTGCCACTGCCAGCCCGACACTGCGGAAACAGGGCTCTCACAAGTGCAACTGCAAAAATTCCTATAAAAGTACCAAAAATTCCATATTTTACATAAACGTCCCTAAATCTGTGATGGTGCAGCATAAAATCTGAGAGCCATGATTCGTATTAAAAATAGAACCATATATATGATTTGCAAAATAAACTGAAATGATTCATTTTTACGCATTTTCAAACTTTTCCGAAATTCCCGAAAACGGGTCAAAAGTTTCAATCTAGGGACAAAATCCCTAAAGCTGATAGCACTGTGCGGAAACCACAGCTCCATGCTCATTGTTCCAGGTTGGCTGTGCTTGATTGACAGGCCACAAAAAACAACTCTTCCAATACTTTGCTGTAACAACACCGGCCCTGTAAGCACTCACAACTCCAACCCTTCGTCATTTGCACTGCTTCTCATACAAAACCAAACAGATGTCTAATATTTAGCTTTGTGTATAAAATTTTGGGCAGGAGGACACACTGCCAACTCTTCTTGTTGATGCAAGTTTAAAATTATCAAAGTAAAACGATAAACTGACCTAAAAACGAAATTTATCACGAAAATAGGGGGTGCTGCAGTTCTGCCGGAATATTTTCATGTCTCCACCCAATTTACTCCTGTTGCACGTAGAACCGTAGGCTTTGAGCAGCATCCGATTTTGATTTTCAACCGACCGCCTATAAGGGCTACTGAAGTAATTTTTGTATTTTCTTGCCATTTTGGTGCCTTTAGTATGCTACCTCCCACGTTTTCTTTTGAGAAATTGTGCCTGTTTTTGACAAAATAAAAGCTTTCGAAAAACAGCAAGTTCGTTTTTTCTGGTCAGATGACCTTGAGAGTAATTGCTGAGTTGTTGAAAAACCCGCCTGTGCGCCTACAACGTTTCAGTAAGCCTGGGTGATATTGGGAACATTTTTGGCCAATGTTGCCAACGGTGTAAGTTTTCCACCTGCCTTGTTTCTAAATTAAACAATGTTCAGTTAAATTTTTGCTATTACGCAGTGGCATCAAAAAAATAAACATAAAATTTTAACAAGTGAGTGACTGGAAAAAAAATAAATGTGCAAAATTGGTAAATTAGTGTTAATAATATTTTCCCAAAACTAATGCTTTGACAGCTTGCAAATGCAAATCAGATTCACAACGAATTGGCAGTTGCATGGGTTACATCCCATTACTGCCATCATCCCACTAGTGCATCTTCCTGGCAGAGATCCGCTTGAGCAGTTTTTCTTTTCTGCAAAGGGTTTGTAGCATAATCTCATTATCCGAAAGGCAAATAACGTAGAAAAATAATACAGGTCTAAAGTCTGTACCATGACTGTGAAGTATATTTCTAATTACTGTATATATATTTCTAGCAACGCGTAAAGCGACTAACCGTAACAACAGCCGGTAACCAGATATTGGTCGGGCTTTTGTAAGGCTGTTGACTGGGGATGTGAACAGTCTCTTCTTTTTCTGAGATTTGCTACTTCCAACAATGGCATCAACTTGCGCTTTGAACAGTCTGCAAACCTTGGTGTGAGATCGAAACTAGCCAGCTCGTCCTTCCTTTTCATGTTTTCCGTAGCACCGGCTTACTAAGCTTATCTATAAAGAGTCATCAAATAATGCGACGTGATTAATTCCTGTGACGTATTATCGGCATTGCCTTGTTCAAACAGAACGCACATCCAGTGGTCTCCGGGTCCCGAAATTTGGAAGTGTGTCTGTGCCATCTGTAGAAACCTGAGATAAACAAGAGAGGTTAGTTTGGGCGATGTCGCTTGCAGAAATATGCGAATCTGATTGTTTTTCAAAAAGGGTTGGAGACAGTCTAAAGGGTGGGAGAAGTATGGCCTGCAGGCCGCATGCAGTCCGCTGAACATTTTTGCGGCCCTCGTAAACACAGTGCACACTTTTAGTATTTTTTGTGCTGATCGAGTATCACTGACTTATCACAAGTCGCTTCTACTCGAAAAACATGCAGTATGATAGTTAAGTGCATAGTGATCTTAGCACGCAAATATGATCTATAACACAATATAAATACGTATAAAATATTATCAAAATAGTGCTATATAAAAACAAAAACGCCAATGATGCCTACCTCGTCCTATTTGAATAAGAGTTGATGATGCCTACGTAAGCGAAATGTATATTCTGCAAGATCCTATTGTCTGATGCTTTGCTGGGAAAGGATTTTTGTCGATAGACACAAGAAACATGTCATAAAATACCGTCCTCTTGATAAAATAAACTATGTTCGAACATTTAAAAACATAAAAAATAAAAATTGAAAATATTAAAATATTTTATGTTTGATATAAAAAGTATAACTCTCAGAAGCTGGCTGCTTGCTTGGTACTGACAGAAAACACTAAAAAACTTTTGCCCATTCTTATCCTTAGGCTTTTACAGAGTTTTAAATGTTTTAACAGTTCAGATAATTAAGTTGTCTTGCAAAATAAATCCAATTGTTGCGTTGTATCTCAGTCATAGAAACACTACTTTCTGTTAAGTAAGTTAAGTAAAGCAGGTAAGTAGTCCTGAGTTTCAAGCAGATGCCTTCACAATTCACGTGCGAAGGTGAAGGGTCAAAGAATTGGCTCATGCAATATACTGGGGGTTCTGCATTAAGATGTGTTATTACCAAGCTCAGATTTTCCCACAGGTTTGCTGTGATGTGTCGATGGATAATTTTGTGGTGTCTTTCGTATAATTGTTCACAGAATAATATTTTTGGAATTCACAACTGATGAAATGCTTCAATTATTATTCTGAAACGCTCAACAGTTCAAGAAAACTTTGATCAGACTGCATGCAAATAAACACCGAGGCGATGGAAATTAGGGAATGCTTGATTTTGCAGCTTTGCAAAACACTTTGACAAAATCTTTGCAGTGGTGAAGTGACAGTTGTGGCAATAGAAATCAAAGTGTTTGCCTGTTAAAAAATTACGAAATAACACTTTTTGTATTACAGCACTTGGGCATTATTTTCCAGTATAGGTTTTCCAACTGGATGTTTTTGCCGTGATAGAAAAGCAAGGAGACGCCTGATTTTAGTTGTACATTCATTCCATGTTAATATATCGTGCTGGTATTGCGTTTCTTGCGTCCTTTTTAGCATCTCTAATTTAATTCCTTTCCCCATATGCTGTTTCCAGAATTTACAAATAAATGTGTGCAGATCGTGTTACGGGAAGATAACTGTATTTCTGCGAATATCCTTTGGTTGCGCAGAGAACAAACCTTTGCATCGCAAACATAGTGGTCAGTTGTCAACAGGTCCTTGAATATTTTTACGCCTCAGAACAAACATGGCCTATTTTGAGAAAACCTTTTTCTGGTCGGCTGCTCTTGCAGAAAGGCTTGCTCATTTTTTAAGCACCGATCATTTGTCCTTTCATTTCACAAAAATTCTAGGACTTCCTACGAATTTTACTAATCTGGAAAGCCCGTTGGAACTTGGGATAACGAGCTGCATGGGTCAGTAGATTTCCTATAAGACAAGAATGCTTTGAAACCGAATTGCTTCAAATCTGTAGTAACTATTATTATCTTACTAGGTTTGACAACTTGTGCATGTGAAACTTATTACATGACTTCCTAGTAAAGCAAACTAATCTATCAAAAGTGATCTATTCTGCCTGGTCTACAGTACAAGAAACTTGTCTTTTGCTTGCGCACATGCAAACAATATTGCTGAGCCTTTGTGGCGTTATATTTCAAAGTACCATTTATTTTTCGGAGGGGTCGGCATCCCTGCTATTCGATGCCTCAACCAACAAGGCTATAGCGACGAGGAAGGTGATACATTGTAGACGCAACGTGTTCAACAACAAACACTCTTGTTTAGTTTCGTTCGTATAAGTCTTTCTTCAGCAATTGTAGGCAGCCCAGGGCATTGGCAATAGTTTCTTCCACGCATTGACAAAGTTAACAACTTTTCACATGAAATTCACGGTGACTACTGCTTCAACAATTTGGAATGAAATTTATGCTACGGATTTCAGGTTGCTGCAGCGACACTGCTTGCTGAATTACAAAATGATTTGTTTGCGCGACGTAGCATTTGCTAGGAGCCAAAAATCGTGGACAAACATTCCTGGGAAATCTTCCTGGTATTAGATGATAATTTTTCGGGCACATGTTTAGATGTGTTCAGCCAAACGTCACGTATGCTGAGGAAGGTTAAGTCTCCACTACGGTTCGCAAAAACCCTGTGGTAATCGTTGAAGTTCATTGTCAAAGCCTACTGTAATCCAGGCAAAGCTTCTGCTTCTTAGCGTTTAACGATTGCACCTTAACTCCTGCACGGGCGTCAGAAGGATTTTTTTCGAGGGGGGCCAATAGTGGATTTTTCCATGGGATGGCCGAAAAGATTTTTCCAGGGGGGCCAAGGGTGGTGAATTTTCATTTTGCCAACTCGAAACTGAGAGAAAAAGTTTCCTATTAAAAAGTTAATGGGGAAATCTAAAATTTCAAAATACAGCGGGCGAGCCCCCCTGCCCCGTTTCGAAGACCATGATTTCCTGGAAATTCCTTACTTCATAGCAAGATTGATGGCCTTGTCTTTTAACCACGTCACAAAGATCGGACAGACATTTTTGCTTCATATCGTAACGCAGCCTTGAGTTTCTGGATGCTTATGGTAAAAAATATTCAAAGAAGCAGGCTTAGGCGTTTCAACCATCATTTTCACAGATGGGACTGGTGTTGCGAAAGTGTTAACGGCCGTACGTCGTCAGTCCAAAGTCGAAAGTATGTTAAAGCACTCAGTCTCCACAACACATTTCTTTGTAGGCTTCTTATCAGCGGAGCACGAAGCTTAGTCCGCCTCTGGTCCCTGCACCACGAAGTAGTTGTTGAAGTTGAACAACCTGTCGTTGACGGATGCAAGTTAGTTGAAACGCTTTTTATTAAAGTAATAACTCCAACACTTGTAAAAAATCTTTTTATCAGGAATTGAAACACATGAAGGATTCGCAACCAATAACATGATGTTTTTTCTGCAAGGCTGCTTTCGACAGATATCCAGGGTATCTATCGAAAGCAGCCACTTCGCAGTTTTAAATTAATCCCTGTAGATGCTCTTTAGAGAGACCTATGTTTCGCCCGCGAGATGAGCAAACTCATTCCCTTTACCGTTAGGATACTTGCCAGTGGTTTCCCAAACTTAAATTTAGAATAGGTACTTTTAGAATAGGTACGCGGTCAAGCCTTTTTACCCAAAGAAGGATTGAAACAGCCTCCAGATATAAGTACCACTTATCCGATCAGGCGTACCGTTAGGAGCTCGGTTTTTCAAACAGTTGAATTTCAGTTTTGAAGAACGTGGGATTTCTTGTAAAGGCCCTGGCAGTTACAGCGTTTATTGGTTTCCTGACTTTGAGAAACCACGCTGAAAGTTGTAATCTTAACTTCAGATTTAATTATCCACAGGAAAAGTGGAATCTATCTCAAAAAGTTTACAATTTCTTCCACTTAAACGTTTACATGATAAAAAGGCAGAATAGAGCCTTTTTAATCTTTAAATTAATTTCTCTAAATTGCAGTGTTCGTAAACCTTGGAGCATTTTTCGCTTCTGCGTCTTGTTACTTATGCGAACTTACCCATCTACTTTTTGCGACAATCCATTGTATACTTTGCGTAAACGACCTTCTTTCACACGATTGTTAACTGTTTTATGAAAGCATTTGTATTTTAGCTGCCTGCTCTTCGTTATTGTATTTGAAACGCAATGGTCAAAAGAACACTGTTTATTGGTCGGTTTTTGAAAAAGGGCCTTGGCGGTGTCCATTCACAAGTGCTGTTCGACATGAAAAACAAGATTTCAATTAAGCAAGGCATACCGTCGGCTTTGTTGCGTCACGAATTAGAAATATCTGAACCGTTGGAAATTCTGGTGCGATCTGAGGACTTCCGTTCATGCCAGGTCACTAAATACTACAGCAGCATCGCCAGGGCAAAGCTACCTGGTCTGCGGTTTCTATCAAATCAAGCCTGGTCCGCTGCGGGGTACCAATCTGCAATTAGATGCAAACTTGATTTATTTTCAACGTGATCTGTATGGCATGGGACTAGCGATTATTATTCGTGTCGTGCATGAAGGTCAGTGCTTGCCTACAGGACTGGGATGTTCTTGGATAAATCATGCCTCAAGACTTGTTGTTCCAAGGGCTGCTCGTAACCTTTTCTGTCTTTCAGTAGCATGGTACTTGTTTCTTATTCCTAGTGAAGGATATACATTGAGTAAGGTTCAGGAAGAGGATGGTAGTTTTATCTTAGTACGCTCGATTTTGTGAAACCATACTTTGCGTTGTGACTAGGTCTGCTTCCCACTGGTTTACCGAATGACTACAGCCGAACTGAAGAAGCATTTGAAAAGCCATTGTTATAATGGCCTTATCAAGCACAATAATTATTATTTTTTTAACAACATTTATTATTTTTGTAAGTTTAAGATGTTGCGTGAAGTGTCCTGTTAATTATTAAAATTTAACAATACTGAAATAGGAAATGCGTGTTGGAACCGCACTTTTTATGCTTTTTTTTGAGGAAAACATTTTGTACCAGAGGTTATGACACGGCATTTAATCATTTAAATTTTTTTCCCAACATCAGAAGTGCACTGATAAATGGGATCAAAGAGAGATAGAGTTAAAATCTGTTGTTCTACGGTCACGTTCATCTGAGGTTTTGTGATGAGATAAATTTTGGTAAACAGCTTTCACCGACATTGAACATTGTCACTTGTCAGTCTTATTTAATCTGAAGTAAGGAGATAAGTGGTGTATCTAGCAATATAAGCGTTTGACCTTGAACCTGGCATGTGTCTTTCAAGCAAGATTCCATTCCCAGTGACGATATATTTACGCGCTAGGAAATCATAATACCCTGTAGAAATAACTTACATTAGTATAAATAACAAGAGTTCGAACGACTCACCTACTGTGGTGTTATTTATTTCTATATGAAGCTCTGAAAACATTTCATTCAAATGAAAAGACTTTGCCCAATTTTTCTGTTTTATTTTATAACCGATTCATTTCAGATGCTCATTCTTCTGATGTGAAATACAGCAAGGGTTAAAAATTTGGAATAGATTTTGTGAAAACCGTTAAAGCTGCAATTATTTATCCGTTTTTAAGAGCATAATATTTAATGTTGCTTGTAAGAGTAAAGAAGCAATGAGAAAATCTATGAAAGTTTGCAAGACCAACGTTTGAAGAACAAACAATAAAATGGCCTTGCTATCAATAATAACATGTTTTGAAAGCTGTCTCAATACTTCATAATTTAGTCAACTTTCTATCCACAGGATGCCCGTCGTGGAGGTAGAGCAAAGCAAAATAAACTTGCTGGCTGGTGAAGTGTTTTGCACAGTTTCATACGTTTACTTTGACGTTGTCACGCAGTGTATAACATTTGGCGCATGCTATCAAGGTCAATCATCAATCACCGTGTAATTCTGCGGCTGTCATGTGAAGCTTCTTAATAGGATTATTTCTGCTCACTGAAAAACATCAGAAATTTCATACCTTTTTCTTGAAATTCCTGAATCATGATTGAGCATGTTTTTGACTGCTTGCAAGCTGCGTTCTGCAACTGGGGCAAATGAAATCGCCACCGGAGGTCAATCATTGACGTTTGAACGCAGCACAGACATGAATGCGGGAATATCGGGTTGTTGTGGAAACGAAGGTCACGCTGGAAAACCTTTTTAGGAATTGTATTTTTTAAATTCTTTTGCCGAAAACAAATGCAGCGAGGGCAGCAAGTGCTAATCGCATGAAAAATGTTACAGACTATACAGCGATGTTGTGAATGTGCAACGTGGATAAATGATGTTTTGCATGTCAGCGTCAACGCAGGATTTGTAGTTTCAAAGAACTGCAGAAGCAGCGGCTCAACGACAAAAATCGTGTTTGTCATGTTGACCTCTGATCGCGAAAAGTCAGCAGAATGCGATTTTGTGTCCTGCCTGATCTGCTGCACAATAATCAGGATTAAATGAAATCCTGTAAGCTTCCACGGATTTCGTGCTGCCTAAACAGACAACAAATTGCATAAAAAGAAGGAATAAAGCGCATACCCACTCGCACTAATGAGATAAGAAGAAATGTATTGGGTATTTTATGTTAATCATTGAAAGTTCTTTGAAAATGTAAAAAACCCGGTTTGCAATAAAAGGGTTACAAGGTACAGTAACTATTTTTTGGTAAACAAGTTCGGTACAAGCTGTTTTCAAGAGCGTCCACCGCAGACTCGTAGCCACGAAAGGGCATTGCCTCCCAAAAGTTTTGTTGTGCCCAGAATGTTTATTTTAAACATACAATAAAAACAAAAATCTTTCCCCCTAAAAATATAATTTTCCTCCCCAAACCTTAAAACCTGGCTACGGGCCTGGTCCACTGTATAAGCCACTGCGAGCGAGTCAAGACAGGCTTATAAAACGCGAAAAAGAACAGCGAAAATTTGAGCCTGGTCTTGGTCTCGGTTTTGTGTCAAAATCGATTATGTTTACTCAGTGTGCGGATATCGACTCTTCTGAGCAATGCCCTTCGACTTCAGTCTGCTACGTACTCTATAGTTAATTGAAGCAACAACGATCATTCTTTAAAGTTAGCCCAAGATAAAACAACGGCTTATATCGAAGATAACCATCTAAACGCAGCTGGGAAAAAGTGATCTTTTAATTTGTACAGTATTTACAAATTACGACGAAACTGCGATACTTCGATCTTTTCGTATATGTCTTTAAAAGATATCTCTGGCCATGAGGTAAAAAGGATTTATTCTCAAGAAACAATTCACCCGACTGAAAAGCAAGGTCAGTCAAGAAAGGAGTTGGAAGATGCTAAATATTTCACGAATTTTAAGTCAAGAAGAATTTTTCAAAGTTTTCTGAAATTACGTGAGGCATTACTTCTCGGTGGTATTCTCGTTTGCTTAAATATTTTCAGCAGCAAATCCACAAATCACCCAAAAGCAAAAAATTATTCGATAAAATGCGACCTGGAATGCTTACAGCCTTGGACAGAAGAGCAGGTCTTTGGCTTGCTCATGTGTGTCAAGTGGTATTCTGGAGGAACAATGAAAGATTGGCAAACTGATGTGATCATTCCCATACACAAAAATGGAGACAGGAGAGAATGAAAGAAGTTATACCTGGACATCTCTCTCCTTAGCCTCCCTCGAAAAGTGTATGCCAAGTGCTTTAAAGAAAAGATACCGCGAGATAACTGAGCCAAAGCTGGAGGAAACCAATGCGTTTTTCGTCCCGTACGGCCGTAGCACCACAAACCAAATTTTCAGTCTCCAGCAAAATTTTGAGAAATCTTGGAAGTATGCCAAAGAAGTCTAAACATGTTTTGTCGAACTTGAGAAAGCTTATCACCTGGTCCCTTGGGCAAAATTTTGGCGAGTGTTGCGGACGTAGGGTGTTGACTGTCTCCTGTTACTGGCAGTCAAGTCACTGTATTCATGTTCAGGGGTTTGTGTCCGTGTCAGTGGCTTGAATCACACCCGTTCACCGTGGCGCTGGACTCCGAGGAAGGTGTGTGCTGTCGCCATTCCTATTCATTCCTTATGTACTGGAAAGACAGTCACAACCGAGTCGACGAGGGTGTCATTGTTGGAAGCCGCGGGATCTACCGTTACTTTTTGCGGACGATTTGGTACTGCTTGCATCCTCTTAGCGATCAAGCGGGAATTACAATTACTGAAAAGACTGAGGTGTTACAGCATGTCTCTCCAGAAAACCAAGCTAGTGTACGTTGCAAGTAAGAGGCAATAAACTGCAGAATTGGGAGAGGTCCAAGTACCTTGGGGTGGTGTTCACTAGTGACGGTAAACATAACAAGAAGATTTATTCACTGATTAGTAAAGCAAAGGCAGTTCTGCGTCAGGTTTAATGCTCTGTAGTCACAAAATGGGAGCTTTCCAACACTGCAAAACCATCCATTTTCAAGTCGTTTTTTTTCCGATCCTCACACATGCTCACGAATCTTGGGTAACGAATGAAAGAGGGCTATCTCAGGTAGAAGCGGCAGAGATGGTATTTTGCGAAGAGTTCACGGCGTGTCACTTCGCGACAAAGTGCGCAGCTGTGAAATTCGCAAAGCCCTGAGTGTGGAGCCACTTCCCCGATTAGAGAGATCTCAACTATGATGGATTGGCCACATGATCAGAATGCCCCTGAAAAGATCGCCGAAGAAATTCATGCTGGCTACAGTCCACGAGAAATCGCCCCAAATGTCGACCAAGAACCCGGTGGTGTTATTACATCTCCGATCTTGCTTGGTCCCCCGTCTTGGCGTGGAGCTTGCCGAACTATCAGAGACTTCTTAAAACCGTGATGTGTCTTGGGTCCTCCCAAGAGTGCATGCCCCGCGACCCTCTCGATAGGAAAAGCGTGTGTGAAAATGAATGAATGAAACGAATGAAATAGTTCTTCCTGTGTTTTCAGTGTTTTATAAGTCATAGTTGATTCCCATTTTGATTGGCTTTTCACGACCGAAGCAAACGTGTTCTTTACAGTGCGGTAATATATGGATTTTGAATTGTTGAAAATCAATAAAGGATCTCGTCCACACTTAAACCTGTATCGCCACGGAAATAGCGCATAATTGATGAGACCCTGGTTGCTTTTACAAGAAAGGCCATTTGGTTGGTAGAGTGCGGCAAGCGATAAGAGCAGAGTTCTCAGTAACATTTAATGGCATGTGACCTGTCGTTTTGGACTATCCAATCACAATAAAAGTGCAGAGCAACGTAACCACCTATTTTAAACTGCATGAACTGGACCGGAAACACTTTTTCTAGCTGAAAGAGTTTAAAACTCGCAAAAGAAACAAAAACACTTAAACGTCACAAATTGCCATTGCATCACGCTGCCAGAACGCTCGTTGGCTTTCCGTTTCCTGTGTAACGATTTCAGGAAGGATGTTCCACGTTCCTCGCTGGTTACCGGAGCGCACCCGTCGCCAATCGCAGCAAAGCAAAAAGGGAAGGATTTTTCGCGAATCGATAACGCAAATATCGTCGGCATACGCGCGCTGTCACAACGCGCGCTCGCGATTTACTGTGATAGACCGGGCTTGATCTGCAAGGGCAGTACTTGTGGTGTGGCGTCTGAAGTGGACAGGGCTGCTGTGACGAAAAAGCAATTGAGCACCTCAGACGCCGAGAAGGTTCGGGGTTCCATGGCGCAAAACCAAACACAGGAAGTAAACACGTCGTGACGCACACCAGTTTATGTTTGTTTCTATCAACCAACACGTTTCTGAGATTAACATGCAGACTCAGTGTGTAGCATTTTTATGGTGGATTGATTGCATAGTGGGCATACACTTAATCCCGAGTTTTGTGCAAAGACCCTACGGTGCACTTTTAGTTCCTAACAGAGAGTAATAAATCGCTTTCAAAGGTGCTTGATCACTAGCACCCTGAAATAACTTAGACTTTCACGATTGAAGCCGCATACTATAGTTTGCATCGAACTTGTTCTTCACTTCACTGCAAACATTACTTTTGTTTCGTAACTCGGCCGTAATCAATAAAGATTGATTCACAAAGCTTATGCAACGTTTCTTTCATGCAGCAAAAATAAAGATTAGAGTGGAGTAAAAATTTCGGCAATCGCAAATTTTTTGCAACTCCAACGTTTTGAAACAAAATGTTTCCATCAGACTGGAATGTTTTACCAATAAAAGTAATCGAAAGTGAAAGGTAACGGCGATCATCATCAAAGCTAACGTATAGATGCCTTGAGGAATGTGAAAATGTCGATTGTCTAACGTGTACGTTTCATTTCTTTTTGTACGTCTCGCCAGCTTCGCTAGCCACAGAGCGAGCACGCAATCCAAGGCAGATGTTTAATTTCGTGAGACGAAATTCTTCGTAGCAACACAACCATGCCACTTATCAATCGCAAAAGAAAACATGTGTCATTTTGTTGCCGGCCAAGAAACCCACGTCAGTTCCGGGAAATGACCTTGAATGCTTACTGACCTTCTCCTTGTTTAATTTGATTGCTGCACAACACCGGAAAATTTTACGCTGAGCTATTGTTTGTTTTTGTGAGCATGAATAATTTAAGACTGAGTTAGCAGAGTTCTAAATAAATTACAAACTTTGTGAATTATTAGAATAAGTATAAAATTTTATCAAAATAAGAACAAAGTACACATTTAATTCAAATAGCTTCTGAAAGGGCTCTGCGATATGCTCAGAAGCGCTCTGCTTTTGCCCCAAAAATGCTAATGTTAAGCAGATAAAATAGATCTTCTGGCGATATTTATTATTAGCCGACGTTTCGCCCAC
>JGI24021J15306_10006860_pt1 | contig 13798 bp, 8 predicted proteins | sample Ectturendosymbi1_FD_15306 | JGI IMG/M metagenome (IMG submission 15306) | reverse complement strand
ATAAAAAGTAAGAAGTGCTGGGAAAGTGCCTTGCTCCTCTCAAGGCTGGACACGTACTAACACCGGTTGTGTAATGCCCTACTGTAAGGTTTATCCATTTTCTCTGCTTTTGCGAATGAAGATACAGCTGTGGTGAGGATAAACAGCTTTGCTCCTCCCAGTGTTGGTCATGTGCAAACACCGTTTCTGTAATTTGCTACTAGCCTACTTGTAAATTGTGATTGTTAGTATGTTTAAAAATAGACTTGAACTTGTTAAAAATATGATGCAAATAATGCATATTACTGTAATTTTTATGTGCAAGTACCTGTAGTGTGCTTTTCAAGTTGATTTTGACTTTTTTTTAACATTTTGTATGTCTGGGTTTTCTTATTATTTTCTTTTTTTTTCAAGGTAAATTCTAAGGTTTTTCTTCATAACAGAATGGCAACACTGTCTTGCATGTCCATGTCAACACAAAACATAGAAACAATTCCATGTTAAATGTCATTTTGTGGGTAAGGTGCAGCTTATAGTGAAACAAATCTTTACTGTTGTAAAGACTTGAAAGTGACCAAAAATGTTGGAAATTTTCATTGTAAGAATGATTGTTGGTATGTAGCCTACCAAGGCAATGTGAATGTTGGACAACGAGATATACCACTAGTACTACTGCACATATACCAAATTACACAAATAATATGGCAACATGCCTGGCTGTATGTTTTACTGTGAGATTCTGTACCTTTTTGCAATATATAACCTAGCGTTTGAGGACTCCAATGTCTTCTGAATACTTGTGGTGATGATGTTGCTGAGAATGAAATCACTTTTAATTGCAAGAAAAACTATTGGTCTACATACTTTTTTGGCCCAAAAGCTATGAACAACCTGCTCCATCAAATGCTTTTCGAAATTGTGTACAAATATGATTTTTTGATCAAGCCAAATATGTTGGTGTGTTGGTAAATGCCTCACTGAAGGATGATGATGATATCCAGAGACAAGCGAAAATTGTTGTACTGTGCAGTAAACAAGCTCAGAGGTAATGGTGTGACTGACAGAGGGGTGAACTGCCTCCTTGGCAGGCTAAATATAAAAACCGGGCCCTTGCTAAGCCTATTTCTGTTATATTTTTTTGTTTTTCATAGTGTTTTCTGGTTAATTTGGGTTTTGGTATAGACATCCACATCCAGATGCACTAACTTATTTCTCAACTTTTTTGTGTTGTTAGCTAGTGAGCCTCTTATAGTGGCCAGTGGTCCCGGTTCAGTTAAGTTTTGCTCCCTTGGTTCAAAACGTGTAATTACACCACTGCTCAGATGTAGTTTTGCTCACCTGCAGCAATGAGTAGAAAACACTCTATTCTGTGCCATGCCAATGTATGCTTGAAAGTGCCTGTCTTCTTAGCATCTGTTGAATTTGAGCTTGTATATATACAGTATTACAGTACTATTATGTGAATACAATGAAAACCCGCTTTTTCAAAGCTAAGCAATGGCCACCACTCAACAGTCAGTACTTGGTGACATGAATGTTATAGTACCGGTCTGTTAGTAAAGACATGACAGTAACATAACACAGCTTTAAAATTGCATATAGTTGTTCCTACTTTGTCCTTTTCCTTTATGTAATGTGTGGGCAGCTGGGGTAACAATTTTTCAATTAGATTCTCTTAATTGGTATCAAGGGCGTATGCAAAGGGGAGGTAGGGTAAAAAAACCTTGAGCTTGATATTTTACAAAAACTTTATTGCTTGCGCAAAGGAGATTATTGTTTTTGTCTATTTTTTGCTTGTTAATTTGTCGACTTAATGCAAGTGCCACGGAATGAATTTGCATGCAAAGTTCAAGGAACATTGTAAATAGGTTTTGGTGGGAAAAAACAAAAAATAATATCTAGGTTATCATCTGCATCCAGAAACCATCTCACCACTTTCTGCAGACCTTTCGTCCACGAAGCATATTTTTAAGATTGTGTACTGCAATAGTCCACTTTATCCAAAACAATTGTCTTTATTTTGCCTGCTATGGTTGAGCAGCACAAGTGCTGACTGCATTGGCTACATCACCAGTTTCTGGAGCATGATAAAACCGTTGCACGGGCTCAAAAACAGCAGTTGTTAATAAAGAAGCATTCAGGCATTTTGATAATGTCTCAGCAAGGAAAAAAGAAAACAAAAATTGCTGGACTTCTATACATAACAAAAATCGAAAGTTTTCTTGTGTACTTCATGCACATTCTCAATTCTTGTGTACTTTAGCAAGATTCGATTTTGGAAACCGGGGTGTGTGTCAGCCAGTCCAGCCGCACACTTTCCATGCTCCACTGCTCATGTTTGACAAGACATTAGCGCAGTTTCAGTTTGCAGTTATAAATTGCTCTGACGCAGTAATGACTATGAGTGTGTTTTACTCCCTGTTTTAACAAGGAACCTGATATTTTTGCAGTTATGAACTGCTGGGTCGTAGCGTTGAGTTTATTTTCCTTTGATATCTTAACCTGGAGCGCTGATAGTTATATTCATTTTAATGACACATAAATTAAGTGGAGCAGGTGTAGAAGAATATGCATATTATGTCAAGAAATGTGGCCAAAATGTTGGTTTGGAAACATGAATATGATGTCAAATTGTGACGTCATAAAGTCACAAAACACGAATGTCACAAACAGCACACGCCAAATGCAAATGACCACCATATGCCACTGAGTGAAACCCCCCGATGAAAATTTTCTGTGTACGCCACTCATTGCTATATCGTTACTCTTTTTAAACTTTATTTGATTATATTTTATACTTCATGCACTTCGCAAAGCTGATGTAGTGGTCTAGTAGGTGAAATTTATACTCAGTAACATACTAGTGCAAGTGTCTGATTCCTTGCTGGGAAAAAATTATTTTCGATAGACAGCTTTAAAATATGTTTGCATTAATTATTGATTGTGCAGTGAACTTTGTAACAGTGAAAAAAATTTACTGCCTATTTTCCAGTTGTTCTTTTGTTGCAAAGAAATTGGCATATTTTTGTCCTGTTTGGCATATTCTGAAACACAATTTGTCATATTTTGTCTTTATAGACTTGGCAACACTGGTTGACTGTGACACCATAAATCCAAACACAGGAAGTCGATCACAGCCATTTATACCCTGCAAACTGAAGTTGAAGAACAGCCTTGAGTTTATATCTGCCTCATCATCTAAGCAGAAAAAATGTATAAGGAAAAGATTGAACCAAAGAAACAAATAAAGACACCCAAGAGAATTCTCAACCAAGCCCTGCAAAGGAAGATAGACATCATTGGCAGGAAGAATAGAAAAATACAGGATCTTCAAAGACGATTGCGTGGAGATTATCAAGCTAATGAATTGGCTAGAATGAAATTGGAGCTCACAAAGTCAAAGAGCACTCACAAGAAGCTGATAGCATACCACAGAAATAAGGCTGAGAAGGGAAAGATTGAACCAACTTCGAGGTATCAGCCTCTCCAAAAAAAACTGAAAGAAATGGAGGATACAATCAATAATTTGGAGTATGAAAACCTGACTTTGAAGGAACAAGTAAAGGAACTTCAGTCCAAGGACAATATTTCTGAAAAAGGATGAATGACAAAACATATTCAACCATGACTAGAATGATGGTGTTTGACCATATAGTGAACAATGTGCCAACTGTAAACATTTCTCCTCTCACTGAGCAGAGCCAGATCCGTGCAGGACTGAAGGCAGAGAAAATTCCTCAGAGGGGTGCCATTGAGTTGATGGTATGGGAGCTTGGTGCTCTTTCTGAGTTGCAAACTGCGGCAACAATATTAAAAAGTGATGATGTGACAATTGGATTCAATGCCATGACACAAGAAGGTACCCATATGAATTCTATTCACTTCACCACAGAAAAGGAATGCTGTGTCGCTTCTGTGGATGAACTTCCAGGGTGTATGGCAACAGACTATGCTAAGCATGTAATAGATACTGTGGACCGCCTCAGTGAATCCTATGCTTATTTCATGGACAGTGACCTTCTGCAAACCAAGAAGGAAATTATAGGGAAAATAAAAAATTGAATTACTGATCAGTGTGCAGTCAACCACCCTGCATTGTGCATTATCAGTTCAGCTTGGAAAAAGCCATTGAATGATCTGAATTTCCATTTGCATCGTCTAGATAGCTTTGCAAGTGCTACTCGTGTTGCCCTGAAGAAGCTGGAGCAGTCTAATGGGAAGGGGTATGGCAATGATTGCATTGCTGCAAATTTGATTTTGCAGATTAATAAGTTCCGTTATAAGAACAATAAAGGTGACCCTCATGCATTTATTTCTTTCTTGGAAAAAATGATCTTGGACGCTGTATCTTACCCAGATACCGAGGTTACAGGCTTCATGTACTTCATGTCATAAGTGCAGTACTAATTGAACATTATGATTTATTCCTTGACTTCTTCAAATCAGGAACGTCATGTGGAAGCCTGCGAAGCTCTGTCATCCAGGATTTCACCGATGAAACAGCAAAGATGGAATTGCATGTTTTGGGGCTACTGGGGAAGACACTGAGTAGCCCATGGATGAAACGATTTTATACTTCTGCAGATAATCAAATGAATCATGTGGAGGATATTCGGCTTGTACGCCATGTGTTGGACAACCTAAAGGTTGCAGCTAATTCTCCAGAAACGTTTTTGACAGCAGATGCTAACCTGTTTGGGAATCCGCTGGTTATTGATTCGACCATCTTAGTTTTACGAGAGGGTCTTGCAAGAGATATGACAAAGTATTCTATGATGATGAAGTCATGTTTGAAAGCCACCATTGAAGTTATTGAACAGCAGTATAGCAAGTATTTTACATCGGATGTTGACCAGAAGCTCAAAGAGGAGGCAGAGTTGGCAAGGGCAAGGTCTCATAACAGAGATGTTGAGGAGATCATAGGAATGATCTCTGCCGCCAAAAAACATTCCCCTAATGCAACAATTCGCTTTCTTTCTTGTCAGATGAATGCCAAGAAGAATTGGACGGTAGCATTTCTGGATAGCCTTGATGATCATAAGAAAGAGGAGGTTCTACAAAAAGCAATACCATTTGGCTGCGAACAAAGGGATAAACTGTGGAAAAACTGAGGTGGAACAAGAAATATAAGGAGGCGTACTGGGCACTTGCTGAGAAATATGTCAACAGTTCGAAGTTGCAGACGACCTCCTACCTGAGGATCTAATTCTGTGTGATTAACACAAAACTGTGAATGTTGCCATCAGATTAATGCTTCGTGCATTAATGAATGAATTTGATTAATGCATGATTCCATTGAAGTTGTTGTGTTGTGCCTGATAGCTTGTTAATTTGATTTGTTTACATTTTTGTGTTTTCATAAGCTGCATCGTTTATTGAATAAGCACATTAATTGGCTAATCCAATTGATTGCTTTCAATTAGATGTGCTTCACTGACCTCTGTGAAGTGATAAGTCAACATTTTTGTCGCTTTGTTATTGTATTATTTATGTATTCTATTTAACAGGGCCGCAACCAGCTGACAATTTCAGGGGAAGCCAAAACAATTTTAACTTTTGTTGCTGTACTATTTCTGGGTGATAAAAATGATTGTAACTAGTGCTTTTTGGGGCAAAATGATTATAACTGTTGTATTATGTAACAAAGTACATCAATTTATAAAATTCATGGGGGAGTGGGAGGCTGCGAAGGGCCAGGTGTCCCTTAGGCTGCAGACTCCCCTAGGACAAAGCTGCTTATAGTGTAACAACTTCACATGTTATTGAAATTTTTGGGGCTGGGTGAATGCCCAGTTGCCCCCCTCTTGGTTGGAGGCATGTTAATTACCATATGTAAATTGGTTATTTGAAATATGAGATATTGATGAATTAAATGCGACTTTATTTTGATGTTTGTTTCATTTAATTCTGACAAGTGATAACACATTAGAAATTAACAACAATTTCAAAATCAAAGTTTCGTGATGTTCTGTTTTTCTTTTTGAAAACACTGAAAAATTCATTAAATATGTAATTTTATTCTTTGGCTTTTTTAATTAATTTCACTCAGCTTTGTCAATTGAAGTATCAGGGAACTACTGTAATGTTGGTCAACCACTGTTTTTCAGGATAGTTGTAGTTTTTACAATCAAAAAATGGCATCTAGTGATTTGCAACTACCTCCTTTCAGAAACGTTGATGATTTCTTGCTTGGTGGTGCCAGGTTTGGTCCTCCAGATTATGAAGATAAAGAGAGGTGGAGTAACAGGATTTTGCAAAATCTCATGTATTATCAAACAAACTACCTGGCAGTGGCTGTCATGGCGTTTAGCCTTGTGTTGTGAGTACTGCATTTTTTAACATGAGTATCTTATTGGTGATAATGAAGCAACTNATTGGATTTGCTCACTGGTGTTTTATGGAATTTGTATTGCCTAGTTAAAAACGGATGGCAATGTAGATAATAGTGTATGACAAAACCTATCATGTATGATGTTGATTCCAGGGCCCTGGCATGGGGGGGCAATGCCCCGGGGCGGCACTTTTGGTGAAAAGAAAGAATAGCAAATGGTCTTTCACAAATGAACCTGAAGTTAGATTTAGGTTGAGGTTTTAGATTTTGGTTAATGTTGGACCTACCGTACGTTCGGGTTTGGCCGGGACTGTCTCGGTTTAAATGTCTGTCCTGGTATCCAGTCCCGGTTCGCAAAATGTCCCAGAATTTCACTTCAGTGAAATTTTATAAATAAACTCCAACCCGACTCCAAACATCTAGTATTTGTGAAAAAAGTACATTTATACTCTGAGCTGTTTTCTTTCTATAATATCAATGATGGGACGGATGCCAACTTGATGTATAGACATTGCAAAGTCAAGAGTTCTTGGCAAAACTTTTGAATTTTTTGTAATAGGAGTAGCTGTTCAGCTTAAAAATTATAGCTCGTTTTTCGTAATTGTTTATCAGTGTTGCCTACAAGTTCCCCAAAAAGTCTTTTAAGTGGTAGTTCACATGATATGTGCTTATCACAGTTACTTGTATTTAGTACTTGTTACTTGTACTTGTATTAACTTAAGTTTACAAGTTTACTTGTACTTGTATTAAGTTGTATTAATACCACATTGCATTGTTCCAGATGTGCTTGATATTCTTTGCACTTAAGAGTATAAGGACAAGCAAGCACATCTGTGACGATGTAATTTTTAAGTTTATATACCACATTGCATCGTTCCAGATGTGCTTGCTTGTCCTTGTGCTTCAAGCAAGCACATCTGGAATGATGCAATGTGGTATATAAACTTAACCCTTTAACGCGCACAGCGGCCACTTTTTTGACCAAACTTTGTAGTTCCATAACTTGCCAGTGGCTAGAGCTAGAGAGGTGTTCAAACCATCTACGGATTCAGCAAGACATCTAGTTTCAACTGAAAAAAAAATCAGTTTTGGGTTTGGGGTTCTCTTGGGTGGGCGTCAGAAGTGGGGGTGTTTTTGGCCTACTTTACCCAGCCTTAGGCCCCAATCCAATGAACCAATTTTTTTTGGAAACTAGACAATCATCCGAGTCTTTAAAGCCCTTGATTGGCTTTCTAGCATATCTGGAACCAAAATTATTTATCAAAAAACAAAAATAAAGTTGCTAAAGTAAGGAGAAAATGCTGAAGTAAGGAGAAAAGCACCCCGAGCAATAGATGGCTGTAACTCGCTGTCAGAATGAGCTAGAGAGCTGTTTAAACCCTCTAAAGACTCATGAAGACTTGTAGTTTGGACTGCAAAAAAAAATTTTTAGCTTGAGATCTCGGGTTTTTTGTTGATGTTTACATAATGGGAGGATGTTTATGCATATTTGTTTACATTTGGATGATGACGTCATCCCCTGAGAGTCGAACAATCCATCCGATTTTGTGGTTCAAAGTTTTTCTGGATTCTAGGCTACAATACGAGTCTTCAGAGGGTTTGATGGAATTTCTAGCATTTCTGGTTCAAAAGTTAAGAAAAAATAAGTACAAAACAATTAGGGAAATCCCCTGAAATTACTCAGCTTATTCCCTAATGGTTTGGGGTTTTCTGGCCCTAGATTGGGCACCAGAAACGCCAGGAAGTCGATCTAGGGCTCTAAAGCTTCATATTCCAGCCTAGAATACAACCAAACTTTGAGCCACTATTTTGCCTCATTGTTCAGGTGATGACATCATAAAAGAATAACCAAAAAAAGCAAAACCTACCCTTTTTCTGATGACACCCACCAAAAACCCAAATCTCAAAAGTTTTTTTTTCAGTGCAAATTAGAACACTTCACGAGTCTTTCGAGGGTTCAAATAGCTCTCTAGCATGTTCTCGCGGCAAGTTATCGTGAGCCGCACTAGCCGCCAGTGAGAGACTCATGTAGTTTTTGGATTTTTGTGCACAACGGGGTTTTTGGGCCATACCTTTGGTTCCAGACATGCTAGAAGGTCAATCAAGGGCTCTTTGGACACAGGTGATCATCTAGGTTCCAAAAAAAGTTTGAGCCAAAATTTTGGCTCATTGCATGGGCATCTAAGGCCAGTCAAAATTGTTCAAAATTTAAAAAACACCCCCAATTTGTGACATCCCACCAAGAGAACCCCTAACCCAAATGAAATAATTTTTTTTAATCGAAACTAGAAGACTTGCTGAATCCGTAGAGGATTTGAACAGCTCTTTAACTGAATTGGCTAGGGAGTTATGGCGTTGCAAACTTGGGTGAAAATGTTCTAGCGGTGGTCGGAAAAGGGTTAAATGTTCATGGTGGTCATTCTTATATTGGACAAACTCAAAGAAATTTGAAATTTTGCCAGACGAACACAATTCTTTAAAATCTAACCCCAAATTACCGATGTAGTCAAACATTCATACACAAATCCAGGTCATTTCATGGACTTTAAAAATCCCAAAATCTTGGCTTCTGGTTTTAACACTTTGGCGTCCAGCCGAAAACGGGGATTAAAAAAAAAACAACACCAAAACGCACGTGGTTTTGCATGGGAATTACTCTGCTCCTGCATGGGTTACAAACCTGGTTGAAGTGTCAAAAGACGCGGCAAGTCTTCTAGAGTGCACTCGAAAAAAAATTTTTTGGTTGGGGGTGCGGGTTTTTTGTCAGTGACATCATAAGTGGAGGGATTTTAGGCCACCTTGGCCCACTTTACCTGGCCCTGGGCGCCAACCGATAGATGGTAGTATTTCGCTAAAGTTTTATTGGAAACTAGGCAACAATCCGAGTCTTTTGATACTTTGGATGACTTGCTGGGGTTTCGGGTTCAAAAATGAATAATCTAAACTAATCAAAATATTTGAATAATTTGCTAATTAGATAATCAATTAATTTGTTTATTTTAGATCATAACTTTGAACCAGAAATGCTAGAAAGTCGAATTGACTAATTAGATAATTAATTAATTTGTTTATTTTAGATCATAACTTTGAACCAGAAACGTTAGAAACTTGATCAAAGGCTCAAAAGACTCGGACCCGAGCCTAGTTTCCAATGAAAACTTAAGCGAAATACTTTGGGCTAGTGGTTGGGCCCTAGGCCAGGTAACATGAGCCAAAATGACCCCAAAGCTACTTCACTTATGACGTCACTCACAAAAAATCGTCATCCCCCAACCAAAAAATTTTTTCCAGTGCAATCTAGAAGACTATCTGATCCGTTTGAGCCATTGAACAGCTTTCTAGCGCAATCAACGGAGGAGCTATGGCATTGGTAAGGCAACCAAAAACTGCTATTTTTAGGCCGAAATCGAAGTGCGAATATATTGTACGCCAGCACTCAAAGTGTTAACGAAAAAGTATAATACCACAAGGCAGGCCATACAGTTACTATAATGTGTAATGGGTCTGCGGGCCAGAAGATTCTGCTTGGTGGGCTGTAGGTCGCCGACCCCTGCACTAGAGGGAATATATTGACTAAACTTTTTATTGGAAACTAGGCTATAATCAAAGTTTTTTGTGCTTCGATTGGCTTTCTGCATTTCTAGTTCAAAAATTAGGCCTAAAACAACAAAATAATGAATTAATCTCTGAATTGAATATCAATTTGTTGTTGTTTTTAGACCATTACTTTAAACCAGAAATGCTAGAAAGCCAAAGGCTCAGAAGACTCGGAATATGGCTTGGTTTTCCAAACTTCCCAACTGCATTGCAAGCTTAACACAACATTCTCCTATAATATTCTACATTGCATTTCTGTTTACATGCATTTTTTGCCTTAATACTTTGAGAGCTGGCGTACAATATATCGTAAAGATTTCAGCCTAAAACCAGCAGTTTTCGGTTGCCTTACCATCGCCATAGCTCCTCCGCCAATTGCGCTAGAGAGCTGTTCAATGGCTCAAACAGATCGGCCAGTCTTCTAGTCTGCACTTGAAAAAAAATTTTTTGGTTGGGGGTTATGGATTTTTTGTGAGTGACATCATAAGTGAAGTAGATTTTGGCTCATGTTGCCTGGCATAGGGCCCAACTGCTAGGCCAAAGTATTTCACTGAAGTTTTTATTTGTAACTAGGGTCGAGTCCAAATGTTTTGAGCCTTTGATCGAATTTCTAGCACAGTGGTTCTCAAACTGTGTGCCGCGGTACGAGAGATCCTCAGGTGTGCCACAGAACTATTTGGAATTTTTGAAAATCATCAATTTGTATATATTACATTTGAATGCACACTATTTAAAAGATAACTGATAATAATATGATATTTTCCTATTGCCTTGCCGGTGTGGTAAGGGTTATTGTCACGTTATAATTGGATTGTCACGTTACAATTGCTATGTAGTAATGTATTTTGAAACAAGACGCCCCGCCTTTCACCATGTTGACTTCAATGCTGAGCTGGGCTAACTGGAAAGCAATTGTATTTCGTCAGATTAAAATGATATAATGATAAGCTTTTTAGAAATGTTTAGTTGGGTAGTTAATCCATTTGGAATCAATGAATCAAGCAATCTTTCTACCGAAGTGGAAGAGCAGCTTGTCATAGGCGTCTGCCGGGGGCAAAAACAGGCATTTGCACCCCCTTGGAAATTGGGACCAATAACCACAATTTTCAATAAAACCTGATTTAAGCAGCCCAATTCCGATTAATTGATTTATTTCTTGCAATGACATTATATTTGCTGCTATGACACTCACACTGCACAAGGCAACAGAGCAATTGCAACCCCCCAAAATTTTAATATCTTTTTCAGATGTTAGCTGTAAAATAATCAGTTATCATCATTTCCTCCCGAAAATAGTTCAACAACATGCTACAATAATTTTGCCCCATGAAAATACGAGCTAGTTGCGGCCCTGTACCTGAATGGTTTATTCAAAATAAACGCTTATTCAGGCCGCTTGTTTTCGCATAGTATGAAAACTACATCGTGGCTTTTTATCTATGCAGCCTTGTGGGAATACGCCTTAATCGTTAATATATATTTCTGACTTCTGAATAAGTGCAAAGCTGTAATTGCTGTGGCAGGTTTTTATAATTTATCTGCTCATATCTAAAAATCCTGCCAAGTGTTTTAACTCCAATAAGTTGTGCAAAAGTCGTGTCAACATAGGTCTATGGGCCATGTCTACCTCTCATTGCTTGAAAGTTTTGCGGGGGTTTCTTACTTTCTTGATTTTTCACCGCTAATGTTGTTCTGGCCGTTGATTCTTCTTAAATTGTGACTTGCTTGTAGAAAGTGCTCAAAAAAGGATATTAAGCAGTTTATGAACAGAAAAGCATTTCTGATAGCCAAAGTATGGAGAACATGCCAGACCAAACATTGAGACGTGAGGTTCAACCAGCACAGGCTAATGACCAGGGACACCGGAGAGTGGCAGAATATAAGTGAGCATTCCCTCCTGCCCATTCATAAGGGGGACAACAGGGGTATTGGTACATTTTCATAACAGCATCTTAGGTCATTTCATTGTTTACAAAACGGCTTGAAACAAATTTATTGCAGCTATTTGTGCACCCAGAAGATTCAGAAGGGTTAATATAATTTTTGTTATTATTTTTGTGGTCAACATTTTTGCTGAACAGAAACAGCATAATTTGGTGACAATTGCTTTTTGTTTGCTTTTTGTAAGTTTCCATTGCACTCAACCCTTTTACTGCATTCCCTGCCCTAACGCTACTCTGGTATCCCTGCTAATGATAGCACCACAAACATAGTTGTGGATATTTCAAGTCAATTCAGACTCAGTTCTCTGCAGTTTGCAATGATGACGATATTGGAATATACGTCAATTCAGCAAAAGCTGTAACGAATGACAGAAAGTGCACCCTTTTGCCAAACTCATATACGCTTCCACCTGAATATGATTTTTAAAAGGATGCGAATGGAGGGTGTTTTTCATGGGGAATTTTTGCGGTATAGAAAGGGCAAAACTTTATGAATGTCCATTTGTCAACAACTGGAAAACCATAAACAATATGTCAATATTGCAATCCCCTGAAAAAATTTTTGCAGACGCCAACTGATGTACGAAACGACCCGTTTTTTCAAGCATTGTTTTCACAAAACAGCTTGACAAGTTTTAGCAATCTGCTTACAAATCCTATTCAATGATCAGTGTGAAAGCCATCAAAATAATCTTGCCATTCACATCTTCATTGCTCTGTGAATATGGATTTTCTGCTCTGACAGAAATTAAAAGCAAAAAATGAGAGACTTCTTGGAATTGACAACAAAATGCGGGTGTGTTTGGCAACGACAGAACCTCGTTTCAATCGTATTTGTTCCCGAAAGCAGGCACACCCATCGCATTAACTTTTTTAAAGCAACTTTGTTTTGTAGTAAGTGTGCCGCAAATTTTGTTGTGTTTTCTTGGTGTGCTGCAAGCTGAAAATTTTTGAGAATCACTTTTCTAGCGTTACTGGTTCAAAAGTTATGATCTAAAATAAACAAATTAATTATCTAATTAGCTAATCAGTCAAATATTTTTATTACTTCAGATCATAACTTTTGAACCTGAAACCTCAGCAGGTCATCCAAAGTATCAAAAGACTTGGTTTGTAGTCTAGTTTCCAATAAAAACTTCAGTGAAATGCTACCATCCCATGGTTTGAGCCCAGGGCCAGGGGAAGTGGGCCAATGTGGCCTAAAAGTCCTCAACTTATGACGTCACTCACAAAAAATCCGCACTCCCCAACCAAAAAAAATTGTTTGAGTGCAGACTAGAAGACTTGCTGCATCTTTGGAGCTTTTGAACAGCTCTCTACCACTTTTGGCGCCTGAGTTTTCGACGCAAAGCCACGTGCGATCCGGCTGTTTTTTCATGAAAATCCCCGAAACCGGCCAGACGCCAAAGTGTTAACATATTTTTTTGCAGAATCAATCAAAGTTCATGTGGCAAAGATGTTTGGTGAATGAAACTTGCCTTCCGAATATCAATTATAGAAAACAGAAATCAGGAAAATTTGGCTCATTTAAAAAATAACACTTAGTTCTTTGCAGCATTTCATGAATTCTTGTTTGCCATTCAGATATTTTCAACCTCTTGGTACCCTCATTGGAGCTGCTCTTGTACTAACAACATTTCTTGGATTCATCTATATTTCAGAGAACAGGTGAAATTGTTAATAATATGTCTCTGTTGATGGTATTTTGTTCTTGCTTCCCTTCAGACAAGTCACTGAATAGTGAATATAACATGCAGAAATTTTTGAAAGTGACTCATGTAATTACAAGTTGGAAGCAAAATGAAATTATGGATGATTTGAATGAAATCATATTTGTGTTTATGTTTTTAACACACCTGTAGATAATTTGTTTAAGATCTTTATTGAAAAGTTTGAATCAGTACTTAATAAACACGCTCCCTTGAAAGAACTCAGTAGAACAGAAAAG
>JGI24021J15306_10006859_pt1 | contig 13800 bp, 8 predicted proteins | sample Ectturendosymbi1_FD_15306 | JGI IMG/M metagenome (IMG submission 15306) | reverse complement strand
GCTCAATAACCACAATTCCCGTTTCCGATTGTCTAAACGCCGAAGCCCGAAAGCCAGGTGTTTGGCTTGCTGGCAGTAATAACCTATGCCCGCAAACAGCGAACTGCACCTGCCACTTCGCACTTGTTGGTGACGAATGGGTACGTCCCGCACTCTCCCCACAAACACTATACCAACGTCGAGCGAAGCAAGCATCACACATCCGACATTGGAAACAATTAAATTCAATCAGGGGGAGCTGGGCGAGCCCTTTTAAACTAAGCCCGTTTTATGAAGCCCAACGAACCTTTCTCGTAAATGAGCTCGTTTGCAGGAATGCCTGCAATGGAGCTTATACTTCAGAAGATAGGCAACTAGTCTTTGATTGCATCGACATCCGTTGTTTGTTTATTTTTTCGAAGCATGCAACACGTCCGACTGGACTTTAACAGTTTTGTGACGTGATTCGATTCGCAGTTCGTGAAAAACGACTGGACAGCGACCTTAATTTTCCTTTCTGCCAGGAATTATAGATGTGCTCTGTCCACCGACGTTGGATCTAGTCACCTGAGTCGCCATCAACCATTCCAATTTTTTTGCAGATCAGCAATGTTGCAAACAGGCGAACTTTAACAAGGCTAGCAGGATTTTTATCCACATTTTCAACAAACAGAAACGTTCCATGGCATGACGAGTTCTTGCCGATCTCTTGGGTAAACTCTTCCCTACAAATAATGACGCTAGGTGGCGCTTTAACTGTGCAAACAAACTAGTAAGCTGTAAGGTACAGCTGTAAAGCGGAATTACAAGAACTCACAATGCGAAAGCACCAAAGCGATTGTTTTGTTTCATCTGGCACACACAGAGTTACTCACGGGCCTTTTCAGGTTGAAACCCTCGCAACACGCGGTGCCTGGAACGCGAATGGCATCTACTCGTTTGCTTGAGGCCTAACCGCGCCCGGAACTTTACAGGAAGGACCCCAAATCCCCGTCAAGTGGTCAAGGGGGTTGGGCACGGACCACTAAAGCTGGCATGTTGGGTTAACGTGAAAAGCGGTACTTGCGGCTTGTGAAGTCTCGGGCCCTGCGTTAATGTGTGCGTGCGTGTTAAATAAATCAGAACAATCGCTTTGAGGCTTGAATGGATGGGTTCACGTGCCGCGCTGCCAACAACCTGCCACCGATTCCGTGGCGCCAGCAAGCGGAGATGGGCGCTGCAGACCACCACTCGTGACACTCCACAGGGAGTCTACAACCCGGTTAGAGGGATTTGTTGGTCAGTTTAAATTGAATCTGCGTTGGATCTCGCTGGTCGAACTTTATCAAGGAATCTTATTTTCGAAAAAAAATTCGACGGCACATCCATGCTGCATTCCTTTTTACAGCGCTAAAACGCTATCTAAACTACGTCTCATTTGCTGGGTGATCTTGTCGAGTCACTAAAAAAACATTTAACTTTAGCGCAACAGCTACGAAAATGCACAACTGCACTATCATAAGCCTTAAGGTTTAAAAATGCTTTTCGAGTAGAAGACCCGACGAAAAAACTTACAAAATTTTTTTTCCAAAAGTACGTGACAGCACAAAGGGCAAAGCCAAGACAAGACACCTATCGCCAGTCGCTGCCACCGCAATCACTGAATTATTTACATACTTTTTGCAGCTAATGCCTTCCACGGTCAGGTGCTGCCAAGTTTGCGCCCTTTTGTCTTTCAAGCCAGCAAACGCGAACTGGTGAGGTCGAAGATGAAGATGGCGAGACAGTGCGTTTATCGCGTCGTGAGTTTCCATGTTCTCTTTGCAAAGAACGAATCCTGTGGGAAACGGCGCACTCATTGGTATGTTTGCTTTGAACGTTCGAGTTCTTTATGAATGGTGCCGACATCATAACTTTTTTTATTACCGACAACTTGAAGAAAACCCGAATCACCACCGGCTTGCAATAACGTCAACACCAACCAAACCTGAGCCAAATGATTTTTTTAATGTTTTTGATATACCCGATGGCTTATTTATTTACAGCTGTTCTGCAGGTAGAATCAAATATTGACTAATGTCGATTATTGTCTGCTGTTTGTACGCTCTTTGATCTCCATTCGAAGGACATGGCAGAATATGTGTAACTTAAAGTGAGACATGGTAGCGAACTGAGTTGGATGGATCAACTGCACCACTTCAGTACGATTACATTAAAAAATACTCTTTCAAATTTAAATTGCATTACAATTACTCTGCGCTAAAAACAACAAATTAGTCTTAAACACGCACAGTAATTAGTTACAAATCACTATTATCAATTACCAAATAACATTATAAGATATCATACATTTCAAATCTCATTCTTTTTATATCGCATGTACATCAAAGTGTTAAAAGGTGTGTACTTTAAACTTTTGTGTTGTTACAAAATTTTGTCGACATCGAATGATAACTTTATTGCATTTTAAGGTGACATTTTCGGTTTGAATAATCCATAGCAGTAAGACTTGTTCTCGAACTCTACTTCAAAGCAAAACCCCAAAGAAGCCGCAAACTGTAGAACTGAAGGTGGAAAAACTTCCTCTGCCCTGTACATAGCTCGTCTTTGTTCAGATTTAGCCTTGCGTACAGCACGGTAGCGCGGCAAATACTTGGACAACACCAAAACCACGCACAGCACATTTGGGACATTTCGCCGTTGACTCAGCAAAACATCTGGAACATTTCGCCGCTGACTCAGCAAAATTGCAGGTCACATGGCATGTGTTTCACTGGTCTTTATTTATGCATTTTCTGAAGTTGGTTACCAACATGTAATGGTAATTAAATTTAAAAATCTTTAGGATATTACAATTACACCAAAACAAAAAGCCTTCAACCACAATCATAATCACAGGAGCGCGTGTAATTAATTACATTTAGCTCATGTACGTGTACAAACTCTAGTTGCAAACTTCAGAAAAATAAAATGGAAACATTCCCACACTGTGAAAGATAAATCACTGCCAGAGCAACGATAGACCATTACACGAAATATTTTGAAACTGTCTGGTAAATCGTTTCTCAGTTTCCATTTGTCAGCAGCACCTGAATTCCCTTACCAAGCGGCGAAATTTCACCAATTTTTTTACAGATAACAGCTTGATACCTAAAACAACCAATTGCATGTTACCATAGCAACGCCAAATTTGAATGTGTTGTTACATAAGAACTGCTTTAGACATAAAATGCTGGCGTTGTTTCCCAACTCACACAGCAACTCCTAATAAACTTTCTAAATTGTGAATTAAACTTGTACGCGATTTATCCTTTTCTGGTGTTCCGGAACACTTTAAAGTTGCTTAAGTAGTGTCAGAGTTTAAGTCGGGAGATAACAAGATTTGCACTAACTACAGACCGGCATGAGTGCTAACATACCTGTCAAAAATATTTGAAAAAGTGTTGTACGTAAAAATAAACGAGTATTTTACCAGAACTAATTTGTTGGGTCAGCAACAAAATGGTTTTCGCAACAACTGTTCCACATCCCTAGCCAGTAGCCATTACAGACTTAATCGAAAACCTTCTCCAAAACCTTGATAAGAAATCTATATCTTGTGTCGTTTGCACAGATCTTAAATAAGCCTTCGACTCGGTGAACCACTCCAAACTACTGACAAAATTTGAGCACTACGGAGTACGAGGAAAGGCTTTTAAAGTAATACAGTAGTATCTTTCCATCAGAAAACAGTATGTTCGGGGCAAAACACTAAATGATATATAAATACCACCGTTACCGGGGTCCCAATGGCTCGATTTTAGGCTCACTGTTCTTTTTGCTATTCACAACGACTTACCCAATTCCAATGTTATGAAAATAATACTTTTTGCTATGATACGGTTTCTGTTCAGAGTGATAATAATTTGGAAACTCTACAAAACTCGGTCATCCGTGAAAGTGAACGATTGGTCAACTGCAAACAAGCTATCATCAAATATTTCTATAAAAATATGTATGTTATTCACAAAGAAACATGTTAACACAGATTCCATTAAAATAAATATAAACGATCATCGTATGGAAGGAACTTCGCGCTACAAGCATCTTGGTGTAATTGTGGATGTGAAACTGACATGGAAAGAAAAATGTAAATGGTTGTGTTGTGCTGTATCCAAATATGTTGGTGTTATATACAAAGTTAAACATTTTGCGAGTAACCGAGTACTTCGCAAGTCCGCATGCTGTATACAGAATTATTGCTTGGGGAAGACCAGTTTCATGTCATCTACCGGCACCGCTAACACCGGTTATTTTAAATAGCGCAGTGCGCGATTCACCACATTGCATGAAAAGACATTTCGCGAATGATTATTGCACTCCTCGTACCCAACCTGCTTAAATCTTGTGATACACATTGCACTAACTAGTTCATGACTGTCGCGACGTATTTCCATCTTTAGCTATCACGAATAAGTACAATACACGCAAAAACAGCAAAAATTTTGTGGCAAAGTTATATCAATTTCTTCTGGCGACTTAAAATTACCTGCATCACGGTGTAAACAATTAGCGGCCCACGGGCCACATGTGGCCCGCCACAGCGTTTTCAGTGGCCCGCGGAAACACTCAGGAAGAAACGTCAAATCTGAAATGGCTTCCAACTTATCCTCAACTAACTCGAACAGACTTGCCTCTATTTCCATTAGAAGGCATGGCCCTCCGCTAAATGGGGCTTTCTCAAAGTGGCCCTTGAGCCAAATTGCCCACCACTGGCATAAACGCATTGTACATGTTAAACCTTATGCTTAGAGCAGCAGATTTTTATTTACTTCTATTAACCAAGTGTTCCCTTTACACTGTAAGTGGCTTCGGCCTGGGGAGGTCTACAGTCCAAATGACCCTTGCTGCCCCGGAGCCTATGACTCCCCCACGCAATATATGAATCGAATTACTTGGAACTTGTCACAGCCGCGCTAAACATCATAGCAACCGTGTTGGCTCCATCTATGCCTACGTTCTTCTGCCACATATCCATAATTATGTTCCTTCAAAGGATCCGTTAGCGCCATCAGTGTGTATGCTTGTTCATTACCGCCACACATCTATGCTCATGTTCTATTCATGTAACTGATCGTTCCATGTTAGTGTCGTGTGCAACCTGGCATGCGGGTGTTGAACGTTAAACAGTAACGCAGTGGATACGCAAACCTGTGCTGTGCGAGAGCTACCGAGGTGGTGGGCGAGCATTTCAAGTTCAGAGTCAGCAACACTTGACATTGGTCAGTCCCAAGTCTTGTGCATTAGCGTCTTTCCCAGTGTGGGAATGTTTCCATCTGAAAGCGTGCTGACTTTGTCGCTTAATCGTTCACGTGTGGTGAAATCGAACAAACGTCTACACTTGCAGTTAAATAATGATATGCATTTCAATCCTATTGACTCAGGCTTAATCAGTTTCGGTAAAGTCATGCATAAGAAGCGCTACGATGTCACTATCTTCATTCTTCAGCTCATAAACTTTGTAGCAGCGGATACATTAACTTGATTAAAATATGCACAAAACGTGGTTTTCCGAAACCCGGTCGTTACGCAGCAACAGCAAGGGACCAACCATAGCTACGTGATTTTAAAAAAGTGAAGGACCAATGTCATAAATTTCGATCCTGGGGTAATGATTGGCCAGAGACTCCTTCGCGGGTGACGTACAAAAAAGATAAGAACCTTTGAACCACACCATGACACGTCCTCAAGCAGCACGCATCAAAAATTTGAAGAGTTTCTTAAAACTCCTAAATTAGTTGCAATGCACGCATCAGACCCCTTCTTTTTGAAACAATTAGAATAGACAAAAAGGCTGGAGTGCGCCGTTATGACTTTCGGAACAAATATTAGACTTAGTAACACGAGGACATGAAAGAAACTCACTACAGTATCGAAAGCCGTCGTTGAAAGACGACTGCGCGGCCGATTTTTTCTTCCGCAGACGAACCCTTATCACGCTCTCCGGGCCATATCCAGGTTGCGTCTTCGCCTCTAAAAATCGACCGAAGTGCTCGTCGATGGCATGATGTATCTTTCGACGAGCGTCCTTGTCAAACGTCCCTGCACACAAGGGAAAGTGAAAACAACCACGCATGCCAAATTTTTGTACAACAAAAAGATAACTGAATAGCATATCGGTATAAATTGTTTGGCTTGAACAGCAGTCAGCAGATCATATAACTAGTTTGTTTCTCTTTTTCTCAAATCGTCAAAAAAAACTTTCCCAAATCGTTAGAAACAACAAGGAACAAAAACCTGCGCTGCGGCGTGCTATTTCGACAAACCGACAGTTTGATCCAAGTCGTAACAGACAGTTGTTTTTTTTTCAAATAGATGAAAAACCGTTTTCCCATTTTTAATGGGAACAAATCAAATGAAGGACAAGAGCGCAAGAAACCGCAAAATCAATGAAGGGAAAGGGAAATAACAACAGAGGCATTTCGTGAATGACTGTATGGATTAATTTGGACGTGGATGAAACACTGTCAAGCTTTCAGAAGTGGGCCTTCAATGAAAATGGTCATTCTTGAAGCAGCGACGGCTTGCAATTTGCGGACAAAAAAAGATGATTAACAAAAACAGAGAAAAAATGCCACATGTGGAGAACTGAAAAATCAGAAAAAATCGCACATCCAGATCTGTTTCTCTAAGGTTCTAGTGCAAAAAATGGCAGTAAGGCTTAAAGCACAGGCTGACAATGTAGTGGGCATGTGTACCTTTGATGTCATATTGTTTCGTATTTTCTTCCCTGCTCTTGACGCACGCAAACTTAATGAAGTTCGATGCTTCCTGATGATCCAGCAACTCGGAAAACTTGCTGTATTTATCGCAAGCGCTGACAATCACTTGACTTTTGTTTTTAGTCGCAGAAAGAAGTTGAGGGAAGAGAAATTTGATGCTCTGGTGCAAAATCACACGATCGCGTTTCGAAGGAAATTCTCCCAGATCCACCTGAGCAATCAGCGCCGGGTTCGTCAATACTTGCTCACCAAACGCTTTCAGTTTGTCAAGTGCGGTAGCAACGAGCAGATCGGACAGCTTGTTTTCACAAAACTCTTGTGTGCACTCAGCTGTACCCGTTCGCTGTCCACCTGGCGCCGGTGGCGGGGGGGCATCGACGAAGCATTTCCCAGGCGATTTTTGCAGAAGGCCAGAGGGCTGTTTCTCTGTGTTTCTGGGTGATTGCGTGGCAACACGAGAGTTTTGGCCACAAACAAGTCCGCTTAGACTTATTTCAAAAACTTTGAAATCCTGCGGTGAAACTTTCAGATCACCAGTAAAACTATCCAGCGAATGAGTATTATTGAGATAAACCAGATTATCCATATCAGGAGACAGCTAGATTGCATAACAAATCTGCAATCAATATTAATTTATACGTGGATGAAAAATTTTCGACAAAGTTAAACTGCGCAGAACTTCCAAAAGACATAAAAACACGCAAACAACGACGCTTTCGGTCATCATCGCAACTCACCTATTGTGCGTCTAACTGTATCAAAATTGCATTAAATGTGTCATAAATAGTTTTCCAAAAATGAAGCTAGCTATGGCACACTACCAAATTTACCAATAGGTTAATTTTGATTAAAAGTAATGCCTGAATAAAGTTCATAGCAATCAAAGATATTCTTGTTTTGACTGCCAAGATCATTTTCCCCAAGGGCTCTAAAGACTCGGATGATAACCTAGATTCCAAAAAAACTTGAGCCAAAAAATGGCTGAGTGAATCGGCGCGTAGGGCCAGGTAACCTCAGCCAAAAAGGCGCGAAAACGTGCCCCCATTATGACGTCACTCACAGAGAACCCTAAACCCAAAACGAAAAAATTTTTTTTTAATCTAAACTATGCAACTTGCCGAATCCGTAGAGCATTGGAACACCTCTCTAGCTCAATCGGCTGGCGAGTTACGGAGTTACGAAGTGGCAGAGCATCTTGCAAAAAAATGGCGCACGCGGGACTTAGAGGGTTAATAAATTAACACACATGGCAAAAGTACTGTACTTTACGTACTGTGGTTGTCGGCTTGAAAACTGCCTGTTGGCTAAAGTGTTAAGTCAAATATTTGAAAAACACTGACAATTATTTAGCATCATGAAAAAAGTGCTTGATCAAATACAGGTACATCTGAAATACATAACAAATTGATAACAAGTTATTCAAATTCAGTGCATTACTTTCATCACAGTTCAAGTACTCAATAAACATAACTCATTAAATGCATGAAACACTTAGCTTGAGCATGCTTTTCTATCTTATGCATGGAACAAAGTTTTGCAATTTTGATGAATCGCTAGCAACCACCATTTGTGCTTTCAATCATTGTAAATACGCCAAATGCTGATTTTACAGTCATTTGAACCACATGCTAAAACTTGCTTCTTTGGATCTGAACTGTCTGCAAATGCAGCTGATTGAATTGTACCTTTGTGATAGTCTAAAACAGCCAATGGTTTGGTAGTTTTCCAGCTGAAAACTCTTGTTTTGTGATCCCATCCACCTGTTACAAAAATCTTTCTATCAGACCTAACTTTTACACAAGAAACCCCTGCATTTAGGAGTTCTACATTTTTCATGATTTCAAAACCATGCAAGTGTTGCAAAGTTTTTAAATTGACAGTTTCATCACTATCATTTTTTAGTTCACTAACAGATGGCACTTTCCATTTCACAACCAGAGTGGTTGCAGATCCAGCAATGCCACACAAGTCTTCTGTACAAAAATCTAAGCACATCACTGGTTCCGGAAATATGTGCTTTGCAGCAGATATTGCCTTTCCATCTTCTACATCCCACAGCAACACAGAGCCATCTTCATACCCAACTAATGCTTGTATGCCATTCAAATGAAATAGCTTTGCACACATGGGCATTCCTAAATTACACTCTTCATGAGGGATGAGGCGTCTCATGATTTTTGAATGATTCAAGTTCCAAATATTAAAGGATGATTTTTCTTGTCCAGGAACTCCAACCACAGGATCATCAAAACAATTGGTTTGTGGAAGTATAGCAGCTTTACAAAATGCAACATTGGGCACTACAAGGTTTGTGATGTCTGTTGTTCCTCCATTATCAAATGCAGTGACTCTCAGATGACCTTCCTTGTCTAAACTAATAATTTTTTTATTGTTGATGCCACAAACTGAAATGACTGATGTTTGATCAATAGCAGGTATATTAATCATCACCCTTCTGGTCTTGAGATCCCATAAATCAACTCCACCTGACTTATGATATGCTGATAATAAGCAGTCATTCTCATCAAATGCTTGGTCAGTTTTCCAAAAGTTTAGATCTGTAACTGGCTCTCCTTTGTGCTTTAAAATAAACTCTGGAGACAATCTGCTCATTACTCACATGAGTAGCAAAAATATCATGTCAACACTTAAAAATTAATAAAATTTCTAACACACCATACAGAGAATGAAAAATGTTCTGTGAAACATATTATGCAATATAGTACCAACTAAGCTTTCTAATAACACACACCAACACATTCTTTTTAGCTTTTAAAGTTAGATGGATCATCCTACTTTCGCATCAGCATTTAGCCCTTGATACAGCAGAGAACCTTAGTACCACAATTTTTAACTGCTGCATATACAACACAATTTATGGCTATTTTATAGCCATGTAGTGATGTAGAGGTTTTTTTTTATACTTTAACAATTTCCATCTTTAACAGTTCAGCTGTCATTTTGAAAAGTTTGTTTGAACTAGTAGAACAGCAGTCACTACAGTTTATACCAAGAGTCAGTTGCACCATTTACTTCACCATAGGATGATTCCTTGTCAAGAAAGGGAAGCCAACTGTTGGCAAGGCCTTTACAGGCATAAGACAATGACAGGAAACATGGCAAAGACAGGTCTGCAATGGAATGGATGCCAAGGCCTTCATGTTAGGTCAGTAAGAAAGGTTGCTTGTGACCAGCTTTTTTTCCAAAAGTCACATTGCAAATTTCCCATGCTAGTTTTTATAGCAATGTCAAACACCTATAGTTCCTCTTTGCACTTGAAGCATGGGGCACTATGCAGCATGTTTAATCATAATAATTCATTTATTACACACTTGTAGTCTTTAAATGATATTGCAAGCACAATCAAACACCACAAAAGCACAAAGAATGGTTAGCCATAGCGCATTACAGAAAAGGTGTTTACACAACGACCAACACTGATAAAAGCAAAACACTTTAACAGGACGTCAAATGTAGTGTCATTCACCCATCTTAATACACGAATCCAATATTGTGAGAGAAACAAAGGCATTCTAACTTTAAAACTTTGAAGTAACCAGCTAACAGAGAAGTGAAAGTCAGATGGGGGTAGAACACATTAGCACTGACACAGAAGCATACAAACTGTTCTGATCAAAGGATCAACGTTTCAAATGCTTTGCAACGCATTCATCATGAGATCTACAACCAATTAATTTTCCTGAAGTTTAAAGCAGGATTTCAGGATTTCATTGGTGATTAACGACCACGAAGCACACAGAAGATTTTTGTTATGCAAAAATACTGATCAAACATGTACACTGATACAATGCATCAACAACTACAAAGTATACCAAACATTAAATAATTGAGGAAAAATGATGATTAGTAAACAAAAAATCATCTGATATATGAGTTTCGGGGATTGATTTGATAAGCAAATATTTAAGATAAAAAATGCTTTAATTCAGCTCAACTAGCTCAGGGTTTTCTATGATGTTGTTAAGCACTTTGGTTTTTTGCCACTGATTGCAGATTGCTGATGTAGAGGGGATCCTAACAACTGTCAGCTGCAACTGAACTTGTTAGGGTCTGGGGTTGAGAGAGATAGGAAGTGCTCCTAGAAGAGCTTCCTTTCCTTGTTTGGAGCTCATTGTTTGTGTGGTTGTTGACAACAGTGAACGAGTAGCTCGCACTGTAGCCCCTACAGTAGACCAATCAAAGAAGGTCACTTCGTCTTCAGGCTCCATCCATGGGCATTCTACTCTATAGAATTAGAAAGAACTCTCTCTAGCTATAGAAACCCAGAAAAAACTATTACTCTATAGAAACGCAGAATCCTTCTTCAGACATTAAGCCATCAACTCCATTCCCAAAAAGTTATTAACTTGCATTAATTAGCCCTCTGCCTTGGAGCCCATCAGATTGACGTGGGATGGAAAGAGGTCTGGTGGACAAAAAATTTAGGCTCCTGGTCTGGTGGTGGACAGTCTGGAAAACGTGGCAGTTGTCGACGAGATATCGTGCGTAACAGGAGATTTTCAGGCGTGACACGTGTGACAAAACTTTGCTGCGTGATGTCCACGCGTGACTGCTTTTCATTGAAATCATAATAGCGCACGAAATCTCTTTTCCAAAAAGTTTTTATGAATAAACACCTTTATCAGTCTTTTTCGACAAGCTCTAGTGCCTCGTGTGTTCAGTGGCGTTACTAGAGGTTTAATCCAGGGGAAAAACTTAGCTGAAAGTGCCCACTGGTCACTGTAGGGGGCCAACTAGCCAACACTCAGAAAAAAAACTTGAGAATTGAATATGATTACGGATGTAGCCGGTGTCAAGCGAAATTTCTGACCTCACATCATGTACGCATGCACAGAGTAATATTCTAAACACCAAATACGCAGATAAAACTGATTATTAGGGCTTAGGAATTCATGTTTAGGTAAGTATGTTGGGTTAGGCTCTGGGTTAGGGTGAGAAAAAGAAAAATAATTGAGATCACGGACTAAGCCCGAAAATTTTTAATGGTAAAAGTTATTCACATGTTATAGCTTGTTGTGGGTACCTGACATCTAAGCAAAATGTTTGAATTTGCACAACACACATCAAAAAACTAATTGCCATACTTTATTTCTTAATTCTGAGAAGCAAAACATTTGAAAAACAATAACAGGTCAGAAATTTCGTTTCACACCGGCTATATTTTAAAACCCAAAATAATCAGAAAATACTCTGAAAAACGCAAAAAGGCAAGAACTTACCGAAAACCAAAAGAATACCAAAAATGAAATATAAGCTTATGGGGCGGCCGATTTTTACATGTAGCTTACCAAGTGGGGCGATTCTCCCCCCTTCCCCCTGTCAGTTACGCCACTGCGTGTGTAACTTTGAAAAGTCATACATCTGTATGATGTGCAACTGTTTGTCACTAACCAAAAACATATTCGTTCCACTACAAAGGTCCCTTCCCGTCGCCACGAGGGGGTCTTTTGTGGGCTAATACCCCCCAAACAAAACTTCAAGCTGCCCCAAATTGAAATAGCAAGCACTACAAATCGGGAGTTTTTGTCAAAATTTTGGATGTCAAGCCCCCCTACACAAACGTAACGACCCTTATTGAAGATTTTCTGACCACGGTTCTGCAAAGTTCCATGGAAGACAGGAAAAAGTTAGTAATTCATTTTAGAAGCGCGTGGATGACAGATTGCATCCGATATTTTCCCGTTGTTCAGAAACAGTATTTCATCAACATTTTACATCCCCGTCAATGTGGAAAAGATAGTTGCCATCCACCATCTACCTTTGAAACAACAACTTCCCATAATTTCTTTCTTGTCACAGCGAATTAGTTAGATGCGATCTACTGTATTATTCAACCTTACAAGTATTTCTAATAGCATAACCATTGTTAAAATAACCGGCTGGCCACTTTTACCTGGAAAAACAGTAATTTCATGTGTTTTGGCTGTTTTCCTAGGTGAGGGCACCTGAGCAATATTTGGTGTTAAAGTTCGGCCTTAACCTAAATCAGGGNTGTGGTGGGAACGGCGTTGCCACACCTATTTTTGTAGCACTACACCCCTGAGTACCTGGCAAAGACGATAACCTACTTTTTCATTCAAAATTGTTTAGGTGTGATTATGACCACTACAGTCCTGTTGCGTTTGGTAACGCACGAATAACTTTGTGACGTAAGAATGTGCTGTGTTTGTAATTAGATATCTGATTGCAGTAGCTAACGTGGGAGTTCTCTAGTTTTCTATGAGTTGTGCTGTGGAGTGATTTGTATACGGCACGGGTCTCGCTCACTGATGCTGACATATGCATTAGTCAATAAATGAGTCATTGTTAAACATAGTGATATCGTACTTTATTTTTTAGTAATTGTGATATTCTATTGTGCAAATACAACTGCATTTCATATGCATGACTGGAAATTTTTGGAAGGGGGTCGTTAGGTTAAATTGGGTTGCAAAATGGGTCGCTGTATGGAAAAGGTTGAAAACTACTGCCCTAAAGGGTACGCATACCCCATTTTAAGAAACACTGATCTATGCAATAAAATTTTTTGTGACCATACGTTGACCTTCTCAAGAATGGTACCGTGGTAGGTGGAAGTTTGGTTTGGAACCAAGGTATGCATACTGTTATGTGTGAACAGGGGCGGAGCTAAGGGGATGCCAGGGGGTCACTGCCCCCCAAAATTTTGCCTGGTCCCCCCAGTGGCTCCCCCAAAATTAGGTCTCTTTCTGTAGGTCTCTTTCTGAAAGTCCTACATAGACCATTGACAGCTCCCCTTGTTGCAAAACTGGCCCCTTCAGTGGCCCTCCCGAATGAAAATGTCTGGCTACGCGCCTGTGCGTGAATTGCTGGATAGCTAATAAAGAAGGACAGGGTCCCAGGCGCAATTTTGATGCAAGATTTTCGCTCAGTTATGGAAAAAATGTTTGTTTTCTTGATATAGTTTAGACCAGTGGTTTTCAACTTGGAAGTGGCGGGTCCCAAAGAGGTTGTGAATCATTTGTAGAAGGGTCGCCAGAAGATGTTTTATGTAGGCTACACATTAGCTGTATTACATTTGCTTTATCCGAGTTTAGATGGG
>JGI24021J15306_10006858_pt1 | contig 13800 bp, 6 predicted proteins | sample Ectturendosymbi1_FD_15306 | JGI IMG/M metagenome (IMG submission 15306) | reverse complement strand
CTATAGTCTTAGCACGATTTGCTTATTGCAATTGAAGTGTAACACTCGTAACGTAACAAGGTAACAGATCACTACACCACTAGTTATAATCGAAATCTTCATATAGCTATGCATGCATGTGCGGAATTGTTTTGTGTTTTAACAAATGTCAGCAACAAATTTGTGTTTAGCCGATTTCCGTTAAGGGGGGGACTCTACTCCCTCAGCCTCCCCCCGGCGTGCGCCCCTGGCCGAGAGGGTTGAGTTGGTTGTCAAAATGCGAAATTCACTATTTATGCTGTGAAACCACTCGAACTTAGTTCATGTTAGTTTTATATGGATGAATTTGTTTTATGAAAATATTTCCTTGGGTGATTATTTTTTAACTGTTAAAGTTACTTTTATTTTGATATTACACATGTTTAGCCTGTTTTCTCTGCACATACACAGTCTTCATTCAACACCAGAACATTGCCACCTAAACTCTTTATGAACCCAGTAGCCCGTTATACGGAAGCAGGTTTACGGCCAGCACTGACCGCAGCAAGCTTCTTCCTCTTCACTCAGACGTTCACAGTGCTTGCTTTCGCAACTTCAGGAAGCAAAATNTATCATTAATTACAGAGTAAATATATTAAGTTGCTGGTTGAACATCCTAGTTTNAAAAAAATGATACCATATCTGGTGAAATANTTTTTAACTTTACAATAAAATATTTGGTTGTTGGGTCAAACTATGTGACCTATTGAACGAAAATGTGATGTTTTACTTGAAAATGTTGGGCCCCTTGTAAAGCAATGCCACTCCTGCTGCTCACTCTTAGGCACAAGCCTGATTGGCCACGATTTTGGCTGCTTTCCGATTCTAGTTGTGATTACGCGTTAGCTTTGTAAAAACAACAACCATAGCATTTTTTAAACACAATGTCTTTGTGGCTAAAAATGCTACGAATAATTTTTCCCAATTGCAAGGCGAACGTGTAATGCTTTGTTCAAAATTTAAATAGATTTGCTTGCTGTGAAGGACCGCATATCGCTTGTTACTCCATGCAATTGTCAAAAACGATATAATCATATTCCAGCACGGCCTACTTAAGATGTCTTAAAGTAGGCCGTGATTCCAGANTATGTTCTTGCAACCTNGAAAAGAAAATTTATTTTCACTTTTTTGTGACGCCATTCATGTTTGTATACNTTATTTACTGGCTATTTATCTAAATCTTACAAGGGAAATNGCGTTTACTTAAATCTTCATGTGGCACCATAATTATCACGCCTTTTTGTGAATTTCTCAGCTGCAAAAATCCGAACGGTGTTGTAGCAATTCGCATTTCCGTTTCAAAATATCACCCACCTCATTTTTGGCACTACACCATTAGCTATAAAAATTTCAATTATTGTTAATCAACTGACAAATATCCACAAAGTTGAAGTAAGCAGTTATTCTTTTGAAAACAAATTGAAGATGTCTTACGCTTCTGAGCGTTTAAGACGGTTTCAAGTATGATACAACATACCTGCATTGTCATACACTGGTCAAGCGATTGCCAAATCAACCCATAAGCCAATATGTTAAGTCGCGAAGCCATCAGGATGAACTAGAAAATTCCAGGCTTGTTTTTTCCAATCGCCTGAGTACTTAGCTTTCATCCATAACTTTGGCATGCGCCCCACTTCGAAAAACACACTCGCAGAAATATTGTATGCTCATAATGCTCCGATCCTGGCCAGAGCAACTGCGACAGAAGGGGACTCACCTACCTGCTTAGCTCCTAGATTAGAATAAAGTATTAAGAACAAGCAATTACAGCTCGCATTTATTTCAAAATTTGAAATCCAATCTAAAACTTCAAGAGAAGACTAACTTTCTGCCTTTCCCACATCTGTCGTTGAAAGTTTAAGCAACACTGAAGAGAAGTGAACCCAGTGTTCAAAAGAAAAATTATCGGCGAGTCTTACAGGTGTCTTTACTTCTTTTTTAGGGAGCTGTGGCCTGTGATCGCCTATAAGATAACAAGCACAGTTGCGAAATTCTGATATTTTTTGTATTTTGCAAAAATTTGCGCCCAGAAACAAAAAGACTGGTTCCATTGGTAAATGCCGAATCCTTGAAATTCAGGCGGTTTAAGCCAAAATAAAAACNAAGGTAGTAAAACACAGATTTTTGAGAATCTTGTCTNAAATCTGACATGAAACATTGAACAATATCTTCTGGCAAACAGCAATGTGACGGATTTCTTTATGGCCACAAAACNATATTAACTTACAAACGCTTGTTGGTTTCGTGTAAGTTGGCAGTTGGCACCCCAACAGGTCAAAGAGAGAGTAATACAAGTGCAAAAATGATCATTTTTGTTTGTTGGCGTTGCGCAGTACCCATAGAAATAACATCAAACCTTATTAGAGAATAAAATACCCTCGTCTGTAATATAATTAGCCAAAATTCGAATGGCGGAAAATGTGCTAAAAGAGCGTGGTTACTCGTAGTAAAACGCATGTGGTGTTACGTGATATAGGGTGCGAGTAGTACAGAAGGGTAATTTTGGTAAAAATGTGTCAGCGGGCCACTTCCACGAGAACAAGTCATTTGAAATGACAATTGTCTGGAGCACCTAACGGTGCTTTCAAAATGAGGGCTTTGCCGGGATTTGGAGATCCTTGCAAGTTAGATTAACCGACCCAAATTACTTGTATGTATATTCTAGATTCGCAAAACGTTGCGAGCCGGCACTGAATTGACGAAAAAGATACTCTCAATAGAAGTTAAGAAAGTTCGACTTCCATTACATGTTGCGAAAAACTGCACTAAATTTTGCTGCTTTTGCCCTTGCATGAAATAAAAAGCAGAACAGAAGAAAGTTAAAGGCATAAAAATCTAATCAAATTTTTACGAGAACATGTAGTGCTCAGGCTGCAATAAAAAAAGGTTTTATTTTTATACATATTAGTCAAGAAAGCACCGTAATTCAAGGGCATGTAACGTTGAGGTATTCGCGAAGCAAAGCCGTGGTAATAACCACAAGCTGTGGTAAAAAGAAAGCTAAAAAAGAAAAATTGGCCTAACCAGCTTTTGAAGAATTAAAATTTGTGGTGTTTGACCGTTCAAAACAGGAACAGTGCGTGAAAGCAACTTGGTTAAATTATATTTACAACATTTTTGAGACAATCAAAGATTTAGACTTACAGCATACGTGCAAATAAGATATGTTAAGCAAGTGCAAACCACGACAAAAACTGACTGTGTAATCTCGCTGTACTTTTTAACGACTGCTCCTCATAAATGCAACTTTGAATCTACTGTTGGGTTTTCGTTGTTTAATTCAAACCAACAATACCAATTTAACACTATAAATATTTTTATTGTCAAGTTTGACATGTTATCTTTGACTGCAGCTCAGAACGAAGACACGTTATGCGCGACAACAAATCGTCAACATGTAGCTATGCTGAATACGATGAGCTTACGTTATGCTGAAGAGCGACATACAGCCGACAGTGACAAAGCTTCGACATAAAAACAAGCGCTGTAGCCTTGTTTTAGACGTAGCACAAGCGATAAGCACGCACAACATCAAATAAGCGGTCATGGCTTCGCATTGCCTAAACCAAACATCATCCAAATTTTGATACCCAGTATTTCACATTCTATTTGAATAAGAGCTGATGATGCCTACATCGCAGGCGAAATATATACTCTGTAAGATCTTAAAGTGTCTGATTCTTTGCTGAGAAAGGATCTCTTTTCATAGACAGTATTTCACAGCTAAGATATGAGGAGCGTACAGTTCGCCTCGGCAGTTGCTACCACACGGCAAAAAATCTTGAAACCTATATTTTTTTCCACTATGGTCTACTTCAATATTTCATTTCATTGGAATAATGTCGGGGCATCGGTTGTTGCACAGGCAAAACAACTGCTTCACGACTGGGATCCTTATTGAAGTATTTTTCTGCTTTGAGAACGCTGTAGGTCTCTGGTGGAAGTTGCTATCGCATAATTGTAATTGTTGGTATGCGTTGCTGGTTTCTTTGTACCGGAATACAAGCATGACGTAAAACTGAAAGATTTTTGGTTCTCAAGCAAGGATGATGCATCTGCATGCGTGTTAATCACTAATTCACGTTACTCATTAGTATTAGCTTTTCATGTGATCACTAAAAGGTTTATATATATTTGGCAATTTTTATAACACATAAAGCGTGTGCTACTAGCAATAGATAAACTTTGAAACTTTTGTATATTAAATTAAGGGGACAGTTGTCCATGCTTCACAAAAGCAATAATATTTTAAGAATTAACTGGACAGTTCCGAGGAAAATATCCTTTTTCTCAGTGCTTCAACGCCGTTTGTAGGTTTTGAACAAAAAGGTCTATCTTCTGGGAATGTTCAGGAAACTTTATTGTGCCGTCGTACGTTCGTAAATGTTCTACATGTACTGCAGCATTGAATTGCCAGTGAAGGCTGAACACATTTACCCCAGGCTTTCAGCACTGAGCAGAAGCTTTTCTTCAGTCGATCCCCGACGCACGAACTGAAATCTGTCGAGAAAAAACACCTTTCTCAATGAAAGGTTCTCTCAACGTTTAGCGCTTGTGATTGTTGCAAACCTTTCAAATACGTTGGAAATGCTCTTACTAATGAAGCGTGACATCAAACAGCTGATTCCACAGTGAAAACTTAAAGGAGCAGTTTGAAATACTTAGACTCAATTCTTCTCATTTACATCAGTTTTACACTCACGGTATGGATAAGTTTTCTGGTGGATTTTAGGAGCAAGTTGAAAAAATTTTTATTAACGATGGCATTAGTGCTCGAGCTGTGGTTCAAATACACAGTAAAAAGCAAAGACTTGCTCAAACACGCATAAGGTGTGCATTTTTTACAAAAGCAGTATACCGAAACTGCGAAGTTCAGATTATGCACCAAACAGGTTTTGTTTTGGTGTTGCATAGTTTTTTTGCGGAGTACAGTCTACTCGGTGTGTTTATCGAAAACCCTTTGATCTCAGATGTTTTCGTTAAGAACACATTCGTTTAAAACTATCCATCTAAATGTCGTTCACTTAAGACGGATTTGTTAAGACGGTTCGCTAATGTGTTGAATATTTTTAAATGGCGTATTATGATTAGCATCAAACTAACATTTAATTTAGATGTGACCGAGATGACCAAGTTTCATTGTCCTGAATCTACAGTTTCAAATTCAACACGTCAAAAATCAGCAGGCCTCTGGTGATTTCACTTGAGATCGTATATGACTCAAACGATAATGGCTTCAAACATATGAAATTCCAAAATGGGTGGTCTGCAATGAACGTTTGTTTTAATCTGGTCTTAGTTGATGTAAAACTATACGCACACTGCCTTTGAAGCAATCTGAGACGTCCAAAAATTGATCCAACAATTTTTAATCACACGCCGAATTTGAAGGAAGTTAAAAAAATTTCGATAACATAGGAGAAAATCGTGCCACCCACGAGCAAGTTAGAATCACGGGTAGCACCTAATGATAGCTACACTTCAGAAATGAGTGTTTGTTTTATGTGCATGGAAGTGCTTTTCTAGTATAGTGCTAGATACTTGGAAAAAATGTTTCATTTACCAAAGTCCGTCACGTGACATTTTCCTTTGTTGCATTTTCGGGTATGGCGAGGTTTTAGATCTTCCTTGCATTCAGTGCTTGAGTTACCACTCATTCTTTCCACGCAGAGAACCGTACGATATTGCAAGCCATTTCCACATTTTACGGAACACTGTGAGACAGAGTAAGTAGTTTTCTGAAAACCAAGCTGTAAAGTGCAAAAAATCACACAACTTTTGCAATGCACGAACAGTAGATACAGAAAGCAAAGATGGATATTGAAAGACAAAGAAGCATGGGAATGAAAGAGAGAGAAAAATATGGGGACAAAAAGTGAGAGAGAGGGTGAGGTAGTGAGAGATGTGGAAGAAAACAAACGAAAAAATGGTATGCCGTCTGTAAACATTCAGTCTTTTTTCTTACTCACTAGATGGCGCCTGAAAGATGTGTCAGAAAACACCAGACTAACATTTGTAACGACCCTTATCCGGCTACTCACGAGTCTCTGACATCGGCTCCAACTACGATGAACATGTGCGTCTGCAGAAGGGGAAAAAATGACCCTGGTACATGTTACATATGATTTTTTCAAAAATCACGGCCAAAATGAAGTAAAAACAAGATCAGCTTTTAGCGACAGGGGCATTGTTTTATTTCTCTTCCATGAATGTGCTTTTGATTAGTTCATGTTTCCCTCACCTTTCCACTTATCCGCCATTTTGACTTTCCGTCGCTTTGGCACCCCTAGGGTCTTTCAATACTGTGGTATAGCTCACTATGAACTAGATCAGGTCAAAAGTACACAGCAACTACAGACCAAAAGCTATGATTGACGAATGAGCTTATGCTACGTCACACGTGAGGTAACTGCTCNGAAAAGCAGGAGATGGACGACAGTAAACAAATCAAATCCAGAGCAGTAGTTGGTGTGTAAAGATAGTTGCAGCCTACAAGCGTGTTTTTTTTNATTTTGTTGTACAACTATAAATGTGTTACTGCACAAGGCTACGAAGTNTGTTTCTGAGACTTTTTAGAAATGTGCTCTATACGCTTAATTATAATCATGCGTCTATAATTATCTTCATCTGTTCTGAACGTGNAAACAATCATGACGAAACAACCACGACNTTTTCTATTGTTTTGAATAATGAAAGCGACTTAATCATGCAGTTCAGAAACAAGAATTTGAACTGTTGCAACTGGATGCTCACCGATTTTTCGTACATCCTCTCTTTTGTCTAGTTTGAATAATGCATTTTGACGACTTAACCACCAAACTGCTTTTCACCAGCAGTATTGGTGACAAATTTTATCGGAGCATTGGTCGATTCTTTTATTTCTTGCGAATGTTTTAATTGTAACCTGAGTTGCTACGAGAAAATTTTATAAGTGAGCTAGCATGAAAAGAAGTTGTTGTCCTGCAAAACCAGAGACAACTTTCGAAGGAACCTTGAATTTTGAAATTCAGTTATTAAATGGATTCTGGATAGAATAATTTCGCATGACTTTGTTTGCTTATTCGCAATAGACTCAAAAGAGGGCAAAGTGCTCGTACAGACAGACGAGAACTGTTCTCGTCAATGCTTTATGCAGCCTTTCTGAATTTTTGTGCTGTTATCTCTATTCTAAAGATGCATATGTTCATACCTGTGGTACAAAGTCTGCTAACATGCTTATAAAATGGTTCTTCAGCTGCCTTTGTCATTTTTGTCTATTTGCTTACAACAAAATAAATTATTCAGCGTGATTCCCTTCCGCTTGACACAATCCTTTCTGTATATGCCCAAGCAACTACTCTCCAGGGGTGGATATTAGGGGAGCTGATCGTGGCAGTCGCCACGAGCCCACTTTTTTCAGAGACGCCTTAGGGTCCACCGTTGAGAGTTTCGCATTTACTGCGTTGTTTTGTCAAAAAGCTTATGAACCACTCTAGAGCCACATTTAATAAGCTCCGAAGCAAGTCATATGTTTTTCAAAAATAAAGTAAAAATTATATAATTTCACACGATATATTATGTGCAAATGTGCCAAAGGGGGCTACTCAACAACTTTGGTGTGTAGACAAAGAAAAATTTTAAATCAAATGACTTCAAAAAGTTTACAATGTGAAATGAACTTCCACGTAGAAGCAAATTACCAGACAAAATGTAAAATGTAACTTGCTTTCAGCAAATAAAGTTTCTGTATAGCATGTGCAAAATATCAAGACCCGTTTTTTGATTTAACGTGAACAAATATAGGGGCCAGGGGCCCCTTTGGCGATGTTATGGGGTCCCTTTCTGAGAGTTTGTCTCGGGCCCATAAATTCTGATACCCATGTTACTCTCCACAACGCACATAAACAAGAAATCAATCGGCAAACCTTTTTTGCCCCGATTGATTCCTTGTTCATTTCGCTTGTGGAGAGTAGTTACGTGAATATGGACATGTACAAGTTTGAATTATCGCAAAAAGATGAAAGCAGAGTCCAGTTGGCTGATTCCTCGAAAGCTTTCAGAAAACCAAGAGCTTTTCAACTGTGCTTCCTACGCCCATGACGATGCTTGTGTCAGGTACGGGACGACACCTTTTGTTTACCTCCAAAATAAAAGGCTGGGCAGAAAAATCCCGGCCGACAGACATTTTACGCCACATTAAATTGGCAACGAAACCTAATTGGTTATAAATCGAATCAGAAAAAATCGATTATGACCCTAAATTGAGTGGAAGNGCTTTTTTCCAACTGCATCAAAATGTATCTCATACAACTGAAAGGAAAAGTTTCGATCAACCANCCTCTAATTCTCACAACAGGACACTTTTGATTTCAATAAACATNTGTTGCTCAAGGAAGTGCCTTCNTAAACTCTTTAGAAATCAGACTTTTCAACATTAAATCCACTCCTACAAAGCTCTGCTGCAGTGCAGTGACGGTCTGAACATAAGCTTCCACCTATACTGTTAGATAGCAAAACAAAACTGCTTTAAAACAAAAGTTCAAACTGAGTGATTTTCATGTTTTTGTAACGAAAATGCATTTCCAAACCTTCAGAGGATACCACATAATATTTTTCCATTGCTTGGCTCAACCTATGTGTGTAAGCAGATGTTCACCGTCATAAAAATCAACAAAGCTTGTCATAGATCAAACTAAAGTAATCAACACTTCAGACCTACCCTGATAATTGCACAATTCCACAACCTCCTGACTTTCATGCATTGGCTAAAAAGGAAGACCAACAACACTGTTCCCACTAAAATTGAGAGTGACTTTATTTGCTGGGTTATAAAGAAATGCTTTTGTAAAAAAATTATTACAATAAACCTTACATCGACATGTTTTGTTACCTGTTTTAACGGACAAAACTTTTCATGTTGTGGCGTTTACATTTCATTTCTGTTTAAACGTAATCCATTCTTTTATTCCCTATCCGGCCCGCTGTCAAATTTCAGGATCCAATGCTGCCCGCAATTCGCAAAATTTTCCCACCTGCCCAGTAAGACACACCCTGCAAAATATTGTACTAAGCATGTAGTGAAACGTGCGCATTTTGAAATGATAAGTTGGGATGTCACTGTCAGGTGGTATTTTTGGTGTCCTTCTGAAGATTGGTGATTTTCTAAAGCTACAATTCCATTGTTTTTACTTGTAAAATTCTATGCACTCCCGCAAGGTGGATCTATTCATCTTCATTAGGCTGTACGCATTGACACGGTATCGGATTTTGCAGGTGACATGCTGAAGATGTTGCTATTTTTCTACACTAAATTTCATCCGCTGTGCGTAACTCTTTGTTTAGTCATGTGGCATGCTAGAAAATACGGTGAAATTTTTAGACTACACGCTGCATCAGCTGATATAAGTTTTGCGGGTGCTAGTTGCAAGCGAGCTATTCAGATGCTATATAACTAGCTGCAAGAGATTTTTCGTGTGTGGGTTTTGATAGCCTGTCATTACAGCACCCTGTTGGCGGCTAAACTTTGGTGGAGTTATGCTCGTACGTGAGATCTTACTTTTTGGAAGTAGCCTACTTGTTGTTACTTNGGCGTTTTCGCACGAGAGGTACTTTTGATTGCACAATTTTTCATATATTTTTTATGTTATAATGTCTTTACACAAATGCTTTTGTAATGGCAATAGTAACGAATCGGATGTAATTACTGCCCCATCTCTGAAAATGGAAGCCTTCCCAATAAACGGCGGAAAAGACGTAAGAAAATAAAATGGAGCCTTGCCTTCATACATAACACTTTTTGCCCCAAAAGTGAAGGGTTAAAAATGGTAATCCATGTTCCCAGCAGCAACTAGAACATCAGAACAAATCTTAGCAATTTGTTCAGTTAGATCTAGTTTCTCACAAAGACCCAACTAAGAAGAAAATAAACTTTAGCATCACAAATGTCACATCAAATGAAGAAGATCAAACGCTCATATACGCAGAATTGGAACATGTGGGTGCAGGTCTTGTTTGGAAATCGCGGATGTCGGGCCCGTGTTGAAGTTGATATAAGTCAAGCAAAATTCTTTCTGACGCTGCTGTTGGAGGTCGAGGCACCGATAGGATCACAGATATATAAACAGTAGCTACGTTACAACTGTTCAAAATCCTGTTTCGACATGCAGTTGGACGAAAGCAGCAGCTAATCTTAGCTTACGTTGTTCTGTAGCTTTCCAGGCGTTAAAACTAGCATTACATTATCCATTCTGTCAACCAGTGGAAGAAATGCAACTGCTTTAGCAATTTTCATCAAAATAAAAGGTTGATTGTTTAAATCTGTTACAGAGGATGGTAGCTGAGTTTTGCGAGGTATACAGAGGGGTGAAAGGTAGAAACGACTGTTTCCAGAATACATAAGAGTACACTGCATTCTCCATAAGAGTACATTGCATTCTCCATAAAAGTATATTGCATTCACCATAGAAACTTAAACTTAATGCCGCTGTCTACCCTCAGTTTTGGCAAGATCTACTAGAAAATGTCTATCTAGGAGGCCATGGTTGTGGTCACTTTGACGTAGTTAGTGATAATTTAGCATGTGATGACGCGAGCCTGGAATGAAATTCGTGGATTCCGCAACCATTTAGGCTGCCAGCAGAAGACGAGAAATTAGTGGAACTGCTGAATAATTTAAATCAAAAAGCTGGATTCCGAGAAATGAATTTCTTGGAGCATATGATTTTTTTCTTAAATTTCCTTTGTACAAAAGCTTGCAGAAAAGGCTGTTACTGTCTCAGATCAGATGTCTACAAAGTACTGTATCGATGTGAAGAAGGGTTTTCCTGTCTTGCTGAAATCAAGTCAAAAAAGAGAAACTCTACTTGATAGTGGTTTTTTTAATGAGGGTAACAATCGAGATAGAGCTAACTCTTGGTTGCGACCAATTTGCTGAAAAAATACGGAACAAACATAGAAGCCACTGAAGTCATGAACTAACATTGTAGTGTTTTTTTATACCAGTTTTGTTTTCTTTTTATGTGATTGCTTGTGGGAGACTTGTTCAAATGATATAATAATGCATTTTCTTATTTTGTGTGAAATGAAATTATAAAATGTATCTAGAACCACCCGAACAACTTCCGGAACATAGGAATTTTTGAATTTTCATGCCTAACTGTAGAACTCTTGCTAGTAATTGGTGAGGTATAGAAGGTTACGAAGGGGGTACCACGGCAAGAGATGTTAAAGAGCACAGGGCTACAGTTGTTCATGTGACGCTCTACACAGGGGCATGCGCTCAGAAACTATCATTGTACCACCACATCGCAGTTCCTCAAACTTGCACCCTTCTTATTGCCAATCACGGTGCCAATTGCCATTGGCAATTTGCGGATGATTTCCTGAAAACAACTAGTTGACAGCGGCTATCTCACTATATATTAGTATCAATTATATTAGTATCAATTAAATGGCAAGCACGGCACTGACCCAAAAGCGTCCACATGCTGCTTTTGCTACTTGTACCCAACTCCTCAGTGCGTAACCTCGATTCACATTTAGGCTTACAGAAACCGGTGGTTTCCAAGATTCACAATATAGTCTTTCTGAATCCGATCAACAGCTTTGATACAATTTTCGTTATGTTGTGATCAGAAGCACGATCAAGACGGAGAAGTACTTCAACCGTTGCTTAATATCAAAGCCCTTTGACTCAACCCTTGACACAAGTAACCCATTGGCATATAAGATGCTTTGGTGCTGAGTTGATTAACAGCTTTTAGCTGGTAAATGTCCTCTATTGCATTTCCATTTATTCGACCGGGTCGTGCCCGGTGGAACTAAGGAGGATCAGCACATCCGCTATCAGATAAATAAATCTGAAGGTCAACCACGGCAGCAGACAAAAAGTTGCACCAGCGAGTTCACCCTGCAATCCATCAAAGCGGAAGTAAATCTGTCACACTTGTCCGAGCGCAGTTTTCCCATCAACAGGAGGTGATAAAAACTTTGCGGAAGTTTATTTTACATAAAAAGCTTATCGTCCAAAACGCTTGGGCGGTTTAATGGATATAAAGACTCCGTTGCAAGTAAATCGTAACAGCTATCAGGCAGAAATATCGCGAAAGACGGTTTATCATTCTAGCATTGCAAACACAGACACAAAGCGCTGTGCCGCATGAAATGTATTTGTTTTTGGGTAACTGAACTCCGGAAAGACGCAATAAACCTGGTTGGGATAAAAATCAGCAGCATTTGTATTTGTAAAACAAAATAACTGATCAGGTAAGCTGAGTCTTATCATTGTAAACATATTCGTTAAGAGCGTTGACAACGACACGTTTCCAGAAGACTGGCATTCCAGACAGTGTTTAGGAAATCTTCAGAATTACTGTTAGGTAAGTACAGTAAACTAGGATTATTTTCAAAGTCTATACCAAGAAAAAACATCTAGTATGTCTGCGAACAATCGATCCAGCATTGTCAAATACTAAAACGTTTATGTAAGATAACATGCAGCAGCTTTTCAAGCCGCTTGCTCTACGGTATCCTAGCTTCATTCCACGCTATAAACCTTGCATTGAAAACCTGAAAAACCGGGAAGACTTTGCAGTCAAATGCGATTCTAAGGTGTAGACTGGCTCAGAATTATTACCAAGATACCAAACTTGTTGATAAAATGCCAACAAGTGCAACCGACGCCTAAAAATATNGATATAATATAGCAGACTTGGGGAAATTAAAATGACACTTGCACAGGCGTTGCAGTGCACACATGATGCCAACTGTATAGTCCTGGTGGCCGTTAATNATGTCTGGAAATGAGAAGAGAATATGGAATAACTTTTTGTGTTTGGAGCAACACACGTTTTAATAAATCAACTGAGGCAAATTGGAAATATCAAAGGTTTTACGCTGATTTAAGCAGGAAAGGGTAATGAATACACAAAGCTATTGCTTGCAGGCTAGCTTGTATCAAACCAGAATTTTTTCGACTTCGAAAATTACAACCAAATTGCCAAACAAGCATTTAAACCTAGGTGTTAGTGATCAGCCACCCAACCCGATTTTTGCACCGATCCCACTTTTAAGTGGAAATAGATTTCCTGCTGACTTTGTTGCTTGTTGCAGCCGAATCCAAAAAATGTGCTTGTGCACCTGTCACGAAGAAGTCACGGTAGCCAAATAACAATCCTCAAATACTGGACTAAAGCAGCTAGGGCTAATGAAGGTTGAATAAATCAGTTCTAATAAACAGGCAGTTTCAAAAGTTTTACTGATATTAAAGGGAAAAAGTACTCTACGCCCATGGCAAAACCTGTCCTGTTAATCCAAATATTGCTTGCAATGCGTTGTTCGGCAAAAAGTTAGTCGACGCCTGATTTCCAACGTAGCGAACTCCATCCGGGTATGCGAAAAATTCCCAGAGACCTGGTTTAGGATGCAAGTTTTGTGTTTGCGTAATAAAGCAGGCCTGTGGCATGGTGGCTTTCACTTGACATCTAAGCAAAGCGGATGATCAGTGCACTTCAGTGATTTTCATGCTTTATACGCTTTGCATCTGGAAGTTATCATCTTTTCTACTTTTGAGGCTAGAATACTAATTTCTTGCTTTTTCTCACTTTCTTGATTCCTGCCAGTGAGAACCACTGCATCGGGTGCGCTCAGAAGTTTCGAAAATCAGAGGGAAACCAAGTGAATTTTTCCAATATTCGCACTGGAAGTAAACGTGCTCGGCACAGTTGCGGGTCGAATGGCATGTAACTCTGACTAATGATTCTGAAGTTTTAGATGGTTTTGTTGATTAGTGATACTCTGGCTCAG
>JGI24021J15306_10006854_pt1 | contig 13805 bp, 7 predicted proteins | sample Ectturendosymbi1_FD_15306 | JGI IMG/M metagenome (IMG submission 15306) | reverse complement strand
ATCGCATACTTCACTTCAAGGTGCAAAGTGCGCTGCACAGACGATAAATGCCGTACCCGCTGCTGGGATAGCAAGAAAACGAAGTTACCACTTCCAGCCGAGATGCTGAAATGAACACCGCTGGTTCAGCTTCAGCGGTGAATTTCAAACAGCTTTGTTAAATTGACTTTGCAAAGCAAGAAAAGAAGTTGTAGTGTCTCTACCCAACTTTCTCTGTATTCTAATCTCAAGTTAAAGTACAAGACAGTTTTCAAACATAAACGTATTCACAACTGCATCACACACTCCAAGGTAAGCAGAAATATAAATAATGGCCGCAGATGCGGGCAACGTTCCACAACTACGGGCGATTATTACATCACACACAGTATGCAGTATGCACGTTCAAGATGATGTACTGCATACTGCACGCCGTTGCAACAACTTCGATTTGGAATTCATCTGATGACTGTTAGTATGTTAAAACAGTAAACACTAGTCCGGTTGCCAAACCCCAAATTTTGGATAACCTTGCAATGCCGTCCGACCAATGTTTTTTTGCTGTTTCTGTACCTACGAAGTGTACTCTTTAAGAATCTGAACGATGCCACTCTGCCATCCTTGGGCAACCCCCCCAATATGCAAATCAAGGCCGCCATTACGGGAAATCTTGTTTTCGTCAATATCTCAGTCAATATGCATGGTATCAAAATAATTTTGGTGTCTTTCCCCACATTTGGAGGGGTAAAGAATCAGATTGAACTATCTAAATGAAGATTACACCTTTATTTTCTGCTGAATGGGCACGTCGAGGCCGCCATTATTGAAAATCTCGTTTTCATCCATATCTCAGTAACTGCACACTGTATCATGATTATCTTGGCGTCCACACCGCACTATTTCAGTGTTTAAAACGTCAAGACCAACGGATTTCCAAAACTTGTAAAAGCACTTTCATATTCTGCAGTTCATGAAATCTCTAAGAGGGGGCCCATGTTTTGCATTTAGCTTACCAGGGGGGGCTGCGCTCACCCCTGCTACCCCGTCAGTTACGCCACTGCTCACAGTCGAAAAGTACCATCCTCCCCAAGCCACGGGTTAAAGCAAAGTCAAGCCTTTCAGGACGTAATTATTTCATAACTATGCATCCTCAGGCTGGAGTTAAATGTGAAAATTTCACTGAAGTGAAATTCCGGGCCATTTTGCTAACCGGGACAGGACACCGGGACAGACGTTTAAAACGGGACAGCCCCGCCCAGACGTATGGTAGGTCCAACCTTAAACAAAATCTAAAACCTAATTCTAACTTCAGGTTCATTCATGAAAGACCATTTGCTATTCCTTCTTCTCACTAAAAGTGCCGCCCTGGGGCATTTCCCCCCCGCCCCCCATGTCGGGCCCCTGGTGCTGTAAAAGCAGTAGCCGAGTCATCGATCTCATCACGAATATTCTTGGCGATGTTAAATTGTGTTATTGCTTCTTCAAATCTCTCTAACTTGTGCAAACAGACTCCAGCATTGTAATGAAACAAGGCCAACATTGAATCAGTTTTAGGCTCATTACTTTGTTGCTGTCTTCCTTCAATTGCTTCCTTGAAGTTCTTCAAAGCATCTTCGTGTTCTTTCAATTGGAGTAAACACTCACCGAAGGAGTTTGCAGTGGAAGCAGCGTCTGTGTCGTCGATCTCATCGCGAATATTTTTGGCGATTATAAGTTTTGTAATTGCTTCTTTTAATCTTCCTAAATTGTGCAAACATATTCCAGCATTGTGATTGAACAATGCCAATAAGCGGTCTTTTCCTCGGTCAATTGTTTCGTTTATTCTCGTTTCTATTCCTTCCTCATACTGTTGTAGAGCGTAGCCGTGGTTTCCAAGGTAACTCATGCATGTTCCAATCATTTTTAAGCAGTAAATAGAAGTGTTGTTGGTGATTACGTACGCTACATTCGTGGAGATTTTATAAACCTCTTGAAAACATTGCAATGCTTTTGCGTACCTTCGCGCTTTATAATGAGTGTTTCCTGTCTCCAGCAGGACTTCAATGGCTGTTTTCAAGCAAATGTCTGCACAGTTTTTTCTTTTTGTATACCTTAGTTGCTTCCCACAGCGTAAAATCATAGTTTTGAAGCCAAAAACAAGTTGGCCCAATTCAGATGACCACTGCACAAAATTCGAATTGCTTGTTCCAATGGCGTCGCAAACCTCACGCTGAAGCTTCATGACTGTTGTGAAGAATTTAACTGGTGTTTCTTCACCCATAAGCTGATTCATGTGGTCAGTTAGTTGCTGTGAATCTTCAACACTGTAATGAAAATCTTCCTGGCCTCTTTTCTCCATATAAACGTCAAGCCGGATATAGCAAGCTACTGCAACAGCAAACTCAAGATTATGAGCAAATTCCTCGTCCAGCACGGGTTTTTCAATTTCTACAAGTTTTCTGATTTTATCGAAAGAAGAATTTTGGAATATGTTGTTGAAACGAGCTAATGCAGATATAAACAGCGTTACGCCGCTATATACAATGCGTTTCACATCAACTGCTTTTTCAGATGCAGCTCGACTTAAGCGCGATATTGCGTTATATGTTTCAACGTCTTCTGTCAACTGCATCGAAAGCATTGTTTTGGAACATTTGTTCTCAGTTATTTGTTTTGTGCGTTGCTGAAAATTCGTGTGCAGATTCTTATCTCCTGAAACAAAGCAAGAACACATCAAGACGTCAGCGAGATGGTAACCATTTTTAAGACCAATATTGCCGCACAGATAGTCCAGCATTTCAGAAATGGGTTTGATTAATTCTGCAGCTTGCAACATTTTTGGAGTGCATCGTCGTCCTAATGGAAATTTCTAAGCTTGGCAAGACATTCCATCAAAAGAAATTCCTTTAGTGGTCCACCTATCGTAATCCCAATTATGACTTTCATCCAACGGGTTGTTTACGCACGGAAGTGCAGCATTTTTAACAATGGTTTCGCCCAAGTTAATAATACAATATTGCTCAACACCGAAACCCACCGAAAGTACTCAAGAATGTCTTCATAATTTTCCCGGTGCTGAACTCCTTCTTCAAGAAGTGTTGCATGTTCAAAATCTGAATAAAGTGTTATTTCTTTTCTAGCTAAGGATCCCATTCCAATTACTGCGTACTGACATGGTGCACTGCCACAGATGTTTTGACAAATGTTAATAACATTTTTCATTGGATTGCTGTACCATTGGTAAATTTCATTTTGCAAATCTTCTATTATTTTAATATTTTTCTGCATATTTTTATAGAAGTCATTAGTTTCAAGCGAATGTTTCACTTTTGATCTGAAATCTTGAATGCTTTCTTTCATAGAACTTGCTTCATTTCTTAAATCCGTGTACGAGCACTTTGCATTAGCAAGTTTAAGAACATGATTACAAACTTCCTTCAGATCCTTTCTTATTTCTTCTGCGTTATCAGAGATTCTTACTAAAGCTGCTTTAAACAACATTACCGACCGTATGATGAGGTCAAGCTTGTTTGGTGAACGCTGTCTATACACTTTTCCCAAAGAGTGAAGCACTTCTGCTGTTTTCTTTGGTTCCAATTCCTCTCCGTTTTTATTGCACATACCTCGCAGTTTGTTCGACAGAAGCATTTCACGATCATCAAGCACACCAACATGTTGCTTCGTTTTATTCATAACGTTTAGTTTAGCGTCTTTTCAAAAAAGTTTCTTCAATCTTCAGCAAACTGTAAAACTCATCAAAATTTTCATGTCATGAACATTCATATCAGTTTTGTGGCATGAGTATTACAAAATTCTGTAACTGCGAAGCTGATGAGCAGGTCCGAACCAAGTTACATTTTCAGGGGAAATGACTGTAACTTGCTGCTCTACCTAAGAGCTAAACATGTTTTTCAAAATTTCGAGGGGGGCGGCGATTACGAGGTTGCTCCCCTGGTAGCGGGCCTGCTAATGAGTAATCCGCTTTAAGAGAAGAATACTTCTTTTTCGTGTAACGTTCGTTGTTAGGTACAGCAGCAAAGTTACAATCATCTCCCCCTACAATCATTTTTTACAATCATTTCCCCCTTTCCTTTTCCCTCCCACACAGTTACAATCTTTTCCCCCTACAATCATTTTTTCCTAACAGTGTGGACAAGTGTTTTACGTAAAATAGCTAGTATTCAATGATTCATGTGTGCGGCAGTGATATATTTGCTTTTTTATTTGGTAAAAACCGCACTGCACAATTGCTTAGAAAAAATAAAATTAATTACGCGAAAAGCTCCTCAACTTTGATAGCACAAGTAAACAAATCATTTAGCTTGCGTTGAAAACACATCAAATATTATAATCAGCCTTGTCTCACTTTTATGATCCAATAAAGATTTCTAATTAAGAACTTCTACTGGCGGAAGACAGAAAACATTCATCAAATAAAATTGTGCATCCCGTATTACTAACAAATAATGGCGTTCGAAATGTTGTACATGTCCGATTTGTACAAAAACGATTGTAAACTAGCAAGTGTTGGTTTATTTTCTTTCGCTAGCATTGCAGTATACCGGAACATCTGTTATGCAATACCGTGCGTGATGATGCAAATCAAATTCAGTCATATTATCAAGGTATTCAGTACCCAGAATATAAAAGATTTTTCCATCCAAGATAAGCTAGATTTACGTTTAAATGTTAAGCTAAGCAGGGTTGCGTTTAGCCGTGACAATAATGAAACTGCTATGGCTCCAACTCCGGAGCTCTCTTTTTTATATCATTGGTCCGGCTTCTGTTCGTTTTTTTTATTTTCAAATGTATTGATGTGCCTCAAGTTGAATGGAAAATGAAATATATGTAGTACACAAAACTAAAAGAATATATTATACTTATTTGAGTGGGTCATCTTGTAGATTTTACAATTAGCGCTCTTAGCATGAGAAAATCAGCGAATAAGCAACAATCACAAGTTCAGACGATTCACCGAGCAGTTACTAGCAGAAGCGTTGCTCACGTTAGAAGTTAATGGAACAAATTCTGGTGTGGAACAAAATGAACAAATTCTGGAAAAGCAGTCACTGGTTTTGCCGTTAAATACCTGAGTGCTTTTGTTATTAATGACGACCGGAGCCAAGAAAACGTCTGTTTAGAAAACTGGAATCGTGCTCTAGTATTATGACACAGTACAGTGCCAGTCTTCCAGTAGTTTGCTCTCTTTGCATGCTTTGCCTGTTGCAGTCTTGGCGATGCCAGCTTACAGCTTTACCTAGGCAAACGATGCCAAGAGCGCAAAACACATAGTCGATTACCTCTCTCATGTGTTCTTTCTAATGTGCACACATTTGCATTAACACAAATGACAAGAAGTTTTTAAAAGCCGTTTGTTCGAAAAACAGTATAGCTTCCAGCACGAATTTCATCTTTGATTTTCTTAAAATGGCTAAAAACGGCTGATTTGATATCTTTTGCACTCACAGTAAGTAGTGATGAATGGCAAAGTAAAGCACAATTTAACTTGCAAAGTTTAGGAGAAAATAAACCTGTTACGGTGCTGAAAGCATAAAATTTGTTTCCACAAATAAAACGTCAAAAAAGTCCACATTTGTTCACATTGCATTTTTGCAACCTCCTGAAAATATACTGCCACGCACAGCAATGCTAGTATGCTACCAAGTAGTTCTAACTTACTTTTCATGATATGCTAACAAAAGTAATGGTTCCTGGTAAACATTTTCAGTGATCTAGTAAATACTAAACCTGATGGTTTCTATTAAAATCATACTTTACAAAAAAATCATACTTTTCAATGGCGTGCTCTGCATTTCACGCTTGGGGCTGTAATGATATCTTTTCTGAATCATACTCTTTGCTAACACCATCAGTATGACTACACAGCTACAAAAGCTATGGGTATTATACACCTACTGGTTTATAGCTGAGTTATTTTTGGATCTCTACCCAACAACAGATTTGGTTTGACCATTTTGACTAGAATGCAGGCTCGTACCCAGCTTGGGACACCAGGGTGGCGAAGAGTTTTCTGAAGGGGTCCAAGTTTTAAACTATGTCCAATCGTTTCAAATTGTGTCCAACATACTTTTCCAGGTTGGCAAAAATTTTTCCAGGTGGCAAAATTTTTTCCAGGGGGGCTTAACCCCCCTGCAACCCCATGTTACGGGTCTGCAAGGAAATAAGATGTTGTGGCAGTTTACAACGTTGATCTTACTTCTACAAGTAACACCATGCCTGTCCAGCTGCGATTGCCACAGTACTAGCTATGGTTTAACGACAGAAGCATCAAAACTTTGCTGATCCATTAATTGTTGCAGTCTGATGTCGTAACTTGTAACAATCGCGTTTAGTTGTGCTATAAAGAGCACTTTTTTCGATAAACCAAGTCCAACTTTCAGTAAATTTGGCTAAACTGTTAGAATCTATACATGGAACCTGAGCTGAGGTTACCTCTCAAATAGCCATAGCTCCAGATCCGGCTCCTAAATTTTAATCTAAGCTCCAGCTCTTGGCAAAATGCCCAGAGCCCTGAATTTAAGACAATATTCCGCGACACCAGTAACAACCTTCACTACATACAAAAAAGCAAATGGTTAACTAAACCTTTTGGTTTAAAGTGTTCCCTTAACTGTTTCAGATGAAATAACCTGTCACTGTGAATAAAGCTGGGTGAACCAAAAAAGACAAAACACAAGTAGTCAACCGTTCGATGAAGATTTTTCTGCGGTATTACTACAAGAAAAAGGTCCATCAGTAATTGACTGCAATCAAACACGCCCAGTGAACAAGCAGTTGATCTTTCCTTTCACGAGAGCTTTTTAGTCAATGCTGGGGTACCCTGGTCACCACATAGGTTGCTGTGCGACTGGTGCAGAAGAAAGTCGGCAATTATTTAACATGAAAAAAATGTGCAATCCATCGCGCATCGGTCATCGCGCGCGTGACAAAGAACCGTGCGTGAAGCTTAGGCAGAGTGTTCCAATTACAAAATTTGTGACATCCTCTCCATTAGCTATCCGCATGTGGAGGCCCAACTTGCGTCAGCTGCGCATCTAATGAAGCAAACGGAAATAGGGCAGAATCCTTCTAGTCTTGGAGGTCTTGAAAAATCTACGGATATAGCAACCTTGCCATATCCTTGTTATAATTCAAACTAGAACATCATTTCATTTGCAGAGAAAAGAGTTCAAACTGCTAGCTGAGGACGCCAAGCGATGTTCCCTGGATATTATTGACATTTCTTCGACTAATCGTAGTAGCTTTAACAACGCGTAGTTGAGTGACGAAAAAAATTAGCCTATGAATGACGTTCGAATAAAATTTCCACGGCTGGTACAACTATTTCCAATTTCCTATCAGAACATTTTAGCTTGTGTATCCTTGAAAACGAGTACTTTTGTGATTTGAAAATTGTACAAATTATTCCTGTTCACAAATCAGAATCAAAGGAATGGTGCTCAAATTATCGACCAACAATTATACTACCGGCGATCAATATGGTGTTTGAAAAACTTCTTTATTATATTGTATCCCTATATGAGACAAATGAGTGATTATCTCCAAGCTAGTATGCATTTAGAGAAGGGACATCGACCACATAAGGTGTCAACGAAATCTACTACTACCTCCATAATTTAGATCAGTGATTAGCAATTTGTTCAATATGTCAGGTCTCTCCAAAGCATTTAATGCAGAGAACCATCAGAACTTTACGATAAGTTTGAAAAGCAATACGAGATTCGAGGATTGCCATTGAAATTATACTTGAAAACTGCGTAACTAATCAAGTAAATTTTATACGTATGGACAATATTTGATCACAAAGAGATATTTTAACGTGTGGCGTGGCACAAGACGTAACTTTATGCCCTTTTCTTATATTAATTTATGTGATTGGTATCACACATGTCTCAAATTTTAAATCAATTTTATTTGCAGACGACACAGTTATTTCTTTTTCAGCAAAATTAGCCTTCGAGAAAAACGAAGGTTAACCAGAAAGCTAAGGTATATTGATAACTGATTGAAATATGATAAAATATTATATGCCAATTATTTGTTCGTTCATTCATTCATTCATTCATTCATTCATTCATTCATTCATTCATTCATTCATTCATTCATTCATTCATTCTCATTCATTCATTCATTCATTCATTCTCATTCATTCATTCATTCATTCATTCATTCATTCATTCATTCATTCATGTCCGTATTCCTCAGGAGATGGTCGTGGAGGCAGCAGCAGCCCTAGGAGGACTCCAAATACCTCGCGGTGAACAACAATCGCAGATAGTTCTGCTGGTTACACAATAAGACGAGACCAAGCAAGGTCGGAGATGTGATCACTCCACCTGGTCCTTGGTCGAACTTCGGGCCGCTTTCCTGTGTGTATAGACAGCAGAACTTTCCTCGCCGATCTTTCCCGGGACATTCTGGACACAGCATAACTGGGATCTCTGGATTTGGAGAGGTGGCTCAACATTCAGAGCTTTACCAATTTCATAGCCGCGCAACCAATTACCGACCAATTACCAATTTTTACAACCAATTACAGAGCAACGCAATTGTGTTCGTATGTTTGGCAGACGTAGGGAGTGCCTTTAAATATAAGCGCTAAACTTTGCGAAATGAGGTGCCAACAACGATAACTAAACTGCATGGGTGGTGAAAAAGGTCTTACAAGTGAGCAAAGCCGATTGAAATTCGCAATGAACAACGCATTGGGATGCAAGAAATTATTTCACTCGAGGGAGTATCCTGCTTTGAAAATTAATTTGTGAACTAAGTTTGCCAAACCATTTATCTTCACAGGTATCTGGAGAGTAAGAGTAAGGAAAAACCTGAGTATCTTGAGCTTTTCCTTTGGCATGAAAAAATCACACATTTTGGTTTTAATAAAAAACTTTGAATGAATAAGGAGTAAGCTGAGTAGTTTATCTTCAACAATTTGGAATGATGTTAAGAAACAACTTGAACAAATTTCAAAAAATTCAACGTACTCAAAGTTTTTCCCAAGCCGCAAGAATACAAAAAATCAGTGGTCTTGTACGAATGAAAAACGCAGTTTAAGATTTTCATTCTTCCGTAAAATATTTAATATTTCTCATAATTGCCTATCAAAACCTCCAATGTTTTCTTATTTAATCAGTAAAGAATTGGTTTCGAATTGTACTTGGACGAAATTTGACCAGGAAGAGCAAATCATTGCGCTAACGATTGTCCCCATTATTTGCGTAAAAATGACACTTCGTTGACTAGGAAATTTGATTAAGAAGAATAAATCAATGGGTCAACACTTGATCCCATATTTTTACAGTATCCATCGAAAGCAATCCTTTCACAGCAATAAATCAAACAGGATGTGGTTTTTACGCAGTTTAATTTAGATTTCGTTTAGTGAGATAGCACCCCTCTGCTTATGAGGAAATGTGACTACAAAGAGCAAATTTATGGTTTAAACTTTCTCTATCTGCATTTACATTTGAAAACATACTGCTAGCATGCTATAAAACCATAAAATATTTTGTATATACACATTCTGTACAAGCAACGTAGCCTGTTTCTTTACAAATTCATCAGGATTGTTCAAGGACACTTACTTGAGCATTTTTTGTCTTACTCCAAAATATACTTAATTTCTTTCATTGTTTTTGATGACGCGTCATTGCTACGCCAATTTTTTGCCAGTCTTCTTTTTGGTATGGTCGAGTTTGCAAAGTTTTTCTTGCTCAGTTTGTGGCTTCGAGACAATTTTCAACCAGGATAGCTTTTGTGATTAACACGCAAAAATATTCACTCTATAATTAATTTGACAGTTACCATGCATAAATTCTTCGTGTAATTGAAAGGAGGGCGATTTATTAGTCCCAGATGGATTCAACGCAATTTGCTTAGCACTTGTTAAGCGTATTCGGTGCGACTTAAACGTGTATTCAATATTTCTACATTCAGGTCGTAAGCAGGATATTTTTCTGCGTGCTTCAATTGCTTCTGCAAGTCAAACTTCTATAAGTGATGAATCACTCACTGTGACCTGAAAATAGGAGCAATTTCTATACTAAAGTGACACAGCGTACCAATCAAAAAAACACTTTCTTCCTTGGTTTTTGCGCTTTCTGCAATTGATCATTCCCTGTAATTAGTAAAAATCTGAAGCACAAACCTTGATTGCATTTAAATACTATAACTTTTGCCATGGTGTCAACCCATTCAAAAACAGGTTTATGATGAGATTCATTTCCTTGAACCTTCAACCTGATGTTTCAAATTTTTCTTTACAAAGTTTCCTGTTTTCTGTTTTAAACCCTGCTGTAACTGAGGGAAATAGGAACTGTTTTCACAGGTATCACGTACAGGTTTGGGCAACGGTTTTAATGCTTTTTATCTTGCGTCAAGGAAATGGCGCTCTTCGCAAAAGCCCGAGAGGATTGTGTTTCGGTGAAAGCAAGAAATAGTTTTATGAGCTGTGTTGGGTGTTTCATACGTTTTTGTTAAACGTGCCTGTTTGGCTTACAACCGAATATCTCAAACGAACGCAAAACCAGAAGCATTACTTCATACAAGTTTACGAGAGTGTCTTTTGTCCTGTGGCAAAGCGAAACAAGTCATGGAAAGGTATCGTGCACTTCAGATTCTTGTGCCGGTGCTGAATGTGCGCACGCGCAATATCTTCGCTGAGGCTTCTGCAAACAGGAAACTTGTTCTGATCTCGACATATATAAGCGCAGGTTGACCACGTGTCCACAAGGTGATCTGGGCGAGTGATCGCGATTGCTATTCGAGAATCTGGTGAAGGATTGAAGGTGCTTTCTTATGGTTGTCGAAACTTGAGAAGATGCCGTGTGGTAGCCAAATAGTTTGCCCAACAGATGCGACATATTCTAAATCGTTATCATTGTGTCGTGTACTGCACACAAAACGTTACTAATTGCTAAAATGTTGTTTTGTTACTTCAGATAATTTTGCATTTAAGCATCTGTTTCAAAGCGTATAACACTTTCAAAATTTTAAAGTGCTTCAAATGATGGAAATTAATACATTTTGAAAATGTAATGCGTCTACACTGTTGAGTATAATCTTTTGCTTTAGGTCATCAAACACCAACAACTTAAACGTCATTTCGATAACAAATGATTTTCTTACGTGGCGTACTTTTTGATTCGCTAATTTAGCATAGGTTATCATTGAATGTAGATGTGTTTTTCTGGGTCGAATATTTAAACGCGGCTTCTTTTCTAGATTTAAGCTCGAGCCTTGCTTCGAAATTGTAGTGGAACGGTAATATTCAATACATACTTGCACAATATTGTTGTATTACACTCGTGTCTTATACACAGTCGAGGGATCATGTGATTAGACGATCGTAGCATCAGTATACACCTATTTCTGTAAAAAAATCTGTTCAGTCCAATGGAGAAACATGGTTGCTTTTTCATCTGTATCTCAAGCTTATGGGTCCAGGGGTTTCCACTGTCAAGTCGGACAACAACTTTTTTATGGTGAATAATTTTGATCCGCATTATCGTGTCACAAATTCTATGTGTTTGCTGTATGCTCTGTGCATTCTTTGTTCTTCTTCTTGCGAATTGTTTTTCGCTCAAATTATTAGCTTATTATTATTACTTCATTGCTTTCTCGTGCCTTTCCTATTTATCTTATTTAGCCACCGTTGTTTGTTCTTCATTACTGTAGTTGTTGAATTGAATAAACGAAGTAACTAATCCACTATCAGCTGAGTTGACAACCTGCGGGTTCTTTTTTTGACCATGTAAGTATAATTAATTAATTGTCTGTCTACCTCTGTATGGTGGAATGCTACTATTTGTAGAATGGGTAAGTAGGATCTGCTACTGTTACGGCCACTCTCTGAAAGAAACTCACAACACAAGTTTTGGGAAAATTGTTACAAACGCAATCCTACTTACCCATTCTACGAACGCTCTGTTTGACTCATAACGGTTTGTTTCCATCAGTGTGAGTCTGCTGCGTTGTTCAGTAAGGGGCGTTGAATAACTTTGAAGTTCCAGTAATTTCGGAAAGGCGTAAGTTTCAGTTTGTGCTTGTACTAGCTCGTGTTCGGATTTATTAATTTTAATCTTCAGTGTGTTTGCTTTTTCTGCTCTTGCTTTAGCCTTGCAACGTTTCACCCATAAGCATTGCTTGCAGATTTTATGACAGAGGATGTGTAGTGTTGCGTGAAATCGATTTCCTTGAAAACTTTTTGCTCGATTGATTCGCTTGTGTCACCTTTGTGGAAACTAGTTACCCTCTTATTTTGAAATTTTTGATTCTGACCCTGCATCAAGTGTAGCTGAATAAATACTTACCGGCACAAACTATTACGGTAGTCGGTAATGTAATAGTTAAAACTCGCCGTAACAGTATTTACTAGCCTGGCTTTTCGGACATTGTGACCGAATTGACTTAATTTTTTTCGGTCATTAAAAAATATTCGGTTTATGACCCCCCAAAAAACAGGCACTCTCAATGCACTTTTGTCAGATACCGGCAAGTTGTTTGCTAACGTGCGTATGTTGCTATAGCTTTTCACACGCTGCATTACCGTTCAATCAGGGGCATTAGTTCCGACAAGAAACTCATCCACTTACCTTGGTGTTGCAGGACTAAGATGCAGACGCACTGCGTCTACACTACTGCTTTTCCTTTCAAACCTGTCATCAGGCATTAAATATAAACTTGCAATAAAAACAGACCAATTTTGCACAGCCAAGCGGCAAGTCCAGAACTGTGCTAGCGAAAACGATCGCGTTTGTGATTGCTGGCAGGGTTGCCAGATCTACTTTTTGCCAAGGGGCCAAATGTAGTCCAGAAAAGAGCCAAAAAGAGCCAAATTCTAAGACAAGGGGCCAAAAAGGGTAAACCATTTTTTCAAATTTATCAGTAGTTACAAAGTCATATGAACGCATACTTAGCAATTCATCAAATGGCAATGTTCTTCAACTATAATTGTAGCGCAACAGCAAAACAAGTACGTGATGAAAGACCGTAAGAGAACAACTTAATTTCCATGTGTTGCCATAAACAGAGATGAATTTATCATCCTCGATAAGTGCTAAAGCGATCAACATCAATCTGAACAAAACCAACATAACCTGTGCACCACATGAATAACAGTAACGTAAGTTAGGTAACGTAACAGTTCTCACTGCTACCTCTACAACTGCAGCAAATATTCTCATGAACTTACTTTCACATTAACTCAGAAACTCTAAGGATCCTAACAATAGTTTGTAATCAAAAACAATCAAAAACCTTCAACATATAGGAATTTGGTTAAAATCTACAATCAATTAGTCAAAAAAGTGAAAAAATTTGGTCTCTCAGACAGGACCCAGGGTGGTCAGATCTAATTCTTGCAAGGGGCCAGTCTATCCTGGAAAAGGGCCAAAAAAGAGCCAAAAGGCCAAACGAAAATTTTGGGGTCAGCAGGTGTTATTTAGTACCAAATTTCTGAAATTTGGCCCCGAAAGGGCCAACTTGGCGATCCTGATTGCTGGCCAGTTTTCACGCGGAAAGGAAACAAGGGAACAGGAGTTTTATTACAAAACAATGGCATTGTTGATTCTAATCAATAAGAGGCTGGGTCAAAGTCTGTCACGTAAATCCTGATGTTCAACGAAGTGCAAAGCATTGCTTAGTTTAGAGTGTTTTTTACATCTCTGTTTGTTCGATAGGTCCCAGAAAGGAGCGCATTTTTATCAGAGGGACGCCATTTTAACGGGGCGCCACAGACGTTTGGAGGGTGGTGTTGCCCCAAACTGTCCCCCCTGGATCCGCCACTGGTTGCACACATGAGTTAAGTTATGCAGTCCCTGCTTTCA
>JGI24021J15306_10006852_pt1 | contig 13807 bp, 10 predicted proteins | sample Ectturendosymbi1_FD_15306 | JGI IMG/M metagenome (IMG submission 15306) | reverse complement strand
GAAGGTAACGGGATTGTTGGTGGAAAATTAGTACGGCCCGTCAGACTTTGCCGAGTTTGTTTTTGGCCCGCGACTAGGGAAAGGTTGCCGACCCCTGTTTTAAGCATACAACAAAAATCATGCCCCCTAGAAATGTATTTTGCCCCCAAACCTTAAAACGGGGCTATGGGCCTGCTTGGCAAGCCATGCGGGTTCTGGTGCAGTTTCTCAAATGTTTATGCCACTAGCTGCATTTACGGAACCTCATGTTTTCTATCCAAAGAGTGTCAGTTTATGCCAGCATTTGGTCGTATTGAGCATTTGCGACAGTTGGTGGACATGGGCGTCGGAAAGGTGGGTGGAAGGGACTTTTGTCCCTCTGGATTTCGAAATGTAGTGTGTTCCTATTAAGTTTTTATTAGAAAAATGTTTTTCTCTTAGTTTTGAGTTGGTACTAGAAAATTTCATCAGTTTCGACCCCTGGAAAAATCAACTGTATTGACCCATGGAAAAATCCTTCCAACGCCCATGTTGGTGCTTGGTGGATATGTTGGGAGTTAACTTTCAGAACAGGGATACTCACTTTCTCAAGCAGAAAATACTCTTTTTTTCCCGTTTCCCAGGGCTTCCTATTTTCAGCCAATCAGAATCCAACTGTGTTTACAAGAGCCTTGTTAATGTTAACCTACCCCCTGTTTAACAGAGCCATGTTAGAAACTTCCTTGCTGAGATTACGCAAGATATTTTTACTTCTTTCCTTGTTGCAAATTTGTAAACAACTTGTAATCCAAAAAGGCTGTTGTGATGAATCTGACAAGATGCACTGGTAGGGTAGTAGTTAAGGGGTGCAACCAGCTCTTCATTTCGGGGGGGCAATTTTCATTCGATGACGTCGTCGTGCTTATTCAACCGTGATACAGCTTTTTCGCAAACGGCCACAGATTAAGTTCTCTTCGCAACATTTCCGAAGGTGAAAACTTTTCAGTTTTAATGAAGATGCAGATCGAACCATCAGGACAGAGTAAAAAAACTAGTAGACTAATACAAACACCTGGTTCCGTATTCAACTAGTGCAGTCCTGTCTCTAGTGTGGCAGACAAAGAAAAATTCAAATAAGACTTTTCTTAAAAATGTTTGCAATATAAAATTCCATCTTTATTTTTTGAAAGTTTCTGCAAATGTCAAAATTGCTATGCAATGTTTTGAATTTTTCGGGTGGAGCAAATGCACCCTCCTGGTTGCACGCCTGTAGTAGTTTGTTTTGTTTTTTTGTAACGAAATAACGGTTCACACAGTGAATAGACCATACAGCATTGCGTAGAATATAATGCAGACACTATAGCATGTTTAAGAGCAACATTATACGCAAGCAACTCCCGCCCTCAGGCAGATATAATCGTGAACGGGACTAGGTTTGAAAAAGTCGACAATTTCTCGTATCTTTCTTTGTAATGTCCAACGACTGTTCTATTAAGAAAGAGGATTTTCAAGTGTCAATTGCACTGCTACCTTTCGCAACCCCTTGCTTTGTTCTGTTGCCTGAACCTGGTCTACTTTTCTGCGACACGACCCTAAAATTACGGACTTACGCTCACCCTAGTTATGAAAATTGGGTAAATGTGAACACCGGTCATGGGCGCAGCTTTTAGGGGTGACAGAATGTTGATCTAGTGAGGAGGGAATTAAAAAACCATTCAGTTAAGCCACTGTGTCACCAGAACTAGCAGAGCGCTGTATATCTGACATCTACAGCCATAATTAGCTGACTGCTGTATCAAAGCACAAGACCGTCCAAACGACTAAAATTTTTAGAACTTATAGTTGAGGATTTTTCTATTTGTAAACAACACACGACAAGTAGATCTGCGTTTTTTGACACGTGCGGGTGGTTGGGACAATTGTAAGAGTCGTTGCAATAGCTGAGCATGGGCGTCGAAAGGATTTTTTCCAGGAAAGGGCCAATAGCGGATTTTCCAGGGGTAACCAAAACGACTTTTACAAGTGGTGGAGGCAAAAAGTGGCTAAATTTCATTTTACCCACGCCGAAACTAAGAAAACAACCTTTTTTGCAAAAAAATCGATGGGAAAATGTCAAATTTCAAAACCCATGGGGGGCCTTGTCCCCCTTGTTTTCCCCCTTCCGACGTCCATGTAGCTGAGATAAGAACTGTAACACCGCCGGACAAGTAGTTTTTAGAAACAGCTTTCCATTTGCAAGTTTATTACAAAAAAAAGTTAAACATTAAATCGCAACAAGCAAGCAAACATAATGAACCATCGATAAGGTAACACAATGAATCAAATATTCCTACGTAGGGCTGATTTGCGCAAAGTCTGAGCAAGATTCAAACGTTATTTAAGTCGTCTGCATATAGCTGGTAGTGCAGTGAAACACATTCCTAAGCTCAAGTCCCGTCGATTGACACATCACGGCTTAGATAACAATGCTACAGGATGTTTCGGCACAAACGTTGCACTAGGATGGACCAGTCAAACTTCTGGACATTCCCCGTTTCTACTTTGCATCCACTTCCCGTAGTCCTTGCTCAACCCCAGCCTGACCTGGGCTGTGTCAACAAAGTCCACAAAAAACACAGCGCTGTTCAACATAATTCACGTCAGTGATAACATCACACAAGATACGGAGCGCATTTTGTCGAGGTGAGTGACGAATCTTTTCTCGGCCCTTGGTTTCCACCAAATTCGCTGTGTGTAGAAGCCTCATTACCAGTAGGGGCGTAACAAGGGGGAGGGGGGTTAATGCCCCTGGCGTCGAAAAGTCCCAACAATGTCGCAAGTAAATTTTCAAATACAGTACATTTGCTTCCGAAAGACATCAGGTTCGAACATGGGGGCGCCAAACTTGCTTCTTGCCCCGGGCGCCATCCAACCTCGGTACACCCCTGATTACCAGCAACTATTGCGTTTCCGACCCGAAGCCCAATGGCATCGTCGGATGACGTGTGAAAACACGCGAGGTAAACGAAAAACCACAACCTATTCAGCAACAGCCAGGGGCTGCTTTACAAGCTCGACAGAAGCTTGCTGAGGCATAGGAGAACTGAAATCCTGCCTCCCTCCGTTAACATTTCTATCCGACTTGCTGATGTCGGCCTCGGTTGTCATGCCGACCAGCTCGATACTTGCGTCACGCGTCACCGGCTTTCCGTTCTTGTCGAGCGGAACGAAGCCGTGAAACGCGTGTCTGGGATAGATTTCGCGCAAACGTGGGGTTGACGGGTGGGGGGCGAATTTCACCCGATATTCGCTTCGTTCCAGATGAGCTTCGTCTTCTGCTTTCTCCTGGTAAACAAAATTTTAAAAGTGCTTGAAGAATGCGTGCGCGTCAGGTTTTAGTTCTTGACGGAAAGGGGCATATTCGTAAACGCAATTTCAAGCTGCTGCAGTGAAAAACCGCACAGAAATGCAGGGCGAGAGAAACGAATTCTCCCCAGGAACTACTTTAATTCATTTTAAGATTTAGCAAGTGGCTGAAAACAGGTCTTCATCAGTTCCGATATTGGAATTGTGCACAATTTTAGAAAATGTCACCAACAAATCCCATATTATGCCAAAAATAGCATCCTTACACAAAAGTGCTAAATCCCAAAGGGGAGGGCTTTGCACCACGAGTTCCCCACTGGCAACATCCCTTCATATACCCAGCGTCAGGTGTGTTTTTCTGCCTTGAGTTGTCATGCATTGTTCTGTCGCATTTGCGACAAAACATGTTTGTCATCGCCGTGCTCAGTACCTGACAACCGGCAACACAGTGTGCGAGTGTCTTGATTGGGAAAAACACCGCTATCGTGCCAAGGTCTGCGGTCAAGAGCGAACTTTCGCTGACATTGCCCTATTTCGCTTCAGCGCTAACCATACATGCATGTGCGTATGTCACAAAACCTGTACGAGGGAGTTTGATCGATTTAAAAAAAATTCCAAAGTGAGACCAAGCAAGGAATACAGTCAATATTTTAAATGACTTTTCCATACCCATCAGTCGACCGCACTGCTTATCCCCCAGGGCAGAGTTTTTGAAACGGTGCCATCGGCCCCCGTTGGGGGGCACGAACAGAGGCCTTCACTAGGTAGCTTTGCCGTGATGTTGCATAACCCAAGTGTCACCACATGTTGGGAGTCTTTTGAAGGGGGCCACGGCTCATGAAAGTTTGAGAACCACTGCCCCAGGGAGTGCAAAGGAAGGGTGGGACGAATACGTTGAGGCCAGCTTCAGCTGCAGGGCCCGCCGGGGGTGGAGAATATTCCCCACCTGCCCATCAGTTCCCCGTGCTTGAATTCATTATTGTCTTGCAGGACTTAAAACTTCTTTCTGCCGTTCCGAAGAGGTCACTGCGTTTGATGTATCGCTGGAACCCTGTCAGACGTCACCACTCAGAGTCAGAGGGTACTTGGGAATATTGACAGCTAAAGATATTCCAGTTTTTGCAGAACTGCAGCTCCATCACCGGCTGTTGCTTAGCGACAATCTCGGGACAAACGCAGGCTTATGGCGCAATCGCGATAAAATCAAAGAATCTGATGTTGTTTCTTTTGATCTGACGGTTTTTTAATGAATGTCTGCATTTGCAATTGAAAAAATGTCGATAGGAAACCACTTACAGCTGCCACATGCTGATCTCCGAAATATTGCTTAACACCCGGTGAGCGAAAGAACACACGTTGAGTTCGTGAGATACCACTGGCTGTGGCTGAATGAACACGAATTTCCTGATCTCCCCGGGAAGAGCTCTAGCTGAATGCCAATACGGCTGCGATTGTGACGAAAACAGGGTTGTGCGCGTTCTAGCACAGACAAGCGAGCTGCTCAAACTGTTTTTGGTTGTGGGTCCGTCGGCGAAGATTCTATCAAGATATTTTCCAAAAGCGAGATTCACGACGCGACGCGCAAGTGTATCCGTGCAAGCTTGGTATTCAAGCTGCGGTGACTAAAAGCCTTTTGCAAGGCAGCTGTTCGCTTAGCTTTACTGCAGTGAACAGTACCTCAGCAACGGGCTTATCCTTTTCTTCAGTTTCTTCAGGTGGAGGTATCTTGAAATAGTGCGTGGCCATCTCGTCTTCAGTTAACGGCTTTACCGGAGACGGTTTCCACAAGTAGGCGTGCTCCTTGTGTAAAAGCCTGAAAAGCAGAAATCGTCGTTTGAAATACTGGATTGCGCGAAGTAGGTTGGTTTTACGTTATGAGTCGAACTTAATAACACATGACGTGAAAAAACGAACAAAAGAGTAAATCGCCAATGAAACACTCCTGCATATGTTGCTGGATGGGTCAATTGCGGTCACAGCCATGGATGTGCGCCCAATCGCACTTAACCAAAATTGTTGTCGGAAGCTTTCGGACAGTAACCTGACACGAGCGATTCTTTCTTCTCTTTTCCAGTGAAGTGTTGGTATGACTCAAGAAAATTCCACGAAAAACATGCATGTGCAGTAGAAAAACAACAATACAATCACTCTCATAAAGTGTTAGCGGAAACAAACTTACGTAGCGATAGCAAATAGATACGTCCAAGTCTTAAGATCGATCAAACCTGCCGATCTGCAAACTTTGCAACCATACATATACTTCCCTTCGAAAAATTTTGCCTTCGGCTAAATCTTGTCCACACTGACCCACCACCACCCAGAATCTGCTGCTAAAAGCAATGTCTTCACTTCCTTCGGGCAGAAGCAACTTGCAGCATCTCAACCGAGACCGCACCGTCCGTCATGGGGGTGCATTGGCAGGGGGGTTTCTCGTTCCAACTGCACATCACTTTCTTGCAAATTTGTAAAGCGGTGAAATAGATAATGCGGAGCTCTTGTTGCCACTTAAATACTACAATTCGGCGAATTTTTATGCGTCACTGCCTAAAAACGAAGACCATGTTCTGTTTTTTTCGGGGTTATTATGTCGGAGTGCCCCTGATTCCTTTAATATTTCGCTCTTCAATTAAAAAAATCCAAAAGTTGGAGGTTTGTCATCTGCATTGCGTGCGCAACTGCGCCGAATAAAAGTTTGCGTAACGACTCGACAACATCACCCACGTAGGTGCCCTTCTATGTTTATTTATTTCAACAGGAACTCTCTGACGTATCATCAAGCGTTGTATTAATCTTTGGATAAGCTGCCTCTGCTGACTTGTGTTTCTGGCTCACATAACGCTGGCTCGATCTTAACCTGCTCCGTAACTGCCTTTCTGCGAGAGTATCGTCCACATGTCTTCCTCTCTGCGACTAGAAAAACGACTGCATCATTAACTATAGCAGAACGTACCGGTGCTTGCAAACTCACACAAAATTGTTTGTGGTCTTCTGCAACGTGTATCGTCGAGACAGGGTTCGAGCTGCAAGCATCAGCTGCTTCTCAAACACCGATCATTTGTTCTCGGCAATTTTTCGATGTCAACTGAACTTGGTGAGGGCGGCGAAAAAATCTTAGTCAAACAGAACTTACACGGGTATCACCAGTGACATTCAATCATTTTTGTCCAACTGTTCCACTAGGAACATCTGCCTTTTTGGTTTTCGGTCGAAATAAATGAAAGGGCTAGAACGCCTGACCAGCAATGGGAAAAACAACATAAAAAACAACGTTCTAAATGGAATCGTGTTGTGTGTTTCTGTTTCCACTACGAATTCGTATCGCTTTCGAGTTTCACTTTTAACAAATGTTGTGCCACAGACAACCGCAATTCATTATTGGAACATCCGGGACATCGTGCGACACACAAAACATTAGTGGAGCGCGTCGAGTAAAATCTGCAGAGAAAATTCACTTACTTCATGTCATGGCCTCGAAGTTTGGCAAAGTGTGCGTGTTTTTCGTCTCTTATCGGTATCCTGTTAATGTCCATCGACCACCTGAGTTTGTCGTGGGGTCCGGGCACAAAACCGACGTTTTGCTCCCACTCCTCGTCGAAAGCGGGGGGCAAAACGACACCCCGATTGCGCGCGGCAGTGTCCACGCTCGGGTTGGCGACCTGCGTCACAAATGAGCTTTTTTTTAATTTGCCAGCAACAGCAATGCCGCCAATCGCAAGCCGAGTATCTGGTGGCACTGTTTCTGATCACCTGTTGTCTAATGTTTTGAGTTGATTGGTACAAATCGAAAAATTCAAAATATCTTCAAACATTCAAGTTTTTAAGGATGTCTTGCGTTTTAAACGTGTTTTTTTTTTGAGAGATATAAATCGAATCAGAAAAGCTCAACGTGACTTACGGAAGTAGACTTTGTCTTGCAGAGGCTGAGTACTCAACCACAGTTGAGAAGAAACGTCAGTATGCGTGCACCAATGCAACCAGTTAAGTATTGGCTTCGTAACACCAAGAATGTAACGAAGTGCAACATTTCATCTTTGGATATAACAATTTAACTCAGTGAGCATCATTGGCACAGTCGGAACAAGTGTTTATTTTCCATGATAGTGACTAATTATAATCAGTCGAAAATTATCCTGAAGCTCAGTGTAAAGTTTCAGATAAGTTTCATAAAGGAGTAGAAGGCGCACGTGCAAAAAATAAAATTTGAATTGATTTCTATTGTGAGTGGACCATCAGTTTTCTAGCATTTCAAATGTCGGGATCTGACTGTAGAAACACTAGACAACAACAAAACGCCAAAGAGAAAATCTATGAACAACCACAGACCGCGCTTTGCAGCAAAGCACAGTAACTCGAAACTTGTGTTTTACGAAGTTTTATTTATTGACCGAAAGTTAACTGCTGCTAAACTCACTCCCACTCGGAGCTGCGGAATTCCTCCCACGCACAGCCTCTATACGGGAATCGCATTTACTTACAACAGACAGCGGAGGAAGGACAGGGGCCGCCTTCTGTCTCAGCGCCTGTTTCTTGGGGGGGTCCTTGAGCTGCTCAGTTAGCTTGTCCAACTGGTTGGAGGCGTTGCTTTGCTCCGTGGCCCACAGCAAACGATGGAAGCGCATGTTGACGTCATCCACCACCACGTGCGACTTCCATTTCGCAGCGTCGGCTCTGCGTCACAATAGCTAATTATCAGCAAGACCACTTGAAGCCTCTGGCACCTTCATGTATGCTTACACGCAGGGCTACCATCGATTTGGACTCAAAAATAAGGACGACCAGTAGAAAGACATTTATTGGCATATTTTGTTTTATTTGAAAATCACCACAAGCGTAAAAATAAATGCACGCCCTTTGTGAGTAAATAAAAGTGATTGTAACAAACTGGTTGATGAATATGTCAGCACCATACAACCTGTAAACACAAAAACAGAAAAAGTTCACTTTTTACGTGGTGGACCTAAACTTTTGGCCAGGAAAGCAGAAATAAAATACCAAATCGTTTGTTGCTTCATGTCGCTTTCTGGCATTATTGTTGAAAATAAGATAAAATAAGCACGCAATTCCAAAATAAATACATTTCTTAGAAGTACAATGAAGTTGTCTAAGACAGTCCCCATCATAATAAGGACAAATCTTACAAATGAGGACGGTATGGAACAGTGTTCCCTAGCTAAGAAAAGTGTACACTGAGCAAATGATTGCTTTGTTGTGCACCAAGCGCGTGCAACTGCGCAACCATGCATACACACAAAAAGTGAAGCGTTCCCAACGTTAAAAGGGTAACGCGATGTATACATACCGTATGAAGTTTAGAGTGTTGGAAGTGCGCGAGAACGAGATAGCACAGCGCAAATTGTCTGGGGGTACTGCGCAACTGAGCACCTTAGAGGGATCACTGGTATGGAAGCTCTGCTTGCACACAACCGTTAGCGTTAACATCTTTTAACGTCGATTCAACTAATCTTTTGATTCGCTGGCGAGGAGCATTTGAAAGTGAACATGGCGTTTTGCTATCACGGGTACGGGTGGAGAACTTAATTCCACGTGCGTTGATTGCAGTTCACAGCAAAGGAGCAATGAACTTGAAAGGAGACTATACCAGGGCAAGGACAAGCAAGCACCTGCACGAATCGCTACAGTTATCGGAAACATGAACTTCGTAAGAGAATATTGTAGGGTGTCATCTGTCAAAAACAGTTTCACAGGATATCACAAGTCACGCCATTTCCTGGGCGAACTCGCACGCTGAGCGTTCAACGACGTTTGTCTGTGGAGTTTGCATGAAATATGTTGCACTGTTTACCTCTTACAGTCCTCCTCTTCGAACTTGCGCAAATCGCCGGCCAAGTGAATGGTCGCCGGTTCTTTGCCAAACTCTGATGGAGGACGACGGTATAGCTCAATGTCTTTCAATCGATCGTCCCATCTATTAAACAAAGGTGCAAACCGTGAATACCTGGGATGACTACCACAAGAAGTTGACGCGTGCGACAATCGTTCCGANTCTGTTTCACGTTTCAGCTTTCTCCCAAAGAAAACATTTTAGCCTTTTTTTCCCTTTAACATTAAAAATCAACAAAAATTTTACTTGCAATTTCAAAGTATTTCAAGCATTGTGATTGCAACTGAACGCTTACATTACATCTTCTTCCCGAATCCGATGCACACTGAAAACTTTCACAAGCCGGGGTAGAACAGCTTTATAAGCACCGGTCTCTACTAAGCGCTTAAAATTTATTCCGAGCCTCCAGCGAACCATGAGTTTATGCAGAAGCAACGCGATTCGTTGTTGAATCAGCAACGGATAGTGCAAAATGCTTAAAAAACAACTGTTGCTTTCATTCGTAAGCTGCTTTGTAAACATACGCATTTTGTGAGCTATGCGGATAAAACACGCCCCCATCAGCTAAGGCATCCTGTTTTTGGCAAAAAGATTTTCTATATCGCATAAGAACAATCACCAAAGCACAAATTTTTTGTCTTCAAGCTTCGTTTACTGACCCCCCTTCTGGCGCTGGTTAGGCAATGCAAATACCCCCTCAGTTGCATAAACGGCACAAGCGAATGCATCTCGCTTACTTCATCCGCTCCCTGTCCAGCGTTGGCATCAGGATGTTACGGTGGAGCACGTTGTCGCGGAAAGGAAGCCTCAACTCGCTGATTCGCCATTCTTCCGGTTTGAGGGGGTGCTCGTTGCACAGGCGGCTGCTTTTCACGCCTGGATAAACAAATCCCTCCGACGTCCTCCAGGCTCTTATCTGCTCCTCCTCTCTCTTCCGGTGAAAGGCATCGACATTGACAGGATCAAACATGGCTGAGTTGTACCCGGCATGATAGGCAAAACTGCAAGGAAACAACCGGAGTGCTATCTGCACTTTGCAGGAAGCAGAAAACTTTCTGAAAGAACTGTGTTGATGGTTTATCAACTTTAGGATGGCCCATGTCCAAAGAGGTGGACCACCTAAAGTTGATGAACGATTTACTTCTTATGAGGAGGCTGAAGAGAACGTGTTGACGGCGAAAAAAAACCTTTGCCAAAAGCTGACTAATATCAAACAATCGATTTAGATATCGGCCAACCACGGGCGTAACGAGGGGGCATAATTCCCCGGGCGCCGTAAAGTCCCATCAATATCACAAGTACTTTCTTCAATACAATATATTGCTTCCGAAAGACCTCAGTTTTGAACATGGGGGCGCCAAACTTGCTTCTTGCCCCCGGATCCATCTGATCTCGTTACGCCAATCGGGCAACGCCAATAAACATTGCAAACTCTTTGACCAACAGCGCGCTAGTGAAAATTTCACTCCTTCGTCTATCAATAAAATCGGTGATAACTGCGTCAGTTGTTGGCGAGAGAATGTTACCAGGAAAGCAGCATGTGGCCATCGTGTGTTGAAAATGGATACAGCGCAAAAAAAGATACACATATTACACGCAATACAGATCAAAGGCGGGTGCAGTGAGGCGTGCCACTTCACCTGTCACGTCACTATAGGAAGCCGTACAAAAGTTTTTCTTATCCGTTCAGCACAGATAATGCTGCTTCTGCAATCATTCAGTCTGGCAGTCGTGTGACGAGAACACTTGGTCATAATCTTGGCATTAGAACGCCCCTAATACTTTTTGCGTTTCACAGCGCAATACCTTTTTTTACTGTTAGAATAAAAGAAAGCAATTGTCTGAGTACAGTTGTTCACGTTACAGGTCCACACCTTTCCATACTTGTCAAACTGCATTCAACTGCTTAAAACTCCTTTGTGCCTTAAAAACACCTTTTTGTTCCGAAAACTAAGCGTGTTTGCATTTTTTTAAAGTGCCGCAGATGCCACGTACTTATCATACACGCCTTTGTGTGTTACAATGCAATCACGAGAACAACGAAAGACCAGCGACAATCTGGAATTGCTTCGCAGCATCCATTCAACTTTTTTCAGCGATGTACGTTTGCATCTCCATTGTTCATTGCAATCGTTTCGCCAACGCGGTCTTTTATAAAACCCGCACTTTTTGCAAGTTGTCGAAAAAAATCGCTGGATCAACAGGACAGGGGGTAAAAACTGCTTTTAGTGCTCCCCCTATTTAAGTTTCTCGTTCGTGAACAACTGCAAGGGCAAAACTTTTGCGACGTCGCGCCTAGCAGCAAAAATAATTTTAATAGCTCATTTTTTCGCGAACTGTTTGCAGCTTAAACTGACATACTTTTGGTGATGATAACCGCCATCAACCGATAGCAAAATGTCTTGTCGGGAAACCTGAGGATTCGTTGAATGTCGTTTGCCCAAGTATTAAGTAAGTGTATTATTATTGGCGACGAAGTGACGGCTCACACAGCACTGCGTAGAATATAGGCTAATGCAGAAGCTATTGCACAATTCAAGAGCACAGTTCTGCACAAGCAATAAAATGCGCTTAAGAAATGCAACTTATTCTCAGCTGAGAGACTTGGCGCTAAGGGGCAAATGCAAAAGTGACTCTTGATACCCCAAGCAAAACTATTTCCGTAAAAAGTGCATAAAATTAATTTTGCATGAAATATTTGCACAAAGCACTTCCCATTTGAGATAAGTTTAAGGCGCTTTTTGAACATTTTGTAGATAAGAAAAAACATGTTTTTCTCGAAATGTTCTCTTCACAGGATAATTTTTCCGCCTTCTCGAATTTTTAAACGGCCGCCTGTGACCAAATGGACAAACGTACTCGAGGGCTTAAAAATGTACCTTTTAACTATATTTTCAAATTTTCTCTATCTTATTAAAACCACTGCATCTACCACTTACCACTGAGATGAATGACTATCAACACACGTGTATTATGTCAGTGAGACCACGAACAATATGATACGTTGCGTTGTTGCCGTCAAGAAAATGAATGAACTTCACCAGAAANGTGAGCGAACAACANCCTACCGCGCGTTGGAATCCTTTTCAGCGAGCATGGAGCGCAAAACGTCTTTCCCAAGCTCGGTGGAGTTAAGGGCCTGGGTGCTGTAGTTGAAAGCCAGCAAGTCGGTGGTGAGCGATCGCACAGAGGGGTGCAAAGGGCGACGGCGCTTCCCCGCCTCTTGGGCGGCGACCTGCAGTGGAACTGGATTGAAGCGATTTAATGTACGGCGCCGCGACAATAAAATAATAGAACAATTTTTTCGAGCATTGAAACACCGCTGCTGTTGTGCAGAATTCATCGGAATCCTAGTCTGTCGCAACTTCAGTGTTGAATCGATCTTGCAACGGTAATTTAATTGCCGGCACTGTGTGAGGGGTTGGATGGATACGAGAAACAGGCTCAGCATTTCCTGAACAACTTGACTGGATTTATAACAAACAATAAACCAATTAATCAACACGCCGTGTTCTGTAGCGACGCAGCCAAAGCAAATTTTCGCGCGTTTGCCCAACCCAAGCACTTTATCGGTGAGTTGCCCAGCAACGTGCAATGTTACCTCCATAATGCACAGTTAAGATGCAGTAAACAACGTACAATATTAGCTATGACGTAGTTATGCTGATCGTCGCCGTTCTCAGAGCGCTGCTTCAAGAGATCGATGTAGGGTCGATTGACGTTATCCAGGGGGGTCCACGTCCGCTTTTCCAGCTTGACTGGGGAGGGTGATCTCACGTCAACCACTATGAAGTAACAAGCGCCTTTTCAAAAAACGCGCCAAACTTGTCGACGAAACAATCGACCTGGCTTCGTTTCGATGTGACGTTTTATTAGAATAAAAAATTTTGTGACTGTTTTTTTTTTTATAAAAGAGTTGAATTGTTTACTGTGCCGACATAAAAAAGGTTAGAAAGGTCTTTTTAGGACACTTTGATAGGCCGAAACGGTCTCTCAAAATACAGTGAAACCTCGCTTTACGACCATCTCGATATTCATATAGAATAGTCGCGGTCCCTCAAAACGTCTTACCAGCCACGGAGGTCAAACCTTAAAAAAGAACTGAGAATGGTTATGCAGTTGGTGAGTGGTTAAAGCACGATGCTATCGGGTTACATCGTGACCAACCATTAATTTTTGCCGAATCGTTTTTTTTTTCAGCAGCTCAGCGCAAAACCGTTTGAGTTTTTACCGAAACCGAGCCAATTCACCTGTTTCTTGTCTCGGCTTGTGGTGGTTCTCGAAGTCTTCATAAGTGAGAGGCACTCCGAACTCGCGACTCATCGAGATCACCATCTCCGCAGTCGGAAAGAGATTCGACGCGACAATCTCTCGAAAGCGAGACATCTTGGTCATCTGTGATGCACGTAATGCCGCTGTTGGACCAACAGGGAAAAACCAAAGCGACACACAACAGCAAGGTTGGCGATAAGCCTTAAAATGAAAGACAAGGAGAGCAGGGTGCTGGGAACCGGGCATTCGCTCACATCTACTGGTCAGTACCTGGTTGACTCTGGTGATGCCTTCCAGGCAAGGTTTGGGAACCATGTCTCTCACGTAGAGGAGTGGCTGCTCGAGTATCTCACCCATTGCTTGGTGCAAGCGGACTCGACAAAGGTCAAC